>Ga0180432_10003687_pt1 | contig 21632 bp, 18 predicted proteins | sample SS_ome_10_FD_132414 | JGI IMG/M metagenome (GOLD analysis project Ga0180432, IMG submission 132414) | Hypersaline lake sediment archaeal communities from the Salton Sea, California, USA - SS_1_MS_2 metaG | ecosystem: Environmental > Aquatic > Non-marine Saline and Alkaline > Hypersaline >...
TCTCGATCTTTTCTGCTATAATCCCCATAAAGCACCTCCTGGGTGAATGCTCTTTTTAGCTTTTTTATAAGTATTACACCCAGTTGGTGCTTTTTCACTTACATTAACCGGGAATCAGGGTTGCGGTGCCAGTAACCTGCTCGCCCTTGACAATACCTGAATCATTTATTAAAATCTCCCATCTTTATTTTACGGACGGGAATGAGATGCCCTGGAAGGTTGACCCTGATTTATGCACCGGCTGCGCGCTCTGTACGGAGCATGAGGGATATTTCGAGTTGGATTCGGAAGGCGTGTCGGTAATGATAAAGCCCGATGCGCCCAAGGACGATCCCGAGTGCGTCGAGGCGGAGGAAGATTGCCCTACCGAGGCTATTTACTGGGAGGATTGATCGTCCGTCTTGGACCTTCGGCGCAGATATATCCAAATCCCCAGGGCGAAAGCGGTCGTAACGACAAAGTAGATCACGTAGCCGACGAAGGATTCGACGTTCGGCCACAGGAGACGGTAAACGACACCTTGGATGAAAAGAAACGCCAGAACGTAAACGAGTTTGACCATCCACTCGACGGGCTGTTCTCCGCCGCATTTGGGGCAAACTTCATCGCCGGAAGCGATGGTTTGACCGCAATGTACGCATTGCGCCATGATTCGTGCTCCGGTTTGCAAGAATAACCGAGACGGTTCCGTCCGTCAATCGGGGAGAAGAGGACATGAATAAGAGAGATCGAAATCGTTTCCGCAAAATTCTCGAGGCCGAGCGGGAAAAGCTGTTAAAAACCGCCCAGGAAATCACCCGAAACCGCCGAAAAATGGAAGACGACGACCTTATGGACGAAATCGACCTCGCCAGCAGCGAGATGGATCAATCATTGATATACAAGCTCAGAGACCGCGAGCGTAACCTGCTGAAGAAAATAGAGAAGGCATTGGGAAAAATCGAAGACGGAACTTACGGGAAATGCATTGAATGCGACGAGCCGATCGACATTAAACGTCTCGAGGCGAGGCCGGTGGCTGAGCTTTGCATTACATGCAAGGAAGAACAGGAAAAGAAAGAGTATTGACCGCGTTTGAGCGACCTTGTCTATATATCGTAATTTTTTTATTTTTCCTTAATTTATTGGGAATAACGATATCATGGCGATAATTTCACACACCTTCACACTGTCCACCAAAGCCGGCACCGACGTGCACGACATCACCGACCGGGTGCGTGAAGTCGTGGCGTCAAGCGGTCTCGCGGACGGTATGGCTTGCGTATTCGTGCCCGGCAGCACGGCGGCAATAACCGCCATCGAATACGAAAGCGGCGTTATATCCGACCTGGTGAAAGCCATTGAACGAGCGGCGCCTCAGGATATGCCCTATGCGCACGACGCCCGGTGGCACGACGGGAACGGACACAGCCATGTACGCAGCGCGATGATCGGGCCGTCATTTGCAGTGCCCTTCTCAGGCGGACAACTCATTCTCGGCACCTGGCAGCAGATAGTGCTGTTGGACTTCGACAACCGAGACCGAAACCGTAAGGTTATCGTCCAGGCCGTGGGCGAGTAAACCGCCGAAATGGTTGACAAATACGCAGAGCGGCGCTATTTTATCTTATAGTTTCGAGGGTGTAGCTCAGGGGGAGAGCGCTACCTTGACACGGTAGAAGTCGGCGGTTCAAATCCGCCCATCCTCACTGATTTCAATCGGCGGTCCTAAATTGTGGCCGAGATGAATTCGTCTCGGCTACTCTTTATGGCATCCTTAGTCAATCGGCGGAGTAGATAAGGTGAAGGTCAGTATAGAAAATTCCGGCGAAATCGAGATCCCGGAGGGGGCCCTCTGGCGGGATGTCCTTCAAAAAGATGAAGGAATCGACCTCTCCGGTATAGTGGCCGTTTCCTTGAACGGGCGCAAATATGACCTGTATGCTTCCGCGCAGGAGGGGGAAGTACATTTAATTCGTATCGATTCGCCCGAAGGGATCGACATCCTCCGGCACTCGACGTCACACGTCATGGCCCAGGCGGTCAAGGAATCATTCGAAGGGGTGAAAGTAACCATCGGACCTTCCATCGAGAAGGGATTTTATTACGATTTCGATTACGCACCCGGGTTTAAGCCGGAAGACTTGCCGGGCATCGAAGAGCGGATGAGGGAGATCATCAACGAGGATACTCCTTTCAAGAGAAGTGAGGTCACCCGGGATGAGGCGCTACGCTTTTTCGAGGAACAGGGCGAAAGTTATAAGGTCGAGCTTATTCGGGAATTGCCGGAAGGCGAGACTATCAGCATCTACGAGCAGGGTTCCTTCACCGACCTTTGCCGCGGTCCGCACTTACCCAGCACAGGCTACATAAAGGCTTTCAAACTGACATCCCTTGCCGGGGCGTATTGGCGCGGTGATGAACGTAACCCGATGCTGCGGCGTATTTACGGTACCGCTTTCCCGACCGAAGAGGGTCTCGAAGAGTATCTCAAGTGGGAAGAAGAGGCCCGCCTCCGCGATCACCGCCGCCTCGGAAGGGAACTGGACCTCTGGAGCATCCACGAAGAAGTCGGCCCGGGAATGGTTATTTATCATCCGAACGGCATGACTGTCAGGAATATACTGCTCGATTACGAGCGGCGCGAACATAGCCGCCGCGGTTACGAAGAAGTGATGGGGCCCATTTTATTAAAGCAGGATTTGTGGGAAAAATCGGGCCATCTCGAAAATTACCGCGACAAGATGTACTTCACCGAAATCGAGGGCCAGGTATACGGTATAAAACCCATGAATTGCCTTGCACACATGCTTATTTACAAGTCCAAGGTGCGGAGCTGGCGAGAGATGCCCAAGCGATACTTCGAGATCGGCCAGGTGCACCGTCACGAGCAAAGCGGCGAGTTGCACGGCCTCACCCGCGCACGCATTTTCACTCAGGACGACGCGCATATCATCTGTATGCCCGAGCAGCTCGAGCAGGAAATATCGGACATATTGGACTTCGTCATCGAGGTTCTCGACATGTTCGAGTTTAAGTATTTCTTCGAGGTAAGCACCCGCCCGGAGGAAAAGTTCATCGGCGCCGCGGAGGACTACGACCGCGCCACCGAAATACTTATAAACACCCTCAGGATTAAGGGTATCGAGTTCGGTATCGACGAGGGAGAAGGCGCATTTTACGGGCCGAAAATCGATGTCAAGCTCCGCGACGCCCTTGACAGACCGTGGCAGTGTGCTACCATTCAATGCGATTTTGCGTTGCCGGAAGCCTTTGATCTTACGTATGTCGGGTCGGACAATGAGCGGCATCGACCTGCAATGCTTCACAGGGTTATTCTCGGCAGCGTCGAGCGTTTTCTGGCCATTTTAACCGAGCACTTCGCGGGGGCCTTTCCATCGTGGATTGCTCCAATGCAGGCCAGGGTGTTGCCTGTGGCGGACAGGTTCAACGAATACGCCGAAAAAGTCGTCCGCAAACTTACGGATGCTCAAGTGAGGGCCGAAGCGGATTTAAGATCCGAAAAGCTCTCTTACAAGATCCGCGAGGCGCAGGCACTAAAAATCCCCTACATGCTCGTTGTGGGGGGACGCGAGGAAGAAGGGGGTACTATCGCCGTTCGCAAACGCACCGGCGAACAATTGCCCCCGATGGCGGTGGAGGAATTCGTGAAAATACTCCATGACGAAAACCCCACGCGCAAAAACATGGGCCTATAACAAGGAGGAGCAATCATCGGCAGAGGAAGCTATCGCGGTAGGCAAGTTCAAAAGGAAGTAGGCCCCAGGGTTAATAAAAAAATCCGGGCTCGTGAAGTCAGGTTGATAGGTGCGGACGGCGCTCAACTGGGTATTTTCCTGCATCAGGACGCGTTGCGAAAGGCGGAGGACGAGGGTTTCGACCTTGTCGAAGTCGCCCCGAACGCCGACCCGCCCGTATGCCGCATCATGGATTACGGGAAATATAAGTATCAAAAACAAAAGAGAGAACACGAGGCCCGCAAGAAACAAACATACATTCAACTGAAAGAGGTAAAAGTCCGGCCGAAAATTAAGGATCACGATCTTGAAATCAAGGTACGGCACATAAGGCGTTTTTTAGAGGCCGGTAATAAAGCAAAAGTAACCGTCATTTTCAGATGGCGAGAGCTTTCACATCCCGAGATGGGAAGAGCGGTGCTTGATCGCATAAAAGAAATGATTGCGGACATCGGGCACGTTGAAAGCGATCCGAAAATGGAAACGAGATCGATGGTTATGATTCTGGCGCCGCAGGTTAAAAAGGAAAAGAGTAAAAGCAAGGGAAAAAAGGAAAAAACCGACGATAAAACAAGCTGATTCTCTGCAGTGCTCGTTCTCCAAAAGGAAAAACAATGCCAAAGCTTAAAACCAGCCGGGGAGCCGCGAAAAGGTTCCGAAAAACAGCCACCGGCAAAATCAGGCGAAAAAGAGCCTACCAAAGGCATATACTGACCACAAAAAGCACCGCCCAGAAAAGGCGATTAAGAAAGGCGACGCTCATGCACTCGAGCGATGCCAAAAGGATAAAAAAGCTCATTCCCTACTTGTAAAGCACGTACCGGATTGCTTAATCAGCAGGGGCAAGAGAGATCCCCTGTATTTTTTCATCTATAAGGAGTTTTGAAGATGTCTCGCGTTAAACGCGGTTACAAAGCGAGAAGACGGCGTAAAAAAATTCTACGCGCCGCAAAGGGATACTGGGGACGAAGAAGCAAGATTTACGGCCGGGCGAAAGAAGCCGTTATGAAGGCCTGGGTCTATTCTTACAGAGACAGGCGCACAAAAAAGCGTGAGTTCAGAAGGTTGTGGATCACGCGTATCGGCGCCGCTTGTAAGCTCAACGGAACCAGTTACTCGCGCTTCATCAAGGGGCTTAAGGACTCGGACATAGAGATCGACCGGAAGATACTGGCGGACATCGCCGTTCGTAACCCGGACGATTTCACCCACCTTGTAAAACGCGTCCAATAAGGATCGTGAAGCAAGAGCTTGAAAAACTTCGTGATAAGGCCATCGCGGCGGTTGAAGCGGCTGATGATGAGCCGGGATTGCAAGCGCTTCGCGTAAAGTATCTTGGTCGCAAGGGTTCTCTTACCGCGTTATTGCGCAGCACCGGAAAACTCCTTCCCGAAGAGCGGCCCGCATTCGGAAAAAGGGCCAATGAAATAAAAGCGGAAATAGAAACTGCAATTGCCTCCCGTTCCACCATTCTTGCCGCCGGTGAGAAAGAAACCGGCGCGGAACTGGATGTCACACTGCCCGGCTTTCGGGCCGAACGGGGAACCATCCATCCCATCGCCCGCATGCTTAACGAGATGACCGAGGTGTTTACCGGAATGGGGTTCGAGGTGGCCGTCGGGCCGGAGGTCGAACTCGATAAGTACAATTTCACCCTGTTAAACTTCCCGCCGGATCACCCCGCGCGGGACATGCAGGACACTTTCTTCGTCTCGAAAGATGTGGTTTTACGCACTCACACTTCTCCCGTGCAGATACGCGCCATGGAAACCCGCAAACCGCCCATGCGGATAATAAGCCCCGGAAAGGTGTACCGTCACGACCGCGACACCTCGCACTCTCCCATGTTTTTCCAGCTCGAGGGTTTCGTAGTGGACAAACGCATCAGCATGGCCGACCTCAAAGGCGCCCTTACTGTTTTTGCGCAACGTATATTTTCCGAAGATACGCCCGTGCGATTCAGACCGAGCTTTTTCCCCTTTACCGAGCCCAGTGCGGAGGTGGATATAGGTTGCATTTTCTGCGGAGGCGAAGGATGCCGCATGTGTAAGCAAACCGGCTGGATCGAAATACTCGGCTCCGGCATGATTCATCCGCAGGTGTTGAGAAACGTCGGCATCGATCCGAATGAATGGATCGGCTTCGCTTTCGGGATGGGTGTGGAACGCATCGCGATACTGAAATACGGCATCGAGCCTATAGCCACCTTTTTTGAAAACGACCTGCGGTTTCTCAGGCAATTCTAATATTGTGAGAGTGTACGAGTGAATATCAGCATAGAATGGCTGCTTGAGTTCGTCCCCGTGGACAACTCACCTCAAGAGATCGCCCACCGGCTTACCATGGCCGGTTTCGAGGTCGAGACCGTTGAAGAAACCGGTGGTGACATCGATCGCTTGTTGGCGGTCGAGGTAAAAAAGATCAAACCTCATCCCAACGCCGACAAGCTCAAGATATGCGAGGTTAACACCGGCGAAGGAACGGTCGAAGTAATTTGCGGCGCTCCCAACGTTGCGGAAGGGATGCGTGCCGTATGGGCGCCTCCGGGAACGATGTTGCCGAGCGGCCAAGCAATCGAGGAGACGGTCATTCGTGGCGCTCGGAGCATGGGCATGCTTTGCTCACTCCAGGAACTCGGCCTCGAGGAAAAAAGCGCCGGCATCCACGAGCTGGGGCCCCAAGCCGATGTCGGCGCGCACGCTGCGCCTCTCGTGGGCCTCAATATGGACACTGTGCTTGAAGTGGCCGTCTTGCCGAACCGCCCCGACGCACTGAGTGTGATCGGCATAGCGCGGGAAGTGGCGGCTTTGTTCGATAAGGAACTCAAACTCCCGCCGGTCGATTGCCCCGAGCAGGATAAACCCATTGAGGAGATCGCGTCACTGGAGATAATCGACACTACAGGCTGCCCGCGATACGTCGCAAGGGTAATCGAGGACATCAAAATCGGGCATAGCCCCGCATGGATGCAAAGGCGGCTTGAAGCTTCCGGCGTACGCGCGATAAACAACATCGTTGATGTAACCAACTACGTTATGCTTGAAATGGGCCAGCCGTTGCATGCATTCGATATGGACCGGCTATCGGGACCGGGCATAGTTGTCAGACGATCCAAGGCCGGGGAACGCTTTATAACACTCGATAACGTCGAGCGTATGCTCGAAGACGACCTTCTTATATGCGACATCGAAAAACCCGTCGCGCTGGCCGGAGTGATGGGCGGGTTAAATTCGGAAGTCACCCGATCCACCACAAACGTGCTTTTGGAAAGCGCTTGTTTTAACCCGTCAAGCATACGTCGCACATCGAAGCGACTTGGGCTGGCGAGTGAGGCGAGTTATCGTTTCGAACGCGGCGTCGACCCATGCCTGCAATTGAAGGCTGCGGACCGCGCCACGGCCTTAATGGCCGAGTTGGCCGGCGGCAATGTCGCCAAAGGAGCGTTCGACGACTCGGCCCCGGCACCGCAGCCGCCTGAAATAACGGTACGGGACGACAGAGTCGAGCTGTATCTCGGAATATCTCTTCCACGCAAGGAGTGTAAAAAATTACTCGAATCCATTGAGCTCGAAGTGAAAGAAACGAATAAAGGATTTACCGTCTCGCCCCCTTCGTGGCGAGGGGACATGAACGAAGAAGCCGACGTAATCGAAGAGGTCGCCCGGCTTTACGGGTACGACCGGCTGCCGGTGACTCTTCCCGAGGGTCGCCCGGAACCGGTTATCGCTCAGCCGGAGGACAGGCTCGAGTCGCGCATAAAAAATGCGCTGGTCGGCGCCGGGTATCACGAGATCATCACCTTGAGCTTCATGAACCCCGATCACCTTGATCGACTACTCATCGGGGCCGACGACCCGAGAAGACGCACGGTAAGCCTGATGAACCCGTTAAGCAGCGAAGAAGGCGTAATGCGTACCACGCTGATTGCGGGGATGTTGGAAACAGCCGCTTATAACTTGAAACGCTTCCAGGAAGACATAAAACTCTTCGAGATAGGCCACGTATTTCTGGAGCGTGAGGGTGAGTTGTTGCCTCATGAGCCGACGGCGATTGCCGGTATAATGGTCCCACCTCGAAAGAAGCGATTCCATCGGCCGGAGGTACACCCGTTTTACCAATTAAAAGGCGCCGTCGAGGAGGTCCTTGGCGAGTTTAAAGAGTATCAAGCTCGTTTCGATCCCACCATAAAAGAACCTTATCTCCTGCCCGGTGAGTGTTCGAGCATATATGTAGAACGAGATTTGATCGGCGTTCTGGGAAGGGTCAGGCCATCGGTGTGCGAATCTTTCGACGTTGAGGAACCCGCCTTTGTTTTCGAACTTGACTTTGGAGCGTTGTTGAAGCTATCATCTCGCATATCATATTTTGAACCTTTGGCTGTGCATCCACCGGCGTTTCGAGATATTGCCGTTGTGGTAAAGAACGAGATAGCGGTGGAGGAATTAAAGGCGGCGATCACGAAGATAAAAAAAGAAGTCCGCGAAGTAAGAGTCTTTGACGTATATCGCGGCAAACAGGTACCCGATGGTCACAAAAGTGTGGCATTCTCGGTTGTGTATCAATGGCCGGACAGAAGCCCTGTGGATGAAGAGGTTAACAAATTGCACACCGAAGTTATCCAAAAGCTGGAAAAACAATTCGGAGCACGGATACGGTAATACCATGAAGAAAGGAGACGGGTGATATGACCAAGGCCGAAATTATCGAAAAGGTCAATAAGAAACTCGGGTTCTCGAAGAAGGATTGTACCGACATCGTGGAAACTCTTTTCGAGATCATTAAGGAAACCCTCGAGAAGGATGAGAGAATCAAGATAAGTGGCTTTGGAAACTTTGTGGTGCGGCACAAAAATGCCCGCATCGGCAGGAATCCTCATACCGGGGAGACCATCGAGATAACGGCAAGGAGCGTTCTTACCTTCAAGGCCAGCCAAATACTCAAGGAGGCTGTTAACAGCGGTCCGGAAACCTGATGGACACCTCCGGCATCCCCGATAGGCTATATTTTCGCATAGGGGAAGTGTGTGATATCGTCGGTGTCAAACCTCACGTGCTCAGATATTGGGAAAGTGAGTTTTCTCGGATTCGACCATCGAAAACTTCCGGCGGGGTGAGATTGTACAGCCGCCGCGACATTGAAACCATCCACAGAATCAAATTCCTTCTTTACGATAAAGGGTATACCATCGCCGGGGCGAAAAAGGCGCTAACCGGATATAAACTCTTGGAGGCGGACGCCGATTGGGTCGAGATCGCCGATAAAGTCCTCAACGAACTAAAAACTATTCGCGACATCCTTTCCTGAAAAAAGGGTTCCTAATTTATAGATATGGCTTTTTTCTTGAGGGGACTTTGGGCGGTTGCAAGCACTTTGCGCAGGTATTGTCCGGTGTATGAATCGGGATTGGCCGCCACCTCTTCGGGTGTACCGGTCGCGACGACCCGCCCGCCGTCCTCACCGCCCTCGGGCCCGAGGTCTATGATGTGATCCGCGCACTTTATAACATCCAGGTTGTGCTCGATAACCACCACGGTGTTGCCCTGGTCCACCAATCTCTGAAGCACGTCCAACAGTTTGCGTATGTCGTGGAAATGCAACCCGGTGGTAGGTTCGTCGAGGATGTAGAATGTATTTCCGGTGGCGCGGCGACTAAGCTCCTTCGACAACTTGACACGTTGCGCCTCGCCTCCCGAAAGAGTGGTGGCACTCTGCCCGAGCCGTATATAACCCAGTCCGACATCCCGCAGAGTTTCGAGTTTCGAGCGGATCGCAGGCACGCTACCGAGAAACCCAAGCGCTTCGTCCACGGTCATATCGAGCACGTCCGCTATATTTTTCCCCCGATACGTTATTTCCAGGGTTTCGCGGTTGTACCGTCTGCCCTTGCACACGTCACACCTGACGAATACGTCGGGCAGAAAATGCATTTCGATTTTAATAAGCCCATCCCCGTCGCAAGCTTCACATCGCCCGCCCTTCACATTGAAGCTGAACCGGCCCGGCTTATAGCCGCGGATTTTGCTTGCGGGCAACTTGGCAAAGAGGTCTCGTATCGGTGTAAAGACCCCCGTATAGGTCGCGGGATTGGACCTCGGCGTGCGCCCTATAGGGCTCTGGTCGATATCGATCACCTTGTCGATGGATTCCCATCCTTTCAAGCCGCGCATCTTGCCCGCCCGCTCCTTGGACTTCATCACAAGCTGCTTGAGGCCTGCATATAAGGTATCCACCACCAGGGTGCTCTTGCCTGATCCCGAGACCCCCGTTACGCATATAAATTTCCCCAGAGGAAAACCGACGGTGATTTTTTTCAGGTTATGCTGTTGCGCCCCGACTACGGTGACCGCGCCATGAGCGGCTGCGCGCCTTTTCGGCACAGGTATCTGCATCCTTCCGGCCAGGTATGCGCCGGTGATGCTATCGGGGTTATTCACAATATCTTCCGGCGTGCCATATCCGACGATCTCGCCGCCTGTTTCTCCCGCTCCGGGGCCCATGTCAATGACGTAATCGGCGGCAAAGATGGTTTCGGCGTCATGCTCGACGACGAGTATGGTATTGCCGAGGTCGCGTAGGCGGTAAAGCGTATCGAGCAGGCGTTTGTTATCTCGCTGGTGCAAACCGATAGTCGGCTCATCGAGAATGTAAAGCACGCCCACCAGGCTCGAGCCGATCTGCGTGGCGAGCCTTATCCTTTGCCCCTCGCCTCCCGCCAGCGTGCCGCTCGGGCGATCAAGTGATAAATAGTCCAAACCCACGTTTTCGAGGAAAGACAACCTTTCGCGGATTTCCTTGAGAATCCTTCGGGCGATTTCGGCTTCTCGTTGAGAAAACCTGATTTCATCGAAGAATTTTCTCGCTTCCTTTATGCTTTTCGCGGTGATTTCATAGATATTGATCCCGCCGATTTTTACGTGCAAACTTTCGATGCGCAGCCTTGCGCCGTTGCAGACGGGACAGGGGCGAATGTTCATATATTTCTCGAGTTCTTCCCGGATGTAATCGCTGTCGGTTTCGTGAAAACGCCTGTCGAGGTGAGGAATCACTCCTTCAAAAGGTCGCTTGTAGATGTATCGCCCACGCCCCTCGAAGACAAAACGAATTTCCTCGTCGCCCGATCCGTAAAGCAGTACCTTCTTAACCTTCGTCGGCAATTTTTTCCATGGCTTGTTTATATCGAATTTGTAATGTGAAGCCAACGATGTGAGCGTTTGCCGGAAGATAACCGAGGTGCGCTTTTCCCACGGCGCTACGGCACCCTCGCGCAGGCTCAGGCTCTCGTTCGGCACGATAAGGTCAGGATCGAAATACATCTTCGTGCCCAACCCGGCGCAGGCGGAGCAAGCACCGTGGGGGTTGTTGAAACTGAAAAATCTAGGACTCATCTCGGGATAGCTTATCCCGCAAGTAGGGCACGCGAATCGCTCGCTGAAAAGGAACGATTCGCGGGGAGGAGCATCGGCGGATTTCCCCGGCGCCTCGACACGAACCACTCCTTCCGCGAGCCTCAGCGCGGTCTCAAGGCTGTCGGCAAGTCTCGATCTCGTCTTATCCCCCTTTTGTACCAACCTGTCGACGAAGACCTCGATAGTGTGCTTGCGGCGTTTGTCCAGCACTATCTCTTCTTCGAGATCGTATACCCCGCCGTCTACCCGCACTCTGACGAAGCCCGACCTGCGAAGCTCTTCCAGCTCACGGCGGTATTCGCCCTTTCTATCCCGCACGATGGGAGCAAGCACCACCAGGCGGGAGCCTTCGGGTAATTCCAGTAAACGGTCAACCATCTGCTGAACGGTCTGGGTGGTGATTTCCTTGCCGCACTTGTAGCAATGCGGGTGGCCTACACGGGCGAAAAGCAGCCGGAGATAATCGTATATCTCGGTGATGGTACCGACGGTCGAGCGCGGGTTGTGACTGAGCGCTTTTTGCTCGATGCTGATCGCAGGGCTTAATCCCTCGATGACGTCTATGTCGGGCTTGGACATCAGCTCGAGGAACTGGCGCGCGTAAGCGCTGAGACTCTCGACATAGCGCCTCTGCCCCTCCGCATATATGGTGTCGAAGGCAAGGCTGGTCTTGCCGGAGCCGGATAAGCCGGTGATGACCACGAGCTTGTCGCGCGGTATTCGCACGTCAATGCCTTTCAGGTTGTGCTGTCTTGCGCCTTTTACGGTGATCTCGCCTGCCGCCATTTTTAATCGTCCTTTTGGCACCTTTCGTCTAAGCGTCCATGTCGTGTCGAGTTTCGACTAATCTGACCGCCATCTCCATGGCCGCGAGCATGCTTTCCGGTTTTGCAATGCCCTTTCCGGCTATGTCGTATGCGGTGCCGTGATCCGGGCTGGTCCTCACAAACGGTAATCCCAGCGTCATGTTTACAGACTCGAATGGGTGCAGAGTTTTAATGGGTACCAGCGCCTGGTCGTGGTACATGCACACGATGGCGTCGTAATCCGCACGACGTGAAAAGAGCGTATCGGCGGGCAGAGGACCTTCCACCATTATCCCCTCGCTGGCGGCGGCTTCGATGGCGGGCAATATAATTTTTTCTTCTTCGTGGCCCATCCTGCCGCCCTCGCCCGCGTGGGGGTTAAGAGCGGCGCAGGCTATATGCGGGGCATCTACGCCGAACCACTCGCGTAGCGATCCGTTCACCAATTTTATCGTTGAAAGAATCTTCTCGGTGGATATGCTTCTCGACACCTCGGAGAGCGGAATGTGAGTGGTCACCGGCACCACTCGCAATGACGGCCCGACGAGCATCATTGCATATTCACTCACCTCGGCACGTTCGGCCAGCAGTTCCGTATGTCCGGGGTATTGGTGCCCGGCCGCCATCCACGAATTTTTGTTTATAGGCGCTGTTACCAGCGCGTCCGCTTCACCTGCAAGCACCGCGTGCATGGCCGTCATCACATAGCGGTAAGAAGCATCACCGGTAAGCTGCGTGGAATTGCCGAATCGGAGCTCGGAATCGGCCAGCACCGTAACCGCCTCGAGGGAAATCTCCCTCTCATTGTCAGGACCGGGCCGGCCCGCTTCAGAGAGCGCTGCTGCTGCTGCTTTCAAAACTCCAAGATCGCCATATACAGTTATATCGGCGTTCCCGGCGAAGATGGGGATGGCGCCAAGAATAATCTCCGGGCCCACTCCGACCGGGTCTCCCATTGAAATAGCCAGGCGTACCTGCTCGCGGCTCACTTAAAACTCCGGGGAAACAACAGTAACAGTTTAAATAGACCGGATAAAAAACTTTTCACAACATTCGCTCGATAGGAATTTTCAGCTTCAATTCGCTTATCAGCTTATTTAGCTCCTCGGCGATTTTTTTTGAATACAGGTATTGCCGTATCTTCTCCTTTACGTCCTCGAATGGCAGGATGTCCGCCGATTTCCGGTCGACTATAAAAAGAAGGTTGCAACCACGGGCCAACTCGATAACCTTGGTTACCTTTCCGGCCTCGAGCCCCGCTACGGCTTTCTTAAACGCCGGGACTAGTTCTTTTGGGTTAACCCATCCCAGATCACCGCCGCCGCCGGCGTTCGAGCTCTTGGAATATTTCTTTGCCAACTCGGCGAAATCTCGTCCCTTCGTTACTTCGGCGCGAATCGTTCCCGCCAACTCCCTTACCCGCTCTCGTTCTTGCGCATCCGCTCCCATAGGAAACGGCAGGAATATACGAGCCAGATGTATCTCTTCCTGCGCGCGGAACTCGTCCGGATGGCGGCGGTAGTAATTTAGTATTTCATCCTCGCTCACGTCCACGTCGCCACCAATGCTGCTCTTTACGAACTTCACCTTCCTGAGTTCGGCGCGTATCCTCGCTCGATATTTTTCCATTGTGAGTCCTTCCCGCTCGAGCAACTTTTCAAATTCATCGGTACCGACGCCCATTTGGGCTATTTGCCTCTGAACCGCCGTTTCGACCTCGTTGTCGGAGACCTCCACACCGAGTCTTTGCGCCTGAATTTCGACGAGTTTCTCCTCGATGAGCGTTTCGAGCAGCTTTTCGAGCGGCACGTCGGGCACGCGCTGAGACATTTCTTGAAGCTCACTCAGCGCGACGATTTCTCCACCCACCACGGCCACTACTCGATCGATCAACTCCGCCCCTTCGGCATGCACGGCCGGCAAGACGAAAATCGCCGAAATTACTACTATCACCAGACTTCGTAAGTGGAATAATAAAAACTTCATCATATCACCCATTTTTTCCTATACTTGACGTTTTCCAATGGCCTTTGCGAGTTATTACTTGCCCCGGTCTACGGCAGGCACTCCGGGCGGAGCTACGGAAGGCACGGACCCTGCGCCCAAATCGAGAACCGTCCGGGAGCTTATCTCTTGCAAAACTTCCGGGAATAACTTGACATCCGCCATCATCTGTAGCTGAGTGGCGTAATTTTTAAAATTCTGTTGTAAAAGAGAATTGTATATGAACTGATGCCGGTCGTCCGTCAGCCCCGCCATATCCAGGTTGCCGTAAGGTTCAATCAGTTTGATAATGTAAAATCCGTCCGGGGTTTCAATGACCGGCGACACATCTCCGACCTTCCTTAACGCTCCCGCTGCGCGCAAAACCTCGATGGGCCAACCGCCGGTAAAGGTTATGGGGCCGGGGTCACCGCCGTTTTGCGCTGTGGGGTGGTCAGAGTACTTTTGGGCCGTTTTGGCGAAATCCGCCCCTTCCTTTAATTTCCCAAGCAATTTTTCCGCCTTGGCTTTCAACTTCGTTATCGTCGCTTCGTTGGCGCCCTCCGGCTTGGCGATCTTAATAAGAGCGACGTGAAAGAAATTGCGCTGGAAAAAGTCCTTGATCGTTTCAGAGTTTATATTTTGAGTAATAATGGCATGGTAGATTAAGTACCGGCGAAAATTTTCGACTACCTTCTCCATACGTGGGTCCTCGTTGATCCCCTGGCGTTTACCTTCCTGGTAAAATAACTCCATCGTCGTCAAAAGCTTCAGGAAAGATTGCCTGCCTTCCGGAGTGTCATATTTGGCCCGCTCGGACGGGAAATAGAGAAGTTGCATGGAGACAATGAAGTCCTCCGAGGTAATGACGCTGTCATTAACTTTCGCAAGTACGGGGCTGGCGTGGGCGTCTTCCTTTTCTTTATCGTCACAACCGCAGACTGCCATCGAGAAGACCACTATGGCGAAAACAATACCGGCAATTCGGAATTTCATTTTTACCCTCACCGTCTATGCGCCCCAAAGGGCGTTTTATACCAAGAGCTTAATTTCAAGGCACCGAACCCAAAACACTTATAGTATCACGCCCGGTTATTCGTTTCAATATATCGGATATTTCAATAACCAGGGCCGGAATATCGTTTGAGGATGTCATTATCAATATCTCATCATTAGGGGCCACTCTGAACTTACGTGGGTTTTCATTCATTAACTCGACCACTTTTTCAGGAATAACGGGCGCTTGCGGCGCAAAAGCGAAGCGCAACGTGTGCCCCTCGCGCTTGAGTGAATTCACTTTCGCCTTCCTTAAGACGTTTTTCAGGGCAATTATGCCCAGTAAATCCTCTGCCGGTAGGGGTACTGGCCCGAATCGATCCAAAAGCTCCCCTTTTATATCAATTAATTCCTCTTCATTCCGCGTTCTGGACAGACGCCGGTATAAAATAACCCTGTCTTGCGGGTCGGGAACGTAATCTTCCGGCAAATAAGCCGGCACCGGGATTTGAATTTCCGGCTCGATTTCCTCCTCGACCTTTTCGCCTTTCAGCTCGCGTATTGAACGTTGCAGCAACTCCAGGTATAACTCATATCCTATTCTTTGTATGTGTCCGGTTTGCACCTCGCCGAGTATGTTACCTGCTCCGCGAATTTTCAGGTCCAGGCGCGCAATGCGATAACCGCTTCCCAGTTCGCTGAATTCTTCGAGCGCGCGGAGCCTTTCACGTGCGCGACGACTTACAAGCAACCTGCCGGGCACCATGAGATAAGCGTAAGCCCGCTCTTTCGACCGCCCTATTCTGCCACGAAGCTGATAGAGTGTTGCGAGGCCGAAAGTATGCGCGTTGTAGATTAGTATGGTGTTGGCCTTGGGTATGTCCAGGCCACTTTCGATTATCGAGGTGCAAAGCAGGACATCCAGGCGTCCTTCCACGAAATCCATCATCACTCGCTCGAGTTCGCGCTCGTCCAGCCTGCCGTGCGCCGTTCCGACCCGAGCTTCCGGCACCAATTCCGTAATGAAACGCGCCATCCCATCGATTCCCTTTATCCTCGGCACCACGAAATACACCTGTCCACCGCGCGACATCTCCCGCCGCACGGCATCCCTCACAACATCGTCATCAAAAGGCGTCACCTTGGTGCGCACGGCCATTCGGTCGGGAGGCGGGGTGTCTATATTGCTCATATCCCATATCCCCAGTAAAGACATTTGAAGAGTCCGGGGAATGGGAGTGGCCGTAAGGGTCAGGACGTCCACCAATCGCTTCATACTCTTGATCTTTTCCTTGTGCTTCACGCCGAAGCGATGCTCCTCGTCTATCACCAACAGGCCCAGATCCCGGAATATAACGTCCTTCTGAAGCAAGCGATGAGTGCCGATGAGAATGTCAACCTTGCCGGCGGCGAGATCCCTAAGCACCTCTTTTATCTGAGCGGTAGTACGAAGGCGCGAAACCATCTCGACCCGCAGCGGATACGGCTCGAGCCTCTCCCGGAAGGTGCGATAATGCTGATGGGCCAGAAGTGTAGTCGGGACCAGCAGAGCCACCTGCTTTCCTTCCATTGCGGCCATAAACGCGGCCCTCAGCGCTACCTCGGTCTTCCCGTAACCGACGTCGCCGCAAATCAATCTGTCCATGGGTTTCGAGGACGCCATATCATTTATCACGCCGCCGATGGCTCGCGCCTGGTCGGGAGTTTCCTCGAAGGGGAAAGTCGCTTCAAACTCCCGATAAGTTGAGTCGGGCGTCGGGAAGGAGTGGCCTTCGAAGACCTTTCGGGCCGCGTAAAGCTCGACCAGCTCGCGCGCTATTTTTTCCACCGCCTTTCGGGCGCGAGCTACGGACCTCGCCCACGCACTCCCGCCAAGCCTGTCCAGAACCGGTTGATCGTCACCTTCGACCGAATACGGCTCGATAAGGTCCATTCTATGCACCGGCAGATACAGGGTCGCCTTTTCGGCATATTCGATTTGCGCGCAATCGTTCTTTGCGCCGCCCGCCGCAAGCTTGACGATCCCACGGAACAGGCCGATACCGTGGTTGATATGCACCACCGTATCGTCCGGGTGGAGGTCCTCGATCCTGTCCGGAGGCGCCGGGACCAATGGGCGATGCCGCCTTATTTTGGGCCCGAAAACTTCCTCCTCGGTGACCACCACCCACCCGGCGGAAGGCATTCTGAATCCTTCGGACAAAGGAGTCGCAACAAGCGCCAAATCGCCGGGAGACGGCGCGCCTTCAAGCAACCCTTCCGGTTGGGTGGACACACTGATATCCACACCGTACTCGCGAAGAAGCGCCTCAAAACGTGCACCGCTCACACCGTCCGAACTGGTGAGCACAACGCGCCATTTCAACTCGCGCCATGTTTGAGCGCGGCGCAAGAGAGGCCCCAGCGCACCGTGGCGTTCCCGCACGTCCTCTTCCGTATCCTCCCGCCCCCTGATGGCGTTCGTGATTTCAGCGCGTATCCCCTCGTTATCCTCCGCCCCGACGGCCACTACGGGCAACTTTTCCCGCCCCGCTATCGCAGGACCGCCAAGTTCTATAAAACTTAAACCGGATAAAAGACTCTCCAATTCCTCCGGCTTCAAGTACGTCGTCCCCGGCTCCGGCAACCGCTCTTTTTGCGCATGAATTAAGTATTCCCGCTCGATTTTCTCCCAGATCGAAGCGGTCAATTCCGCCAGCGTGCCACCTTCCTCAAAAACCAGCAATGTTTGCGGTGGTAACCGGTCGAGTATGGATATTGGTTTTTCCCAGAAAAACGGCAAATAACACGACAATTCTTCCCGCGACAGCGTTCCGGAGCGTATATTTCGTGCAACTCCTTCAGCTATATCCGCCGCCATGGATTCTTCAACGCGCCCTGCGGCCTTCGAGCGAGTTTCGGAGTTCAGCAGGACTTCCGCCATCGGCTGGATGGTCACCTTTTGTGCCGGACCGGCGGATCGCTGTGAAGCCGGGTCGTAGTGCCGGAGCCGGTGGATATTGTCTCCTTCGAGCTCGATTCTGACGGGTGAGCCTTCAGGCGGATACACGTCCACGATACCGCCGCGTACGGCAAACTCGCCCGGTTCATAGGCGGTTGTTACCGGTTGGTAACCGCATTCGATGAGTTTAGTGAGCAAATCTTCCCGCTCGATCTCGGCGCCGCCGAACAGATCAATGCCCGTTGGTACTCTCGTGCCGACGCGCTGCATCAAAGTCGCGGGAGTCAGGATAAACGCGATACGGCCGTCGCAATCGGATTCCTGCAACGCCGCAAAAGCGCGGTACCTTTCCGGATGACCGGCATCCTCGGAATAAGGCCAGGGCAGGAGCGGATCGTTGCGGGGAGCTATGGCATATACCCGATCCCTTCCCAACCACGCTCCAAGCTCATCGGCAAGCGAAAAAATCTTCGATGAGTCGTTCAGGAGAAACGCCACCGGACGATGCTGTGCGAGTAAAGCGGTAACAAAAGGCAGTGACCCTCCACGCAACTCCTTCAGTCGCACTCCGGGCGAATCTTCAAGTTCACTTATAACCGTTTGCAACCAGGGAGGTTGAAAGATCATTGATTAAACCATGCAAACGGTAAACGAGAAAAAGCAAAAAAGCAAATAGAGCCCTTTTAACGTATTTCTCCAAGTATAATAAATACCTGCACAAATCATACCGCATGAAGAACTCTTAAATTCATGTACTCTATTGACACTGAAAAACAACAAGATTACATTAGCGCCGTCCTCGATACAGAGACGAAGAAAAAGGATAAAAATGGGTACAGACAAAGCGGTGATGAATCACCGCACTCCAAATCACGGAGTCCCGCACACAACGAAATCCGCTGTCGTTCCAACTGCCGCCGTGCAGAATACCGGGCGTCGTTATAAGACGTATGAGCAATACGGTAATTCACTTACGAAAAACTCCTTCAGGACTCGTTTTCAGGCCATCAAACCGACAATCAAATTCGTCTTCTCCAACGCGATAAGGATTCTCACGATCTAAGTGCCACTTCAATGGGTTGTTGATTATGTATTCTCTTATGCGTTCCAATGAGTTTTCATCCCTGATAATGTGTTCGTAATAATTTCTCTGCCAGAGTCTTTTATTGAAAGATTTCCATTTTTCCTTTTTTACGCCCCTTATATATTCGTTTGTCGTCATAGTTTTGAACCATTGAACAATTTTCGGTAGGGGCGAACCCGTGTGTTCGCTCTTGCTCCGTTCGTCAGGGCAGACACGTGGGTCTGCCCCTACGTTTACAATGATCCCATGCACATGGTTGGGCATAATCACAAAAGCGTCATTTTGAATCCCGGAAAATTCCGTTTCAATTTTCTTCCACCATTTCTTAATCATTTCCCGAACAGTCTCGGCTTCAAAAAATAATTCCTTATTCTGCGCGCATATTGTGATAAAATATGCCCCCCGTTGTGAATAATCATAGTTCTTCAATCGTATCGAGCGACGTTTATATTGTAAATCCTTTTCCACCTTCAGTAGGGGCGAACCCGTGTGTTCGCCCGTAACCCGTTCGTCAGGGCAGACACACGGGTCTGCCCCTACATAAACAAATTTTGCGGCGAACAGGGGGCTAAAGCCCCCTGTACCCCCAACAAAGGGTAAAAGGACAAAGAGCAAAGGGTTTAAAGAGTCCTGGCACAGCGAAAACCGAGGTTGTCGTGCCTGAAGTCGGGATCGCGCCTGCCGCGGGGCGAGGATCGCAAGCCGTTCGGACTGCCGTTCCAGGAACCGCCCCGGAGAACACGGGCTTTCCCTGAGGATGGCCCCTTCGGATTCCGATTGGGACTGTTGCGATAATATTTCTCATCATACCAGTCCGCACACCATTCCCATACATTCCCGGCCATGTCCATCGCGCCATAAGGGCTTGCGCCACGCGGCTTGCCGCCTACGGGCCACGTCGAGCCTCTGCCGCAACCGCTTTGATTGTTTTCATTCATTACCGCGTAGTCGCAGGTTGCTTTTTGATTGCCCCAGGGATACTTCCTGCCGTCCGTTCCCCGCGCGGCTTTTTCCCACTCAGCTTCAGTAGGTAGCCTCCTCCCGGTCCACTCACAATAAGACTTCGCCTGGTACCAGTCTACGCAGTTGATGGGATGGTTTCCTCGATCCGACTTGCCCCAGTTGCATGTTCCTCCTGCATTCGGCTTTTTGCATTTACCCGCTCGAACACATGCCGCATATTGCTCGACCGTCACCTCATATTTATCGATGTAAAATGCATCAAGGTGTACTTTGTGATAGGGCTTCTCGTCCTTACTGCATTGCTTGTCCACTTTCTTGTTGCACCCCATTCTGAACTCGCCCGCCGGGACGTGGACCATCTCTCCGTAATCCGGGCCTTTTTTGAGGGTTACGTCCAGTGTTCTTGGCTTGTTGGGCTGTATGGTTACGATTTCCTCTGCGCTCCGGTAGCCTTGCTTGCTTACTCGAACGCTGTGACTCCCCGAGGAAAGTTGTCCCGAATACGGCGTAGCGCCGACTTTCTTGCGGTCAATGAACACATCCGCTCCGCCGGGAGTTGATGTCACAAGAATCCTGCCTGGAAGCCCTTTCAAGGTTTGCTTCACCTCTGCCGTCTCATTGGCTTCGACCGTTACTTCTCCCGCATAATCGCGGTAATCGCGCAAGCTTATTTTTATTTTGTGCTTACCGACGGGCATTCCGGGCATTTTTTTGGGCGTCTTGCCGATGTATTTGGCGTCAATCCAGATTCCGGCGCCCGGCGGTGTGCTTGATATATTTATCGATCCCGTTTGCCGCACGAGTATTTCCCTTATCGTTGCCTTTCGGCCCGCATGAACCTCGACGCCCTTATTCAGCGTGGTGTAACCTCCCATAACGAGTGTAAGCCGATGCGTACCGGCGGGTATATTCGCGAGCGTCTTCGGTGTCTTGCCCATCGGGGCGGCATCGAGATAAATATCCGCGCCGGGCGGGCTGGTGGTTATCACGAGGGCGCCTTTCCCTGCCGGAGAAACAGTCGGAGGGGCCGGCCCGGCCGCCCGAGGCGGAGAAGGCGGCGCAGGCACGGGCGGAGGCGCGGCGGCAGCTTCAGGCTTCTTGCCGGTTTCCAAATAAACGAGGATGGTTTCATGAGCAAGCTTTGTTGCCATGTTACGGACTTCTACTATATCGGAACATGGGCAATCGCGCGCAACTTCGTATTCAGTATCGGCGGTTTGGACATCGACAACGCGCATGCTTACGGTGTAGAAATTCTCTTTGAGCTTCTCGATGCTGCCCATTACCAGCTTTTGCGCCTTCAAGATTTTACCCGCCTCTACTCGACAGGTATCTTCGGTGCAATGGCCGGACTGGGCCAACCCTATCTGCTCGATAGCCGCGCGGGTCGATTGCTGATCGCGTATGCGGAGCTTTTTCGATTTTTTTAATTCCCGGGCTACTGCGTTTGTGATAACCAGGGCAACGTTGGATTTGACCCCGACGGCGTCGAACGGATAAACCGCCACCTGAAGCGATTTTTTCGCTTGTTGCGCATCCACCTGCGCGATCAAAGATATTGCAACAATACAGCATAGCAGGGTTATCAAGCGTTTCATTCAATTACCAACCTTATGAGCTTCTTGCGAAAACAAGGCAACCGAACATGCCTCACCTGAGACAAGGGATTTAAATCCCTTGTCTGTCGTAACTTCAGATATACCGGTGTTAAGCAAA
>Ga0180432_10003688_pt1 | contig 21626 bp, 14 predicted proteins | sample SS_ome_10_FD_132414 | JGI IMG/M metagenome (GOLD analysis project Ga0180432, IMG submission 132414) | Hypersaline lake sediment archaeal communities from the Salton Sea, California, USA - SS_1_MS_2 metaG | ecosystem: Environmental > Aquatic > Non-marine Saline and Alkaline > Hypersaline >...
GAGCAGAAGTCACACCCGTAATGATAAGATCAGCCCCTTTGTTTTTGAGGAACTCATAGCCGGGGATATCCTTGGAAGGCTCAAACTGGGTATCGTATTCGACGATTTTTAGTTTCACTCCGGGAATGAGGTTTTCATCATTAAAATAATTCACCAGGTCTTCCATTGCGTAATTGATTACCTCCTGCGCGGCGGCTGATACTCCGGTTATGTCGGTTAGATTGCCAATGGTGATCACCACATCATCCAACGGTTTCGTGGTCTCTGTAGTTTCAATTGTTGGCTCCTTCGTTCCGTCGCCACCACAGGCCCCTAATGCTGCCAAGAAAATCATGAGTAACACCAGTGATACGAGGCCTTTTTTAAGTGAAGTATTCATTTTCCTTCTCCCTCTATATTATTTGTTATCCTGTGAGTTTAATATCCTGCTTAGTATCTGTCAATATCCCTGATAACTATATCTCGGGTATTTCCCGGCCGCCACCAGTTTTAGGGTCCTATATGATCCACTTCGCTAATGAATCCCGCGTTTGCTAAGCAGTCGGGCGTCTCACCAGACGTATCGCCTCCTCAGAACAGGATGGGACACAGGCACCGCAACCGATGCATTTATCCTGGTCAACAACTGCGAATTCATCCACCGTTATCGCATGCACCGGACATCGATCCTCGCAGGTTCCGCAGGCAATGCATGCCTCTTCATCAGCTTGGGCAGCAAATGGTGACGGGATGAATGTGGGCGCTCCCATAAAGTAAGTACGGAATATAGGACAGCAATCGTTGCAGCAATTACAAATCAGTCCGAATATATTGATAGTGTGAACCAGTCCGTCCCGGTTCGTTTTTTTGAGAAGCTCAACCAGTTCTTCGTAGCTTAGCTCGCGGGCCATACCGTGCTTGACCGTCCAGCGACTCAGGGGGCCGGTGTGAACACACGTTTCCATCAAATGATGGCAGGGGTCCTCCGGCGTCACCACCGCACGCCCCACACGGCAAGGGCAGAGAGAAACACTCCAGTGTCCGGCGTCCTTGACCATCTCGGCGAGGTTCTCCTCTGGCTTGACGTCATCGGGCAGGGAAGCCATGCCAGCCCATACAGGCGTATAGGGAAACCCCAGTTTTGCCAGAGCGCCTTCCGTGTGGTCCTTGCTCATTTCATGCATGGCTTTGATCAATTCCACAGAATATGGGAATCGAATGCCACCCCACGCAGGGGTCTCCGTTAAACCACCGGCTGTCATTGCCACCGATCGATACACCGGATCAGCCTCTGCCGGGTCGTAAATAATAATTCCTTTGTCAGCCATTTCGAAGAGCTTTTCTTTGAGTTTCTCTTCTTCTATGCCCGTCCTTTCGGAAAGCTCCCCTAAAGTGCCGCCGCTAAGGTGGACTTTCAGCGCCAGTTGAGCTTCCTCGGGTGTATATTGAATCCGCAGGAACTTCAAAAACGCCGGGGTTACCGGCATCCCAACGATGTCTTCCTCGTTGATCATTTGAGCGAGTTGCTCATAGATATCTCCCTCTGCCATTGATCGTGTCCTCCTTAGGCTTTCGGTTTGCCGTGCTCGTCCATCTGCTGCTTCAGTTCATCGGATATCTCAACCTGTTCGGCCCGACGCTCCAGGGCCATAGCTCCCACTGAGCAATGGGTTACACATACACCGCAACCAATGCAATTCTCGGGGTCAATTTGAGCAGTTTGATCTACCGTGATTGCCCCCACCGGACACCAGTCAGCACAGTCACCACATGCTACACATTCCTCTTCATCCACCCTGGGAATGAAAGCTGACGGGATCAACGTTTTGGTATTGAACTGGTGAAGCCCTATGAACATGGGGCAACAGTCATTGCAGCAATTGCAGATAAAGCCATTGATATCGATAGTGTGAACCAACCCATCAGCATTTGCTTTCTTCAGTAGTTCCAAGGCCTCATCATAAGTGATCTCACGACCTTGTTTGTGTTCAACACACCATCGGGCCGTGTCGCCAGTGTGCAGGCAGGTTTCCAGCATATGCTGGCAGTGGTTGCCGGGTTCAGCAATCCAGTGAGAAAGGCGGCATGGGCAGAAAGAAAGGCTGAAGTAATCCCGTTCCCGGAGAACCTCTGCCAGATTTTCCTCCGGTCTGGCATCCTCCGGCAGAACCCAGGGGTGAGCCCAGACAGGGGCGAAGGGGAAGCCGAGCGTGCAGAGATCGTCCCGGGACCACTCGATGACTGCCTGGTGGAGATTGGTAGCCAGTTCCACGTCGTAGGGAAAACGGACGTTTCCCCAGATGCCCGTCTCGATAAATCCGGGAGCCGAGCTGGGCAGGACCCGGCAGTTCGGGTTGTCCGCATTGCCGGGGTCGATCCACATGGTACCCTTATCGGCCATAATGTTGACCTTTTGCCGGAATTTCTCCTTTTCCATTCCTACCTTTTGAGCCATCTCTTCCAGTGTTCCCCCGGTCAGCCCGATCTTAAGGGCGATCTCCACCTCATCCGGTGTCATCTGTAGCTCAAGGACCCGTTTCATCGCTGGCGTATTTGGCAATCCGACCACATCCTCCCTGTTGATCATGTCCAGCAATTCCTGGTAAATATCATTCTCTGCCATTTGATCCTCCTATATTTTTTAGAATAGCGTCATATCCTGATACATCCCGAAAACCCCTCGGAATACATCGCAGACTTCTTCAATAGTGGAATACTCTCTGACGCATTCGATCACGGAAGGCATTACGTTAGCGCCTTTTTGGGTCACGGAACGCAATTCCGCCAGACACTGCCCCACTTTTTCATCGTCGCGGGCTTGCTTCACTTCCTGCAACCTGGCAATCTGCTTTTTCTCAACATCGGGATCGATCTTCAATATGTTCACTGGCAGATGGTCGGTTACATACTCGTTGACCCCCACCACCACTCGTTCATCATTCTCCACCTGACGCTGAAATTTATAGGCTGCATCCGCAATTTCTCTTTGGGGATATCCCCTCTCGATGGCGGCGACCATCCCTCCCAGTTCCTCGATGCGGTCAATGTATTTCAGAGCCTCCTGTTCCATCCGGTCAGTCAGCGCTTCAATGAAATACGAACCGGCCAGCGGATCGATGGTATCGGCCAGGCCGGTCTCTTCAGCCAGTATTTGCTGGGTTCTCAGGGCAACCGTTACGGCATCCTCAGTGGGTAAAGCCATCACCTCATCAAATGAATTGGTATGCAGTGACTGCGTACCCCCCAATACAGCAGCAAGGGCCTCATAGGTAGTACGAACGACGTTATTCAAAGGTTGTTGAGCGGTAAGAGAACACCCCGCAGTCTGGGTGTGAAAACGAAGCATCCAGGAACGAGGGTCCTTTGCCCCGAACCGCTCCTTCATAAATCGAGCCCACATTCTCCGCGCCGCCCGGTATTTGGCGATCTCCTCGAAGAAATCCATATGTGCATTGAAGAAGAAGGAAAGCCGGGGGGCAAACTCATCCACCTTCATCCCCCGATCCACACATGCCTGAACGTAGGCGAGCCCATCGGCAAGGGTGAAGGCTAGTTCCTGCACCGCATCGGAACCGGCCTCGCGGATGTGATAACCGCTGATACTGATGGTATTCCACTGAGGAACTTCTTTAGTGCAGTATTCGACGGTATCCACGATGATTTTCAGCGATGGTTCCGGCGGAAGCATCAGGGTTTTCTGGGCAGTAAACTCCTTGAGCATATCGTTTTGAATGGTGCCGCGAAGCTTGTTTTTCGGAACTCCCTGCTTTTCGGCGGTGACAATGTACATGGCCAGAAGGACCGCCGCCGGGGGATTGATGGTCATTGAGGTGGAAACCTGATCCATAGGAATCCCGTCAAACAGGATTTCCATGTCTTTGAGGGTATCTATGGCCACGCCGCATTTGCCGCACTCGCCTATGGCGGCCGAACTGCCGCTGCAATAACCCGTCAGGGTGGGGAAATCGAAGGCCGTGCTCAGCCCGGTTTCCCCATGCTCCAGCAAATATTTGAACCGCTTATTGGTGTCCTCGGCGCTGCCCATTCCGGCGAACATACGCATGGTCCAGGTTCTGCCCCGATACATGGTCGGCTGTACACCTCGGGTGAAAGGGTATTCGCCGGGGAATCCCAGATCTTCAATATAATCAAGACCGAAGATATCCTCAGGGGTATAGAGTCGATTCATCTCCAGGCCGGACATGGTGGTGAAAGACCCTTTTCGTTCAGGCGATTTGGCAAGGGAGGGACTCAGGGTTTCATCCTCCCATTTTTGCCGGGCCTGCTCTACCCTTTTGATCTCTTCTCGATCAAACATAAGTCCATCACTTTCTGGCAGAATAATCAAATCTTCAGTGGCACCACCCACTCCGCCGCATAGCCACCATCCACCACAATCGCCGAACCGGTCACATATCCGGCATCGTCCGAAGCAAGGTACAACGCCGCATTAGCTACATCTTCAGGCTGGCCGTATTTCCCGGGAGGTGATTTTTCAATATCAACCACTGATTCCCAGGGTTGTGTCATGGGCGTATCAATAAACCCCGGACAAATACAGTTAGCTCGAATGTCCTGTTTAGCATACTCCGCCGATGTGGCCTTGGTCAACATGATAATGGCGGCTTTTGAAACACAATAGGGCGATACGTTGGCTTGCGCATTGAACCCCATGATCGAAGCGGTATTGATGATGATGCCTCCGCCCTGTTCCAGCATCACAGGCAAAGCGTATCTAGTTCCCAGGAAAGCGCCTTTGAGGTTGGTATCGAGAACCCGGTCCCACTCCTCTTCAGCAACTTCAGCCAGCAGGCAGATCGTGTTCACGCCGGCATTGTTGTGGAGAATATCGAGTTTGCCAAATGTATCAACGGTTGTTCTAATCATTTGCTGCACATCTATCGATTTCCTTACATCCGCTTCGATAAAGATAGCCTCTCCGCCGGAATTCTTAATCAAGCTGACTGTTTCTTCGCCGCCTTCAGCAACAAAGTCGGCCACTGCAATCTTGGCTCCTTCCTGCGCGAAGAGAACTGCCGTAGCCCTCCCGATACCCGATCCGGCGCCGGTGATCAATGCAACTTTCCCTTCCAACTTTCCCATGCCGACCTCCTGCTACTGTGCTACCAGCCCACCATCGACGGCAAGCGCCACACCGGTAACGAATGAAGCTTCATCCGAACACAACCAAACAGCAGTCTGAGCCATTTCTTCCGGGCTGGCAAGCCTGCCCATTGGATGTACTCCAACAATCAAAGATTCCATTTCAGAGTCTCCGCCAATCAAATCATCTACCATAGGAGTGAGAGTGACTCCCGGGCACAGAGCATTCACCCTGATATTCGAGGTTGCATAATCCAGCGCAGCCGCCTTGGTCAGCCCGACAACACCGTGTTTACTGGCAACATACGGCGCGCTCAACTGAAATCCGACGAGTCCGGCCACACTTGAAGTATTGACTATTGCCCCGCCACCTGCTTTAAGCATTTCCGGTATCTCATATTTCAGGCATAAGAAAACTCCCCTCAAGTTGATACTGATAAGCCGATCAAAGTCCTCAACAGGAGCATCAATTAACGGGGTCAGAGCGTTCTCTGATTCAACCCCGGCATTGTTGAAAGCACAATCAAGTTTCCCATAAACTTCGATGGTCCTGTTGACCATCGCCTTAACCTGATCCTCTCTGGAAACATCGGTTTTCACAAAGATGGCTTCACCGCCTGCATCGCCGATCATCTTTGCAATTTCTTCGCCATCTTCTACCAGAACATCCGCAACCACTACCTTTGCCCCCTCACGCGCGAATGCCAAAGCAGCCGCCCTGCCTATGCCCTGGCTTCCACCGGTAACGATCACGACTTTCTCTTTCAATCCTTTCATTCCCTATTCCTTGATTCCAGCAGCCAGCATGGCCTTGGCCTTGCACCTTTCATAGTCGCATTCCATTGCCACCATATCTTTGAGTGTCTTCGATGGACTTCCTCCCGTAATGCACATGACATGATACCATCCGGCAAATCCGGAGGCCGTTAAATCCTCGATGAGTTTAAAAGCCCGCACCCTGTTCTCCGTTGGCTCACCCTCCCTGCCCTGGTAGTATTTTTCCAGATATTTCCCAACGATGGGACTTCGGTAATCCTTCTCGGAGGCCATCGTTCCCACCAGTCCGCCTGCGGCATCCTGCATATCGTAGCGATGCTCGCCCAGCTTCTTGGCAGCGTATACCTTGCCGGTGGCAACGGGAGCCATCTTCGGGTAGTAAATACCCGATTCATGAGTTGTCCCTTCAACAGCAGATGTTATGGCGCAGGCATTCACTATCTCGGCGTCCATCGCCATCTCGCTGAGGGCGTCCTGTATGTGAGGAGCAGATGCCACACTGTTGTAATCGGCAATCAATGCCGTAGCGCCAATTGAAAGATCGATGTTGATCCACCGGCACAGGCACTTATGGAAAAGATGGGATGCCAGCAGAATCGGGCCAAACGTTATAATGGATTCCACCTCACCGCACATGAAGACGTTTTCCCACGGCACGAACACATCATCGAACACAATCATCGCCTCGACATGCCCACCAAATTTCGAACTTAATGGGTTATCGATTTCCTTTGGCTCAGTTGGCACATGGGGGGCTCGGCATATGTATGTAATTCCTTCAGTATCCACCGGGGTGAAAAACCCGACATAATATTCGGGCACGAATTCCATCTCCACGACACAGAGCATGTCGGTATAGGGTGCCGCCGTTCCGTGTGCTTTGGCACCCCGTACAACGATCCCGTCTTCACGTTTTTCGACAACGTGCAAAAACATATCCGGATCGGATTGTTCGGCAACACCTTTACTCCTGTCACCCTTGGGGCTCACCAGCCCGCCCCCGATTATCCAGTCGTTCTTCTGCGCCTGTTTGACGATCTCCTGAACGTTTTTGTGATAGTGCGTCCCGTGTGTTTTATCGATATCGAAGCTGACAGCCCAGGCTGCATGCAGCAGGTCGGAAGTCAGGCAGCGGTAGTGGCAGGGGCAAAGCAAGTCGCCCAGTGCCTTATTGAGCTTTGCCTTGGCCAGAGCATCCTGCTCATTCTGCATGAGGTAAGTCCAGCGGCTGACCTCTTCATTTACCAGCGGCGAGAAGACCCTGGCCATATCTTGGTGATCCGGATGATTGGCCTGATCGTAGGTAATGGCGGCCGAATTGAGCCCCACCTGAAACGCCGGGTGATCAACGATATTATCGATTTGCTCCCCATCAAGGTAGACATTGGGTTTGCGTTTTCTGAGACTTTCCAAATATTGCTCTTTGGTTCGTATCCCCACTTTTCACCCCCTACTTTGTAAACTCATTCATCATATCTTCCAGAAGCGCCATCAAGCCCAGATCGCCATCTGTGATCAGTCTTCCGGTAGACCACGCTTCAAGGCGATTCAGTTCTCCGGTTTGAATTGCGTTCCAGTCTTCCACCGAAACCTTGATAATGCAATTCGGATTTTCAGCTGCACCGTCGTGTTTCGAGCCCTTGCCTTTATCGCACAACAGATACCAGTCGGAACCGCCGGGACCGGTGAAGTGGAACTGGACAATCGCGGTGACTTCATTGACATCGGTGTATTCCTGTTTTTTTTCTCCCGGTGAGGGCAGTCCCAGCAAATCTGAGAGGTGTTGAGTGGGGAAGTTGTTGTAAATCATGTCCTCTTCGATAGGTATGCCCTGCTTGATAAACTTTTTCAAAACGGCGATCACGGTGCCTCCATACCTGAAGGCAGCCAGAACTTCATTGTACAAAAGGTTTTTCACTTTCCAACCGGTGAGTTCCTCGTACCGGGCAACGATCTCCTCATCTTCCGGCGTGCCTTCGAGGCGAGGCAGACCATATCCCTTGGAGTGTTGCTTATCGAGGGTGAAGAACCAGGCCAGATCGGCGATTGGGTCCCCAATGAAGGCCATTTCCCAGTCCATGACGGCCAGCACATCCTTATCCGGTATGCTGTAAAGAGTATTACCGATGCGGGCATCCCCCCAGCACAACGTCAGGCGCTCAGGTTCGTACCGATTTTTCTTCAGCCAGTCAAGAGCCGCTTCCATCGTCGGATGGGATTCTGATGGATCATCTTTAATCCAGTTATTCAGGTAATTATCCCAGTAAGCTATCTGCCGATCAACAGCATCGGCATTGTTTTTCGGTTCACCCAGGAAAGAAAATCCCATGCCTTTCCAATCGAGCTTGTGTATTTTGGCGGTGCATTCCAGAGTACCCATCCACATTTTGGTGCGCTGCGAGGGAGTGGCTTCGAAATACATGCCGGAACCGTGATAAGAAGGGTAATCCTGCGGAACCTCACCGGTGAGTCTGTCCATCAGAAAGAAAGGTGCGCCAATAACAGAAGGGTCTTCCTCCAGCCAGAGCATATTGGCTACCGGAATATTAGTATCCTTCAATAACTGCATGATTCGAAACTGATGCCCCAGTTCATATTCGGGGAAAACCCCTTCTCCCTGAGGGGCAGCCCGTAGCACCACAGGTCTTGATTTCTGCTCACCGGATTCGGTCCATTCAATATCAAACAGGATAGTTTCGCTGGAAAGGCCCATTCCCGGTTTTTCCGGTTCGGTTATGGAAACTCTCTCGGCCTGAGGCATTTTGGCGGCAATCCACGTTTCCAGACTTGATTTCACTTCGGTCATATCTTTCATTCATTACCTCCTCTTGTAGTACAGCGGTTGTACTATTGCTTTGTGGGCACAATGAATTGTGCCCCTACCTAGTATCCCTCGTATCCGTATTTGGGATACCGGCCGATAAGCACCAGTTCCAGAATCCCGTAACCGACCTCATCACCGCAACGTAGTTCACAGGCCACGTCTTCGATGAAGTGGACTTCGGCCAGTGTATTCGGATCGGTAACATCCAGCTTGTGCCCGTCAAGGAAGTTTTCGCCCATCCACATGCCGTGGACAAAATCCCTAAAGCCGAACATCCCGCCGGCCTTGAGATAACACGGGATCAGGGGACGAGCGGTCACCGTAAATTTCGAACCATCGGCACATGTAAAGGCTATCTCGCCACCTGTCACCTGACGTATATCGGAACGGAAAGTATAGCTGTGCTCGATGGAAGAAATCGCCACTTCTTCCTTGCCGCTCCCGTAGGGATACATGATAACCCCGCTGAAAATCAATGGTTGGCCCTCACTGTTTTCCCGACGATGAAAAGTCGCACCCCAGCTATCAAACTGGTAGGTTATGAGATTATGCATATATCCTTCCGGTATCTCGCCCGGCTGTACCCCAACCTCCGGCACACCACCACCCCGTCGGACACCCCAGGAATGATCTCGCTGGCATCGCCAGCTATCTTTATCGATCTGAAAGGTTTGCCCATCAACCTTTATCCAGCCACTCGGCCTGCCCAACTGCACGTAGCGGACAACATTTTCCTCCACTCTGCCTCGAACCCGCGCAAATTGAGGGTTCTCCTCGTGAGCAGGCATGGTACCGTCAAACAGGATATCGTAGCTGACACCGTACTCATTCTCTTCCAAGACACTGCGTACCTGCTTTAGGGGTTCAACAATTTCATAGGAGAAAGGCCCGACCTTCGTCTCATCTATCCGAGGTCGAAGTTCCCGGGAAGCCCGGACAGTGTAAACGGTCTTGCCTTCGACGGTCACCGAAACATAGGAATCGATTATGTTCCTGTTGGGATAATACCCGAAGGAATTGACCATGATCAGCTTTCCTTCGGTATCGTGGACGCAGAACCATGTTCGCTCAGTCCATTCCCGAGCGCTGGTGGCAGGATGATCAAACGTAGATACGGTCTGGTGACACAGTAACTCATCGTATTTTGTCAGCATGCTAACCTCCCTGGTTGTTGTTATTGTACCATCCTGATGTTAGAGATGGGAAAAATCCGGCTGGATGATCTCATGGGCCGCACCTGCCATAGCGCTCATGTACCGCGGACAGGCCCGGAATGACATATTGCATTATTGCCGGATTGATAATTGACGTTACTGCAAAAAGAGGTGCAGGAGGCCTCCTGTCGGGGGATTTGGGGGGGCAGGGGGGGTGAAAAGACCTTTTTGCAGGAGAGTCATAATTAAAAATTTAGTTTCTTTTTTGTATGTAATTCCGCTTGTAAAAACGATTGTTGCACTAATAATTAATACATTTATTATGTTTTTGCGATAAAATGTTATGTACATTTCGCACTTTATTTGGTAGTATAGTTTCACCTCATTGATGTTATGCAAGCATAACCATGTTTAAGCTGAGGCTGATCCATCGGGCTTGAGCGTGGCCGTGCATGGTTTTGATAAAGGTTGGACGTATCTGAAAGGCCCGGGCTGTTGAGTAAGACGGGAAAAGGTGCCATGAAAGACGATCGGAAGACCAAGTCACAATTGATTGCTGAACTATCCCGAACACGGCAGATTGTTGCTCAAATGGAAGCGATACATGTTGAGCACAAGTGGACGGTGGAGATGATGAGGCGTCTTTCTTCTGCCGTAGAGCAGAGCGGGGAAGGGATGGCCGTGTCTGATTTGGAAGGCAATCTGCTGTTTGTGAACAACGCCTTTGCAGCCATGCATGGTTATTCACAGGATGAAATAATCGGGAAAAACCTTTCCATCTTCCACACTCCTGAGCAGAGGCCCTCCGTGGAGGCGGCCAACCGGCAGATCAAGGAAACCGGCGACTTCAGTGGTGAGATTTGGCACGTACGGCGAGATGGTGTGGTTTTCCCTGCCCTGATGCACAATTCGCTCTTTCTCGATGAGGCAGGCAATCCGACCGGCATGATCGGCACACTGCGGGATATCTCCGTGCGCAAGCGGGCGGAGGAATCACTGCGGGAGACTGAAGAGAGGTTCCGGGCTCTCACTGAGTATGCCCCAGATGGTGTCTCAGTTGTGAGTAGTGATGGCATTGTAGCATATGAAAGCCTGTCCCTCAGGAGGATCCTGGGATATCAGCCTGAGGAGCGGATCGGGGGCTATCCCTTTGAACTTGTTCATCCGGAAGACCTGGCATTGGCCGAGGAGGGTTTCCAGTCTATCCTGCAGAACCCTGGCGAAAGTCGGACTACGGTATTGCGCATCAGATCTGCTGATGGGTCATGGCATTGGATGGAATGCACAGGGAGGAATCTTATCGATGAGCCGGCGGTTGGCGGTGTGATGATCAACTATCATGATATCACCGAGCGCAAGAAGGCGGAGGAAGTGCTGCGGGAAAGCGAGGAAAGGTGGGATTCCTTCACCAGTAACACTAATGATATCATTCAGATTCTGGGTATTGACGGTAATATTCATTACATGAATAAGGTATTTCTTCCGCATAAACTGGAAGATGTTATCGGCAGGCCTGTCTTTGAATTCATGGATGAGAAATCCAAACAGGTTACTCATGATGCAATTGACAGGCTTTTGAAGGAAAAAACGCCTCAGAATTTTGAAATAGTGATTCTTCTCCCCGGGCACGATAATGCTTACTTCGATGTCAATTATGTGCCGATGCTTGTTAATGGTGAGGTGGAGAAGATAATTTCCCTGGTTGCAGATATAAGGGATAGGAAGCGGGCGGAGGAGAGCCTGCAACATGTCAATGCCGTGCTGCGCGCCATACGGAACGTCAATCAGCTAATCACTACTGAGAAGGACCGCGAACGTTTGCTTCAGGGGGTTTGCGAGATCATGGTTGAGGCGCGTGGTTACTTCAACGCATGGATAGTTTTGCTGGATGACTCAGGCGGCTATGTTACCAGCGCTGAGGCCGGGCTGGGTAAGGACTTTGCTCCAATGGCGGAACAGCTAAAGCGCGGGGAGATGACCGCCTTCGGGCAAAGGGCGCTGACACAGTCAGAGGCGATAGTGATTGAGGACCCGCTCTCCGCCTGCGGCGACTGCCCCCTGTCGAAAACATATGCCGGCAGGAATGGAATGGTGATCCGGCTGGAGCACGCCGGGAGGATATTAGGCCTGATGTCTGTCTCCAGTCCCGTAGATTTCTCTTCAAGTGATGAAGAGATGGATCTGTTCCAGGAATTAGGGAAGGATATCGGCCTGGCGCTGTACACCCTGGAGATGGAGGCAAATCGCAAGCGGGCGGAGGAGTCACTACGGGAAAGCGAGGAGCGGTACCGCTCGGTGGTTGAGACTGCCAATGAAGCCATAATGGTTGCGCAGGATGGCATGCTCAAATACGTCAATCTGAGAACGGTGGAGTTCACCGGCTATTCCGTGGAGGATATATTACTTAAGCCATTCATTGAATTCATTCACCCGGACGACCGGGAGATGGTCGCTGACCGCCATATGAGAAGGCTGCAGGGCGAAGATGCACCGGACGTTTATCCTTTCAGGATCATCAAAAAGACCGGGGAAACCATATGGGTGGAGATCAACGCAACGCTGATTGACTGGGAGGGCAGACCCGCCACCCTGAACATCCTGAGCGATATCACCGAGCACAAGCGGGCGGAGGATGCATTACGGGAAAGCGAGGAGCGTTTTCGCATCGCATTCAAAACGAGCCCGGACTCGATAAGCATATCTGACTTTGACGGGTTCATCGTTGATATCAACGATGGGTTTGCTCAACTCTCTGGCTACACCCGGGAGAAAGCGATCGGAAAAAGCACTGTTGATCTGGGTCTCTGGCTTAATAGAAGTGATCGTGAGAAATTCGTCGGAACACTGCAAAAGTATGGCCAGGTCAAAGACATGGAAGTAGAATTTAAGCTCAAAGATGGCAGCCTTGCATTAGGATTGGTATCTGCCAATCTTATGGTTGTAAAGGGCAGGAATCTTATTCTTTCGGTCGTAAGAGATATAACCGAGCGCAGGCAGGCGATGGATGCACTGCGGGAAAGCGAGGAAAAGTACCGTTTACTGATCGAGAATTTCGATAACCCAATCTGGGTTTTTGACCGCGAAGGCATTGCTTTGATTGCGAATCAGTCGGCTGCAATGCTACTCGGCGGCAAGCCGGAAGACTTCATCGGGAAACATTTGAGCGAATTTATGCCTGAATCAGCCGATATGTTGATGGAGAGGCATCGCCAGGCCATCGAGGCAGGGACAGGAGCCAATTACGAGGACACGTTTGGCCTTCCCGTCGGCAGGATGTGGTTCTGGTCCAATCTTCAACCGGTAAAAGATGCAGATGGCAACATAATCGGTGTTCAGGTTATTTCTTACGATATCACCAGTCGCAAACGGGTGGAGGCGGCGGCAGCCAGGGTCAAATCTATGGAGGAAATCGAACGACTGAGAAGAGCGCTCATTGCCAATGTTTCCCATGAGTTGCGTACACCGCTTACTTCCATCAAAGGTCTGGCCAGCACGCTTATCCAGCCGGATGTGGAGTGGGACCCGGAAACGCAGCGGGAATTTCTCATTACTATCGATCAGTCCGCAGACAAGCTTACCCATATTGTGAATGATCTGGTGGAGATGTCGCAGTTGGAGGCGGGTGCAATGAAGATGCTGAAGGTATCGTGCAGTGTTGCTGATATCGCAGCGGGCATAATCACTGATCTGGAAATATTAACGAGCAAACACCGGCTGGTGATAGATATTCCAGACGATTTACCTCTGATCTACGTCGATGAAACCCGAATCGGAGAGGTCATTACCAATCTGGTATCTAACGCGGTGGCCTATTCTGATGAGAATACACGCATAAGTCTCGAGGCCGGGCAGGCGGATGGAATGGTCACAATTAGTGTTGTGGATGAGGGGATCGGGATACCGGAAGATCAGGCAGAAAGGGTTTTCGACCGGTTTTTCCGGCTGGATAAAGCCGCTTCCCGCAGGAAAGGCGGCACTGGTCTGGGGTTGGCCATCTGTAAGGAAATCATGAGCGCGCACGGCGGGAAAATCTGGGTAGAAAGCAAACCCGGCGAAGGTTCCCGGTTCAGCTTCAGTTTACCGGTTCCGGAGGATCTGCAAACATTGGATGAGGGCATTGAGCAGGCTGAAACAGCATTGCCTGACTAGATTCTGCAAGATCAGGGTAGGATGGGTTGAATACCTCACACTCTTGGGTAGCCGGACGATAGAGTCCCCCTGCTTTACATAAACGCCGGTTGATGTAGGATAGCCCTCAAAATCCCGGAAATTGATGCCACCTTTTAAGGGCAAGCCCTTGAATTCGAATAAATTCTTCCATCGTCTTATCGCGATACTTTATTCTATTTAAGGAAACTCTGATCAAGAGGTGACTTCGGGGGTCTGGGGGTGTCCCTCAGCTTCAATCCCCCTGTTTCCCCCTTTGCAAAAGGGGGATAATCAGAGGTTCCTTAATAACATTAAGAGAAAAAGGGGCATCCAATATTGAATGCCCCTTTTTCCGAATTCTTTGCAGGTTACTTGACAGGCTTTCTATTATGTGTCCTTTTTGCCGTATTGAGGATCTCTCGGGAAATCCTCACGTGTCCGATTTCTGACCTTTCTCATTTCCTCAACCAGTGAATCCGGCTCTTCCTTACCCTGTTCTTCCCAGGGCTTGCCCAGATTCAGATCATTGGCAATACTTCGGTAGCAGTTGTATGATTCGCCTGCGCCGGCATTCGATCCCACATGCCAGCACCCACCCGTGGCATAGAGGTTCTTGATCGGGGTTCGGTAGTTAGCCAATTCCGGAGTGGGTCTACAGCCATTAAGCTGGAACGGAGGCCGGTCGACCCCTGCCATGGTCCCCTCTGGGGCCAGGTTCTTCATACGAAGGTTGTCATAGGGGCTGTTAGTATCGATGCCAATCACGTTATCCCAGTTCATATTCGGGGCATACTGCTGCCAGACCGAGATCAATTCATTGGCATATCTGTTCTTGATCTCCAGCCACTCCCTCTCCGTATAGCAGGTTGCCGGTGGCGCCAGTTGCTCATTTTGAACCACGTGCTTGCCGGGAGGAGCGAACGAGGGATCGACCAGGCTGTGACAGGTAACCGTATTGCAGTAGTCATCCAGTGGAGGCCACTTGAGCATTTTCTGGTGCATGCATTCCCTGGCAATATGAATTGGATCTTTATCCGGCTGCAAACCAAGCCAGTTGCACTCGTGGATATCCGGGTTGAAAGCTTCGGCTATATATTTAGGTGCCTCGTGGACTGCAAAGGAGTACCACATCAAGCATCCAAAGTTTCTTCGAATCAGTTCGATTCTTTTTGCTAGTGAAGAAGGAATATGCTCCCGGCCGATAATATCGAAGCACAACTGTTCTGGAGACAGCCCGCAGACAGCCACCAGCTTGTTTGCCTTAATCTCGCTGCCATCGGTCAGGCGAATACCTTTTGCCTCTCCATTTTCGATGATCGCGCTCTTGACATCGGCATGAGTGAAGAATTTGCATCCGCTCTGTACCAGGACCTGATGAGCGGCATGAGCCACCTGGTGAGTGCCTCCGCGGGCAAATCCGATCAACGGCAGCTGAGTGGCCATCAGCAGCGCCATCGGGCCCTGCCCGGGCTCATTGACATCATAGGAACCGGTGAGAAGGAATCTTAAAATACAGGATTGCAATTCCTCACTTTCGAAGAATTCCTGGGCAGCACGAAGCGGGCTCGCCTGTAATATCAGATCATCCGGTGCTACTCCTGCCTCGATCAGTTTGGGGTAAACAGCCATCTGTCTCATCAGCACATCCTCAGATATGGCCATTTCAGGAGGAAGGTGAACATTATCTACAGTTACCCTCATGAATTCATCGCTGGCATCCAGTTCCTTCAGCTTCAGCCACAACTCGGCATCTTTTTCTGAAAACCTGGCAATCTCCTTGGCAGTACGTTCCCAAGTGGGATCATGTTTGTCACTGTATATTGCCAGAGCTGTTTCGTTATCTCTGAAAACATAACCATCGCTGCAAAGATGCTGATCGTACTGGGCACCATAGTCCCAGAAATCAGGAAAGTCGCGGTACAATGGCAGCCAGTAAAGGGGTAGCATCACATTGGCATGGCAGTTACCCCGAAAACCCGGCGCAGAAAGCTCTTCGGTTGAAAGGCACCCTCCAATCTCATGGCGCCTTTCGAAAACACCAACCTTCATCCCGCCGTACTTGATCAGGTACATGGCCAAGAACAAACCCTTGTTCCCTCCACCAACAATTACGGCATCAAATGATTCATCAGCCATTTTGATCCTCCATTGATAATGTAACCAGTTTAACCAAATACAATCAATTCGGTTTTTTCATTATGGCGTACCAGTTAAGGCTTAACAGGTCCTCTTCTTCCGCCTTGATATACGATTCGGCATTGGCATGCATGCGACGCAACAGCTTGAAGATCTTTTTGGGCATCACGCGAATTGTCGATAGAAAGGAGGTTACTGCCTCGTATTTGTCATACAGCATGACCTCCTTCTTGATGCACTCCACAGCACGCTGCCCATAGGATTCCAGTAAGTCAAATCCTGCTTTTCTGAACGCATCTTCCCAATACAGATAGTGCCAGAACCCGCCAAATACGGTGAGTTCGCGAGTGTGCTGAATCAACAACCTGTGAGCGTGGTTCTCACGATCATAGGCGTCGAGTGCTGCAACGTCATTAAAGCCAAATATCCCGCCCGGCTTTAGGACGCGGAATACTTCCTTCAGGGTGAAATCGGGATCGCTGACATATGTCATCGGCTGAATCGCGTACACTGCGTCAAACATATTATCGTCATACGGGAGAGGTTCGTTGAAATCACCGACTGTAAAGTTTTCTTTCTGCAATGCCGGGTTTGTCCACGATTTTTCGATCTGTGATTTGTCAATATTCTGGCCGTACATGGTGCTTCCCGTGAATGACCCGATACTGTCAGCGATGGCACCACAACCGCATCCCAGCTCCAAAACCTTGTCTCCCGGGCCTACATTGAGGGCCTTTGCCATCTTTTCTTCCAGTAGAATCTGGTTATCCATGACCGATTTATTTGGATCCAGAGTGGGAGGCATATACATTTTTTCGACGGATCCGAGGGTGCACAACAAATGCATTATTACATAAAGTTGTTCCAGTTCCTCGCTACTGCCCTGTTTATAGCCCTGCATTGGAACACCATTCTCGTAATCAGTTTTGGTATTTTCGGGTGAATCTACGAACAATTTGCCGTAGGTGTTCATATAGACATCGACTTGAGCATCGGTTAGCTTCCACAAGCCAACAAGAGCACCGAATCTGTCGCGAAGGCTGGTCTTCTTTTGTTTCATGTTTTCCTCCCTTTCTTTATTTAATTGGACTGTTAATTATCTGACCGGACAATCAGCCAGTTTCAAACAAAAAAAGTCAGCTTCCGATACCATCGAACAGGACGCCGGTAATATCGTCGGCAGCCTGGTCCGGGTTGATTGCACCTTCCTCAAGCGTTGCCATCTTTATCGTCTCCAGAGCCATCCCGATAGCCAAACGGGTCGCCACAGCACCGTCCATAGGCTTGATCTCTCCATTGGCGAGGCCCTCATTGATCAGCCCCCTGAATTCAATGCGAGTCTCTTCAAATGCATCCAGCAAATCACTTCTTATCCTCTGGGTATGAGGTACTTCAAAAAAGGCAATCAGCATCATTTGGGCAACTGCCAGCCGGGAAGTGGCCAGTTCCATGTAAATCCTCAGAGCCTCTCTGATTTTGTTTCGAGCTGTATTATTGCCGCGTGAAATGGCGTTCAGGTTTTCCCCAATAATTGACCTTCCACTGCTTACGATCTGCAAAAGCAAATCTTCTTTGTTGCCGAAGTGATAGTGTATCAATCCTCTGGATACCCCGGCGGTCCTGGCGATTTCGTCGATGGTGACACTCTGATATCCTTTTGACCCAAACAGCGTTATCGCCGTCTCGAGGATAGCATTTTGCCTTTCTGTGGAAATGGATTGTAATGCGTTTGCCATATCTAGACTGGACGCCCGTCCAGTCTAGATAGTTTAGCATCATACCACTATTCTGTCAACCAAATTTCTGGAATTTCGGTGAATTGCACAAAAAAAGGGCCTCCTGCAAAAGGAGACCCTTTTTTAAGCTTGTTTTACTTAAGATGCTTACCCTTCCAGATAGGTTTTAGTGCATCGCTCCATTTCTTTGGTTGGTTTCCACCACTTGGTCACGCCTAATTCCTCAGCAACCTTATTGGCAATAAGATAACCCCCACCACCCAGCACACATCCGCCGGGATAGTTGGAAGCGCCGCCGGTGTAGAGGCCCTCAATCGGTGTTTTACCGCTCGAGCACTCCTGGTTCGGCCGGAAGCAACCAAGCTGGATCGGTTTGTAGTCACCGTGCTTGATGGAACCGTAACGCATGTTCGGGAAGCGGATCTCGATATCAACCGGGGTTTCCTGGTTGGTTTGTACAATGTTTTCCTTCTTCATATTTGGCGCGTACTTGGCCCACTTCTGAAGGATAGCTTCTTCGATCTCCGGACCTTTAGCTTCCCAGCCGCCTTCGAGGTTATACGGTGCATGGTGCTGGAAGAAGGAGACCTGCCGGTGAGCATGTTCCGGGGGAACGCGAACCAGATGCGAATCCCAGAAGCTCTCGCAGGTGGCATGGCCGCCCATGATCGAAGTATCGAGCTTGCCTGCCACTACATTATCCCAGTGCTCCAGCATCTGGTCCATACTCTCGAAGCCAAAAATGGTCATGAACGCTTCGCTTGCCCAGCCGTCACGAGGCAGATATCGGGGTTGTTCCTCCGAGACAACGTGCAGCGTGTTCAAACTCCATTTGTCATATTTCCATCCATCGACCGATTCTTTCAAGCTGGCAGGTAAGTTATCGGCGCCAACGAGATCGTTGAAAGTGGTCTGCGGATCGAGCGTGGAAATGATTGCTTTGGCTTTAAGCGTACGGCCTTCCCAAAGGAATACGCCTGTCGCTTTACCACCTTCCATGATAATGTCATTGACCTGTGATGAATCCAGGATCACACCACCGGCCTGCACGATTTCACGGCCGAGAGAGTTGGCAAATTTGTGCGAACCACCCTGGCAGTAGCATTTGTTCATCATGCGATCCAGATACAGTGCCACAAATAATCCTACACCGGTCTCTCGCGGGTCCAAGCCCCACATACAGATGTTGTAGAGCAGCATGGCCCGAACACGGTCGTTTTCAAACATGCTGGTAACGATATCCAACGGGCTCTGTTCCACCAGTTCCAGTAATTCCTGCCCGACCTCGTTTTTTTGCAGCGCCATGGTAATTTCAATGGGAAGCATGGGCGGTATGAACGTCATAGGTGCGATAATATCCTTAACGATCCGGCGCCAGCGACCCATCGTTTTGCTGAATGTTTGTGCATCTTTTACCGAGTACTTGAGGAAGGAATCGGCAGTGTCCTCGATCATATTTGTCAACAGGACCGAATCGCCATTTTCAAAAACCATCGATGCCTGCAGATTGGGCTTGATCCAGACCAGTCCATGTCGACCCAGATCGAAATCCCGAAGCACCGGCATGTAATCGACCATCATGTGGTAGATGGCGTGCATGCTGGAATAATAACCGGGAAAGAGGATTTCTTCGGTGGCCAGTCCCCCGCCTACTTCATATCGGCGTTCAATCAAAGCGACTTTCAAACCTGCTTTTGCCAAATATGCCGCGGCGATTAAACCATTCGGACCAGCGCCGATGATAATGACATCCCATTCACTCTCCGGTGGGAATTCCGGGAAGTAGCTTTGAGGGTGTGTATAACCTTGAAATTCCATCATCGCTTCATACCTCCTATTAGACCTTGCCCTGCCCGGGCACGGCTGAGATTTTTCCTTCTTCCGGAATGTACCACGGTGAAGCATACCACCACGGACCCGGTTCACAGATGCCGTCTTCGATCAGGACGTGCATCAGGTTGTAACCAACGGCCATCAGGCACAGACCACCGGGATGGGCAGCGGACTGGTGACAAAGGTAAAGACCTTCGATATCTGGCACTCTGTAGCGGGCCAGCTCGGCCACCGGCCGCTCGTTCCACCATTCATCGCGATCGCATCGTGTACCGTACCACGAACCTCCCAACATCCCGGTATTGCGGAACTCCTGACCCCAGGGACTGTCACTCCAGATTTTGACAATATTATCGTAATCGGCGTTCTCCACGATACAGGAGAGGGTTTGGACCATGTAGTCGTCCCATTTCTTTTTATCTTCCGGGGTCTTATCCATAGCCAGAGCGCCATCAGCATTATACTCCGGTGTCGGCACCATCATCCACAGAGGTCCGTTGACATAGTATCCCTCGCGTGTGCACTGTGGCTGAGATTCATGGTAGTTGTTTGCCCCAACCATTCCCCACATGGCCTCATCAGGAGGAATATCCAGGTTCTCCTGCCGACCCAGGACACATTCCAGGTTCTTCCAGTAGATTTCCATATTTTCCATGCAATAGAAACCACCGTTAAACACTTCGTGAGTCGGCCAGAGGTACTGTGGCCGATAGCGGAATTCCTCTTTAGTTAGGAAATGAGTCATGTACAGACTTCCGCCCTTCAGGCTGAGGTTCTTGATCTTCTGCAGAAAACCGGCATCCAGGTTCTTGGCCCCGATCAGGTTAAGGAACGTTGGTTTGATGTGAGCCCCGCTGATCACTGCCTTGTTAGCATAAATCTTCTTGTTAGCCAGGGTAGCATCATCACGAAGGCGAACTCCAACAGCTCTTCCATTTTCGATGAGTATTTCTTCTACAGGACAACAGGTTCGGATTACTGCACCATTGGCGACTGCACATCGGAACAGGGCATGGTAGTAACCGTGCATATTACCCCGAGAAGCAACCGGTTTAGGAACAGCTGGTGGCAAGACGGTTGCGACACATTCCACCGCCGGTACGGCAACACCCGGAAAATGCCCGAATGCACCAGATACATTCGCAATATAGGCTTGGAACACTTTGAAAGCTTCGCTCTTAATATGCTGGTCCATGAAGTCGAACATGGTGTATTCGAGCAACTCTTTGGTCCACAAATCAGGCGAATACTGCTTATAAACCTGCATATAAGGAATGGTGTTCTCATCGTTTTCAATATAAGTCGGATGAGGCGGAGTCCAGAAGGTAGCTCGTAGCAACTCCTTGTGGAAATTAGGCTCTCCGAGCAGACCTGTGATCTTGGCCCAACCCATCTGGTCTTCTTCACCTACCTGGAGTGTCCCTTCACGGGTCATTGGCCCTCTGCCGGTATCAAACGGAACCTCATACCTGGGATCGTGGTCCATTCGAAAACCGTACTTCCACAGTTCCAGTTGCTCCCAGCCAGGGGCTGATCCACCGTAGTTTCCGATAGCATGTGGCTGGATACGCACACCCGCAATGGGTTCACAGGTTTCCTGTGCACCACCACCTTCGGGTCTTTCTTCCAGCACCAGGACACTGAGTCCACATTTGGCCAGATATGCCGCTGTCGTGGTTCCATTATGGCCTGCGCCTATAATTATGACATCATATCTTTCATCTTTGGCCATATATACCTCCTTTATTTTTATCGAAATTTAAAATTATAAATTCCTGCAAATATCGATGCTTTTTACCATCTGTTAAAACATAGGAAATATCTTCTTTTAGTTAGATATTTCGATTCTACGAAATAATGTTACCACTTAGATGGTATTGAGACAACACTGGATTAATGACTACGAATTACTTAGGTGATCTACGAGGTTATCCA
>Ga0180432_10003689_pt1 | contig 21621 bp, 29 predicted proteins | sample SS_ome_10_FD_132414 | JGI IMG/M metagenome (GOLD analysis project Ga0180432, IMG submission 132414) | Hypersaline lake sediment archaeal communities from the Salton Sea, California, USA - SS_1_MS_2 metaG | ecosystem: Environmental > Aquatic > Non-marine Saline and Alkaline > Hypersaline >...
CTCGCGCTCTGCTAAGACCCTGACCGCACTTATCCCCTGACCGGCCGAGTCACGCAAGTGGGTGGACGAAACGCTGACTTTGGTTTCGGAGTCACGAAATTTCATTCGTTACGGTGCGCCGACCCCCGCTGCCCAATTAAATGCCTTTGTCCAAGCCTTTGCCCCCCGGTCCGATGTATCGAGGGCCGCCCGCCACATCCGCGCGATGGAGCCAAGCGAGCTGGCCGAGGCGGCGACCCGCGTGTGGAAGCAACACGGGACGTTGGTCAAGGAGACGCACCTGTGTCGGGCGCTGTCGGTCGAGCTCGAGGCCAAGGGGTACCGCACCGCCACCGAGGAGAGCGCGACGACCGAGCACGTCGACGCGACGGGCATGTCGCACACCATCGCCAACGACCGGGTCGACGTGCTCGCGCGCAAGGACGGAAAGTGCACGGTGATCGAGGTCAAGCGGGAGAACAAGTCGAACAAGCCCGACTACGTGATGCAGGCCGCCCGGTACGCCCGGAACCTGCGGCGCCGGATGACGGTCGACCGCATCTACGTCCTGGCGTTCCCCAAGCAGGTTGGGCGGGACATCACGTTCACTCGGGTGGCGCTGGAGACGGCGGCGGATCCGGCGACACCAAAGGTCCAGGAGTTGGCGGTCGAGCCGGAGGGGGAATGACCCAGTACCAATCGCCGCCCAGGTCGCGGTACAGAATCCGGCCGTCGTCGAACCGCCGCATCTCGGTGGGCCACGGCCGGCCGCGCGTGTCGAACAGCGCCCTTACCCAGACCTCGGTGTGCCCCACCCCGGGCGCCGTCCGGTTCCAATAAACAACGCGGTGAAACAGGGCGTCGAGCAGCGCTATCTCGTCCAGCGTGAGCCGCAGGTCGTACCCGCTGCCTCCCCGCACACTCCACCCAAGGTACGACTCTATATCGGGGACGTTGTACCGAATTTCGTCGCCGTGCACGCCGCGGAGCCACACGCACAACCCCGCCATCCCTCTTGGTTGTTAATGACCCCTTTATTTATTCACACCATCGTGCTCACGTTTTCGGAGGTGGCCGCCCGGAACTCGAACTTGGCCGCGCCGATCTGCGCGCGCCCCACGCCGTCGATGAGCTTGCCCACCGCCGCACTGATTCCCCCGCCAAACAGGACGACCCGCCACAGGTGCGGCGTGAACCAGTCGACCGTGTTGTCGAGGAACGCGTCAACGGCCGCCGCGTTGACAAACACGATCGTCGTTCCGTTCTTCTTGACGACGGCGTCCTTGACGGGCAGCGGCGCACCGATCGACAGCTTGGTCCGGTACACCGCCATCTCCCGGGTCTCCTGGCCAAAGCAAAACACCTGTTCGATGGTGTCCGGCCAAATGAACCGGAAGAGGGTCGCCCCCTGGTGCGCATTATCGGTGGAGATGGAGATCAGCCTCACAAACCAGGCCGTGTAGATCGCCCGCCTGTCAAAGGCGTGCTGGATGTGGTTCTTCCGCCAGCGCCAGACGTGCCTGGTCTGCAAAGGGGGGGTGAACCGATCGGGCCGCCCCGGGGGGTGGAAGGCGGGCGGAGTCACGCTGGCGGTCGTGGTGATGCGCCTGGCGTCCCTCTTCTCGCCGGTGGACCAGAGCATCCGGGTCCCGCACCGACACGTCACGTTGTTGCACCCGTCGATCTTGACGACTGGGGCGAAGCACCCCGGGCACATCTTTGCCCCGCTCCTGGCCGGGACACCGTGTGGCGCCGCCCGTTCCATCATGATTGTCCGGCGCGTGGACCTCTTCGATCCGAGCAGCTCGCGGACATGGAACTCGGGCATGACGGCGTCGCACTCCGGGCAGTCGATCACGAGCTTGGCCTCGTTCACCTTGACGTACTTGCGGATGCACGGTTTGCAGTACCAGTGGTGGCATCGGTCGGCCTCTGTGAAGGTCGAAAAGCTCTCCGTCTTGAGCGCCGGGACGACCCGGACCCGCTCCCCGCAGATAGCGTCGCAGAGCTTGCACGTGTGAGCGAGGCGGAATCGCTTGGCCTTGAGCTTGTCGATCGTCAGCGCGAGCGCGTTTTCGTCGGTGGCGATCTTCTCGAGCTCGCGGTCGAGCGCCACGCTCCGGCGGAGAACCCGGAGCGCGACCGCCATCCCCCCTCGGAGCAGGAAGTCGGCCGTGTTCCGTCGGATGTACAGCGTCTTGATGACCCCGTCGACGGCCTCGATCGTGTCGAGGCCATCAAAGGAGACGCCCTGGAAGGGGTCCCCCGCCATCGCCCGCGGGGTGTGACTGCGGTTAACCGCCGAAAAGTCAGAGCGTCCAGAAGCGGGACTTTCCGTCGCTCAGGTAAAGTTGATCGTTCGGGGCCACCGTCACAGTCTTGATCTCGCGCTCCACGTAGACGATCTTGCTATTCTTGCTCGGGAGCCTCATCCAGATGACCTTCCCCGTCCCCAGCCAGAACATTGTCCCGGTGCGCTCGTTGATCGCCACCCCGTTGCACTCGGACTGCTTCTTGTTGTGGGTGGGCATCGGGTCGTTGGGGTCGGGTTGCCCACCCGCCAACACGACCTTGCCCGTGGCCTTGTCGTACACCCGCCAGTACCGCAGGTCGTTGGTCGCCAGGATTCGCCCCCGCTTTCGGTCGACGGCCAGCGCGAGTGCCATGTGCACCTTTCGGTCGATGGGCTTGGACCGCCACGCCACCGCGCCGTCGCGGTACGCCACCACCTCGAGCGGCGACCCGACGACGACCGTCCCGTCGTCAAACAGGGCGATGGCGGCGACCCCCTCGACCGGGAGCGACCACGCCGCGGCCGGCCGCCTCGCGCCGATCGTCCACAGCGTCACCGTGTCGGTGTGCGCTTGGGGCACCACCGTCACAAAGCAGCCGTCGGCGATGCACGCCCGCGCGGCCCTTTCGATCGGGAGCAGGTGGCCGCAGTAGTACGTCTGCTTGCCCTTCGTCCGGACGTACCGGGGGCCGTCGGCGCACAGGACGTTCTGGAGCCACTTCCCGGGGGACACGATGTACGTCCCGTTGAGCAGAACCCCGGCCGGGAGGTCGCGGGTGGGGCGCTCGACGTCGCAGTCCAGCGAAAGCCGCCACCGAATGTCGGCGTAGGCGTTGCGCAGGTTGTGTTTGATGATGTTGCGCCACCGGTGGCACACGAGCCGGTAGCGGTAGTCGAGCGGGTCGGAGTCGGCGCTGTCGCGGTCGTTGACCCACCGGGTGCGCCGCGCCATCCCGAGGATGATGGTGAGCAGCTCGTCGGGCAGCATGTCAAACGGGCACTGGTCCTTGGGGAGCGGGATGTACGTTATCGCGTTGCCCACCGCGTCGAGGCGGTTGGATTCGCGCTCAAGCTTGCTCGTCAGGCTGTCGATCGCCTTGTTTTCGCGCTTGGGCTGGAGGTTGCCGATGACCCGCGACAGCTCGAGCTGTTGCAGGGCGGCGACCTTGTCGTCGATTTTCCGTCGTTGCGCCAACACCTCAGCGACGGCGGCGTGCGCCTCCCGTTGCATGTCGGCGACGGTGTCGGCGCGGCGGAGCGCCGGGTGGAGCTTGCGCAGGTACTGGACGTTGCCCCAGTCGCCCTTGGCCATGCTCTTGGGGCGCTGGTATTTTTTGCACAGGGTTTGCAGCCGCGCGGCCGTGGTCATGACCGCGCGGAGGGCGGCTTCGTGCTCGGCGGCGGCTTCGAGCACCTCGTCCACAATCTCGTCCATCCTTTTGGGATGACGGGGTCCACAAAATTCGTTGCGCGGAAACAGACAAAACGAAATGCCCCGTCGCCGGTCTCGCATCGCGCCCGGGAAACGGTTTCGCGCGCACGAAGAGGTGGAAAAACCGGTGGCGTACCCCCAGCTTCAGAATATCCTTGCAGCCGCCGGCGCGGAGGCCGCCTACACCTCGATCGCCGCCCTCATCGACGTCGAAAAGACAAAGGCCCTGACGGAGAGTTTTGGGGAGAAGGGAGATGCTCTGTCCCTGGCGCAACGTTTACAGGAAAATCTTAAGACGGCGATCGAAGAACGCGACGCGGCGAAGGCAGAAGTCGACCGCCTTTCGAAATCGGATGGCATGTTGCGGGAATCGGTCGACGCCATGCGACAGCGCGCCGAGAGAGCCGAGGCCGAGCAAGCCGAATATGAAGGACGATGCACCGTTCTTGGTGAGCTTATGGCGAATCTCTTGGAAGACGCGCCCGAGGTCGGAGATGATCCGGTGGAGGCCGCCACCGAGTACATTGCCAACCTGAAAGAGGCGGTGGTCGAGCTCGCGGCCAAACTGCAAGAGCTTGAAAGGTGCAAAACGTCGCTGACACACTGCAACGAGACCCACACGCACGTCACTGCCAAAATCAACGAGCAGCTCCAGGCCGTCGCCGCGGCGCAAGAAGCGGCCAAAAGCGGCTGGCTCCGTGGTTGGCTCAGCGCCAAGGAGTAATGATTCAATCCGTGCGCCCCAGCCGCGCGGGAATAAATTCAAGAATGCACAACCACATCTCGGTGGGCAGGCTCCACGACTTGGACCTGAGGCGCGCGGCGCACAACAGGGTCGTCAGGACGGTCGCCTTGGTCTTTTCGGTGGCCCGTCGGTGCTTGGTCCACGACCAGTGACGTCGCCGCGAGTACTCGGGGCTGATGACAAGCCGCAGCCGTGAGTCGGACCACGCCGTCCGGAACCTCACGCGCCCCCACTTCATCAACGTGTTCGAGGGCGGAGCGTAGCAGTCGTCGTAGTCCCCCCGAAGGTGCAACAAGACGGGGCCGCAGACGGTGTTGTTTTTGTCCGAGGTGCGCCCGATGGCCCACCGCCCGTCCCGCTGCCAGAGCAGGTACTCGTCGTCTCGGACAAAGGGGTACACGCACCGCGGGGCTATGCCCCGAAAGCACGGCCGGTTGTTGATGAAATTGCTCTCATGCAACACGAGCCCCGTTGGCCACAGCGTGTACGCCATGGCGGAATTTAAAGTTGAAGTTCGGCTGCGCCCTCGAGTTAATGGCGCAAGGTTGGTTAACCATTCCACTCTTGCTCATTTCTGCGCACCCGCCCACCATGCTTAAGCTCCACGTCACCGGGTCGTGGTACGACCGCGAAGACAACGCCGCGTTCATCAAGGACCTGCGGGAGCGCGGGTACGATGTGCTCTGCGACTGGACCTCGACCGACCACACCGACAAGACCGCGACCGAGCAGTTTCACAACATTGACGCTGCCATCCACGCCGCCGACGTGTGCGTCTTCAACCTGAACGGGATGGTCAAGGACGGCGTCGAGCGCGAGACGGCGTCGTCGTACATCCAGTTTGGAATGGCGCTCGGGGCGCACAAGCCCTGCGTCGTGCTCGACCCGCTCAAGACCACCCGCGAGAGCAAAGAACACCGCCCGCCCGCGCTCACCAACCTGATGGGGTGGGCGCTGACCCACCTGCCCGGGACCGTGCTTTGGACCGACACCATGGCCGAGGCGATCGACGCCATCCCGCAAGTCAAGTGGCTGGCGCCGGCGCCGCCGACCGTCGTTCCGCCGAGCCCCCGGATTCACGTCACGGGGTCGTGGTACGCCCAGCCCGAAAACGCGACGCTGATCGAGCACTTTACCAAGGGCGGGTACCACGTCCTGTGCGACTGGACCACCAAGACCCACCAGGACAAGTCCAAGCCCGACCAGCTGCTCTCGATCCTCCACGCCATCGACGCCGCCGACGCTTGCTTCTTCTCGCTCGACGGGATGGTCAGGGACGGTGTCGAGCGCACTACCGCGGCGTCGTACATCCAGTTTGGGGTGGGGCTCGGGGCCAACAAGAAGATGGTGGTGTTTGACCCGCTCAAGACGACCCGGGACAGCGAGAAGGCGCACCGGCCGGGGTGCCCACCGGCGTTCAACAACAACTCGGGCCAGGCCCTTCTCGACCTTCCGGGGCAAGTCGAGTGGCTCGCCGACTTTTCCGAGGCCGAGGGGGCCCTCGCCAAGCTCGCCGCCTCTTCCTGATCGCTTGGATTGAAATTATGCCCAGATCTACCTGCGCCTCGCGATCGATTTGCGCTTTGCCTTTTTTGGGCTTGGCTGCAAGGTGGGTGTTGAACGCCCGGACGCCCGCGTTCTTCAGGAGGCGAACATCCTTGATGGCCTCCGCCTCGCCGTCGCCGTCGACCTTGACCTTGGTGAAGCCGTCCTTGCGGAGAGTGTGACTCATCACGTGACTCGGCGTGGTTAACCACCGTGACGCGCTCGGCCACGCGTCACAACCCGGGGTTATGGCGACACGGGAGCGGCGGGAGCCCGCGCGGCTGGCTGACGACGCAACGTGGGGGAGTGGCCCCGCCGGCGCCTGGAGGTCCGAGCCGCTGCGGTCGCGGCGCCCCTCGGCGGCCAAGTCTGCCAAGCCCAAATGCTCGCCGGCGCGACGACAGGCTCTCGAGCGCGCGCGCGCGGTGCGGGCCGAGATGGCTGCGGCGCGGAAGAAGGCGGCCAAAGGGGGCAAGCCGCTCGGAACCATTGTGGTGGTGGCCGACCCGCCGTCACGCTATGGGAGCCCCGAGATGGAGGCGCGGATCACAGACGCCGCCGAGTCGCGGCTGCGGGAGATGATCGAATGCTACACCCGAATGGTGGCGGGGGTGGCCGAGGGGGTCACGCCGAACGACTACGCTCACCTGAGCGAGGCGACAGCGTACGTGGCGCACCTGGCGCAGCGCCTCGCCTCGGACGACCTCGACGCCAAGGTCAAGGCCGCGCGGGCCGCGCCTCCGGACTGGATGGTCTTGCTCGCGATGGCTTAGCGTCTACAGGTCGAGCAAATCGAGCCGCTGCTCGGGGCCGAGCGCCACCCCGTCCTCCAATAACAGCCCCCCGCCCTCGCAAAATGTTTCGGGGGTGGCGGCCGAGTAATCGTAGTCCCGAGGGAGAAGCCGGAGGTGGCAGTAGATGAGCGCCACCAGCGCCGAGCACCACATGGCGTGGTAGCTCGGTGGGATCGACAGCCCCAGGAGCGCCCGGAGCCAGTGCGACCACGCAAAGTCGTACGGGCGGTTGTGCACGATGGAGTGCGCCTTGATCAAATCCTCGTCGGTCCACGGGTGGTCGCTGAGCAGACGGCGGACAAAGATGTCGGTCGACCCGTACGCGTCCACCACCTCCTTGAGCGGCGAGAGCGTCGCCCCGCACTTGAACTCGTTGTCTTCGGCGTCGCGATACGGCTCGACGTTGCTCTCGAGCAAGAACGTCCCGCGCAGGTCGGTGCGCCACGGCGGGTTGACCACCGCCATCCCGACGTGGCTGAACTTGCACCGCCCGCCAAAGGCGATCACGTCGGACACGAGCGACCGCTTGTTCCGAAACAACACCAGGTCCCCCGTCCGCAGCTCGGAAAGGTGCACAATGTCCGCTTGCATGCCTTTACTTGCGGCGGCGGCCATTATTTTTGGGGCGTCAGCTCCAAGCTCGACAGCCACGCCGCCGCGCGGTCCGCCCAGCCCGGGTCGTTGTCCATCTGAACCGCGCACAACAACTTGCCACTGATGAGCGTGGCGGTGCGCGTGTCGGCGTTGAGATCGATCGTCATGTGCACCGGTTCGAACCCCTTGGCCTTGTAGTCGACGGCGTACGACGCGTGCCCGTGAGGGCTGTAGCTCATGCTCCCGCCAAGATATTCGGTCAGGACGTGGCCCACGGGAAGCTTGGCCGTCACCTGGCCCGCGATGAGTTTCGTCTGCGACGACTTCACCCAAGCAATCTTGGCCTGGTCGTACAGCTCGACGGCGGGCTTGGGTCCGCAAAGGCACATGCACCTGGCGCACGCCATCCCCCCGCCGTGATCGTTATCGCAGTGCTTGCGCGCCAGAGCGCACGGAGGGATGTCCAAGGCCATGTTGCAACATTGAATGTGTTGCACCCACGACGGCTCGCCGTCGACGACTGCCTGAAAGATCTGGCCGTCGGGGCGCCGCACAAACGTCCGCCGCAACCCTTTGACGTTCTGCATCACCACGCGGTACTTGGTGGCGGGGTTGTCGACCCGCTTGGTGTCCTTTTCGGCGGGGTCCATCTGGCTGCGCGCGGCGAGCACCGCCTCGGCCGTGGCTTGGCTGGCCACGCGCCGCTTGGACTCCTTGTCAATCAGGGTGATGGAGATCATGCCCGTAACTGAACCCGAGTTATGCGCCCGGTCGGTCGGCCACCCTTGAGTTTGCGCCGGTTAACCACGCTGAGTCATCACGCCCAGTCATCATATGAAGAGGGGGGGTGGAGGAGGGGGACGAACACTGGCCACAACCCCGGACGCAATGTGCACCGTGTGGGACAAGATCGTGTTTCTGTTTCTGTCGTCGCACAACGTGAAAACCGTGACGATGCGACCAGAGTCCACCGACGCCGACCTCGCGGCCACGGCGGCCGTCTTCCCCAACCTCGAGGCGATCGGGGCGAGCGGGTGTTGGAAAATTACGAGAAGGGGGCTCGAGGCGCTGAGCAAGCTGGGCAGGTTGAAGCGGGTGCAATTTACTGGGGCCGACAACATCGACGTCGACGATGTCCGGTGGTTTCAGCGCGCGCGACCGGGGTGTGTCACCGTCTTCGGGCGGACCATCGACGACCGCGTGCGATTCCTCACCGCCGCGAAGCCGACGCCGCAACGACGACGAGGAGCATAGCGATGAAGATGACGGCGATGACGATACCGATCACGGCGCCCTTGCTCGGCTTCTTTGAGCCAGAGCTACGACGCGAGGACGACGACGATCCAGAGTGGGTGGCGTAGTAGGCAGTCGCGGCGGACATCTGGCCTTTTTTGAGTAAATTGCGCCTCCGAGAAATTTCGTGCTCGTCGAGCGAGTAGTTGCCCCATTCGTCATTTGGGGGAAAGCTGCAACCCCGCCGGAGAGATTGGCGAGCAGTTGTTTGAGCGAATCGACATCGATTTACTCTTGGATGACGTAGATTATTTGCGTTCGTACCCCTTGATGTTGAGCACCGGGCGGATGCGCTGGGTCACGCGAAAGGTGGCGACCGACTTGTCGAGCACAAATTCGCCGTCCTTGTACATCGACGGGCTTTCGTCGAGCGTCTCGGGGCACACGGTCGCCGCGGGCACGCCGACCATCGCCTCGCGGAACTCGGCCATCGACGTGTGGAGCCTGGCCTCCCCGCGCGGGATCCGCCGCCCCGCGCCGTGCGGCGCCGACTGGTTCCACTCGAGGTCGCCCAGACCCGTCCCGATGGCGATCCCGTCGCGCATGTTGAGCGCCACGATCACGGGCTCGCCCGCGTGCGCCCGGACCGCCCCCTTGCGCCACACCCCGTCCTCAAAGTCGATGTAGTTGTGCGCACTCTCCATCATCGACTCGGGGTTGGCGGGGAACCCCATCACGTCCATCATCTCGGTGATCATGATCCACCGGCTGACCCGGGCGTACGACTGCGCAAAGATCATGTCGCGGTAGTACGCCATGGCGTCGTCGCCCTCGAGGTACCGGGCGCCCTCGGGCGCGAGGTACTCGGCGCGAAGCGCGTCGTCGGCCTCCTTGCGCAGCTTCTTGTCCTTGATCTTCTTCTCCATCTTGCGCACCGCCTTGTCGTACCCGCGCGTGTCTGGCTTGGTGCGGCGGGTGATGACTTCCTGGTGGAACCGACAGACGGCCTGCCCGAGGCCGCGCGACCCCGAGTGCACCGTCGCGTAGTACATCCCGTCGAGGCCGAGGGTGGGCGCGGCGGCGGCGGCGTTGACCCCCAGCTCCAAAAAGTGGTTGCCCCCACCGAGCGTCCCGAGCTGGCGCCGCACCCGGTCCTCGGAGATGTTGGCGCGGGTGCACAGGTCCGCGAGGTACGCGTCGTCGTAGGTCCACCGCTGCCCGAACCGGCGGGCGAGCTCGGTGGCCACTTTGTAGATCTCAGCGACCGCGGCGTCGGGGGCGGCCCGGGCGTGCATTGCGTCGCCAACCGGGATTCGCGCCCGGATCTTGGCGGCCTTGTCCTCGAGCTTCTCGCCGTTGGTCTTGTGGCGGGACACGGGGTGAACCATCATCCCGCACCCGATGTCGCCCCCGATGAACCGCGGGACGATCTTGTCGGTGAGCCGCGACGTGAACCCGACGCAACACCCGTGGCCAAAGTGGCAGTCGGGCATAATCCGGGCGTGATCCACGGTGGGGTCCCGGATCATCCGACGAATCTGGCGCACCGTGTTGACGTCGCCAAAGAGGTCCCCCTTTTCCACAAAGACGACACCCTCCTTATCGCCCTCCTTGATGCGGTACATTTTTCGCTTCTGGTCGCAGGTGGGTGATTAACCACCGCGCGGTACGGCTTCGGACTTATTAGAGGCCATCGACAAATTTTGCGGACGTGCGCCGCAACAAAATGAGCGTCACGGCGCCGACCGGGTGGACGCGCCCGCGGAAGGCGCACTTCATCGTGTAACCACACTTTGTGAGTTATTAACGCGCAAACGCGTGCGACCACTTGAACTCGGCCTCGAAAATCTTGTCGCCGTCGTCAGGGTGGGGAAACTTTTCCTTGAGCAGCGAGTACCACCGATCCGAGGTGTGGATGTGCTCGCCGCTCTCAAGCTTGACGTCGAGCATGTACACCACAGGCTTCATCTCACCGACCCCTCGCAACGAAATCGTGTCGATCCGCGCCACTCGGTGGTTGGGGATGATCCCGTCGAGCTTGACGGTGGCGTCGCCGCGCGCGCGGTTGATGGTCCCGGACAACACAGACCACACCCACGACATTGGTCCGTTTCGAATGACGTTGGACGAATTAATACCCCCACCGCGATCCTGTCAATTTGTTTTGCCAACTGCGCGGCGACGTTGCCACACAACGGAAAAAAGAGATGACCTCGCTCAAGACCCGCCTGCCCCAGATCGGTAGCGCCCCTCTGTCGTCGGCGTCGCTGGCCGACGGCGATCGGATCCGACAGTTTTCAATGGCCATCACCGCCACCGTCGACCACGTCTGCAACCGGACCGGCGCGGCGCCGTCGGACATCCGGGTGTTGCACGTCGGCGGCGGCGGGTTTGGCGCGCTCCCGCTGGCATCGATCAAAGCGGGGGCCACCGTGATGGTGGTCGACCCCGACGAACGCGTGTGCAAAGAAGTGCACGCCAACTGCGCGTCGGTGGCGGCGGAGGGGCAGCTCACGATCGAAAGGGTGCACTCGATGCGCCACGTGTCCGACCACAAGTACGACCTGGTGGTGGGCGACGCGTTCGGGGCGACCATCACCGACAAGGGGTTCTTTGCGTGTGCCTACGACCTGCGCGCCCGCAACATGCTCCGGGTACACGCCGAGTTCGACGCAGAGCCGCTGTTCATCCCGTCAGAGGCCACAATGCTCCTCACAGTGTACCACTGCCCCGCGCTGTCGGTGCGCAACTGGGCGATGCACATGAACAAATACTCGGGTAGCTTGCTGATGCACATGTCCATTCCCCCCAAGGACGGCGAGACCAAGCCGCTGGCGTCGACCAACACGGTCCAACTCAAGTTCCAGGCGGATCGCGGCCCCTCGGGAATCCGGTTTGGCAAGGACGTGTGCACGCCGGTGTGCGCCTCGGTGTGCGTGGCCACCGCGAGGTTCGGGTCCAAGGAGGAGGCGCTGGTCCGGGAGGACGGCGGTGTGATCCGGATCGACGTGTCGCAGCTCGAGGCGGCGCACCACATGTCGCCCGCGCACAGCCACCTGGCGCTGCTCGAGTGGGGGCTCGAGTTGATCCCGTTCCCCGAGCACGAGCGGCGGGGAGTGGCGGCCCAGGTCACCATGGTGGGCAACGCCATCAACCTGATGACCCCGATCAGCGCCGCCGACAAGCTGGCGCGCTGGGCGTGTTGGGGCCACGCCTACACCCCCATGTCGGCGACGGTCGACCCGACCGTCCCGCTTAGGGTGGCGACCGCGTTCAAGACCAATGGCGACGTCGCGGTCTCGCTCACTCCGGTCGAGGACGGCGACGACTCGACCGAGGTGATTGAATCGACCCCGTTCCCCGAGGCCAAGATGACCAAGCTGTGCGAAAAGATGTTCTTGGCGTGTTAATCTCCCGCACAACCCATGGATTATCCCCCGCGGCCGCTGGTGTGCGATCGATGCGTCGAGCTGATCGGGTACTCGATGGGGGAGTGCGTCGAACCCAGGGTGTACTGTCAGCCGTGCGGCGAACGGGTGGCCAAAGAGTACCAAGAGCGGCGCACACAGGCCAAGGTGACCCAGATCCTGGAGGATCTCGGGGTCGAGCCGCTCAAGATCGCCGAGGTGTTGCGGGCGTTTCGGTCGTGAACGCCGGGTCGTTCTCGAGAGCCTGGTAGGCCGGGTATAAGTGGCGGTCAGGACGCAGCGCCGAGTACCACAGCTCGTACCCCAACACGTACAACCAAGTAAACATTACTCTTTTATTGTGGGGCCCGAGCCAGTTTTTTGGGGGGGGGTCATGGGTCGCGAATCTCCTTTCCCACTGGAAACCGGGGAACGTTGTCCTTTTTGCTTAGGTTTTGGTACTTGACCGTGAGCAATCTTCCGACGTGGTTGTCGGCGTCTTCGAACAGCTTGGTCCGGTGCTCGAGCGTGCCCATCGGCCGCACCGAAAACTGTTTCTTCCCGTCGTGCGTCTCGCACTCCCACACCACCGACCCCGCGTCGGCGCCCGCGGCCTCGTTGAACCCCACGATGGTGAACTCCTCCTCCTCAAACTCTTTGAGCTTGAGCAAGTGCGAGCTGCGCTTCCGCAGGACGTAGGGCGAGTCGGTCCCCCGGAACATGAGCCCCTCGTGCCCGGCCTTGAGGAACCGCTCCATGAAGCTCAGCGACTCGGCGATCGAGCTGACCACGTGGGTCTCGAGCGCGTGCACCCGGGCGGGCAGGTCGCCGAGCACCTCTTGCGCAAACGCGATGCGCTCCGAGAACGGGGTGTGCATGTGGTCGAGGTCAAAGCAGTCAAACACCCGGAACTCGAGCTCCTCCAGATCGTAGTCGTCGTGGTGTTGCCCGCGCTTGATCAACCCGCTCAGCGCGTTGAACTCCATGCCATTGATGTAGAACTCGCCGTCGAGGTGGAACTTCCCGCTGCCAAACCCGGTCTCGGGGAGCTCGATGTCCCCCAGGATGTCGTGCATCGATGGAAACCCGATGTACCGGATGTTTTTGCGCGAGAACAGCCCGACCCCGTCGGTTGGGCAGACGCGGGCCACGCACCGGAACCCGTCGATCTTGGGCTGGACAAAGCAGGGCCACGCCAACCCCTTGACCGCTTCGTCGCGGAATTCGGCCACCTTGGCGAGCATCGGGAGGACCGGGACGTCGCTTGCGTCGACCTTGCGCTTCTTGGCGTCGGGCGCGGCGTCGGCGTCGTCCTCCCCGAGCTCGGTGACGTACCCTTCCTTGGACTGCTTGTCCTCCCACTTCTTGGTAGCGTCGTGCTTGGCCTTGCCATAGAGCGTGTCGTGGCGTCCGGCCTTGGTCACTTCGCGGCGGGTGGTTCGGAGCTTTCCGCCCACCTGCCCAAATTCGGTGCACAACACCGCGCCACCATCGTCGGTTTCCTCGGCCCAGCTCCGCCACTGGTTGACTTTTCCCGCGTCGGTTGACCGGTACACAAACGGAAGCTCGTGCTTCATAATGTTGTGGCCGCCCTGGCGCCCCCCGTGCATCTTGTTCAAGACGGGTTCGAAACAAAGTTTTAATGCACCGGGCGTCGGCCGGGCGTCGGTGAATACGAAGGATGGAAAATGATGTTCAGTCGCATAGTAAAAAGATGCCCAAGAAGCCCATCCTGACCAAGGTGGTGACGGCGCTTCAGAACAAGACGCAGTGCAAGAACTTTATCAAGATGATGCTCGGGATTCTCGAAAAGGCCAGCGAGACGAACATCTACCCGACGATTGTAGTCACGGGGCCCATCCTGTTGCGGAACGAGCTCAAGAACTTGCGCAAGCACAAGGACATATTGGACCCGTCTGTGTGGATGCACGCCATCGGTGACCCCAACGGAGACTACTTGACCCTCGACCCAAGAGCGGATGCATTTGGACGGTTCACGTTGGCTGCGATACCAACCGACCCTCCGTCGGACCCCCCCCACACCCCCCCACCCCAGACCCGCCCCCCCCAGACCCACCCACCCCTCCCAAGTCGCTACCGCCCCCCAAGCCCAAGTCGCCACCGACCCCCAAGCCCAAGTCACCACCGACCCCCAAGCCCAAGTCACCACCGACCCCCAAACCCAAGTCGCCGCCGACCCCCAAACCCAAATCACCACCCAAGCCCAAGTCGCCGCCGACTCCCAGGCCCAAGCCGACCGCCAAACCAGAGAGAAAAAAGCGCAAATCCAGGTCGCCCAAACCCGGATCGCCTAAACCCAAGGGAAAAAAGCGCAAGAGCCCCCCTAACAGCCCAAAATCCAAGAAGCGCAGGGGGGCGGCGGGGTCGATTAACACACGGGGCAGACGCAACAAGAAATAGATTAACTGCACTTTGAAACCAGTCAGAAGTCGCCATGACCCCCGAGGAGCTCAAGACCGAGGTGGCCAGGATCATCGACGACCACGTCGCGGCCGTTCAGAAGCTCGACACGCGCGAAAAGTACGCCGACGTCACCACCACCACATCGATGGCCATCACCAAGGCCATCAAGGCCTTTTGCGCCGCGCAGGCCGCCGAGATCACCGAGTCGCACGAGGTGCTCTTTGTCCGCAAGTACGGCCAGCCCTCGGAGCTGGTGCGCGAGCAGTACATCAAGCTCCTCGAGGACAACTCGCGCAACGATAGCACCCAACACCGGGTCATGGTCGACGGGTACAACCGGCGCGGGGCCCACCACAAGGGGCTCAAGCCCGAGGCGTACGCGTTTTGCAAGCCCGACGAGCGTGTCAAGGCGGCGTTCGCGGTGATCGACGCCCGGTGCGAGATCGAGGAGAAGACGCACTTTGAGCACTGGGGAAACTAATCCGACTCCCGAGCTGTACATAAATGAGCTGCAACGCCCTCACCAAGAGTCGGACCCGGTGCACGCGGCGCGCCGTGCGCGAGGGCAAGTGTTGATAACACCACCACATGCACACCGCGACCATGACCCTCGCCAGACACGACGTTGTGTACGAGACCGAGCGTATGCGGCTTCAATCCCTCTACCAGGTTGAACCCGATCCCGACAACGAGTTTGCCACCCTGACCGACCCGCACTGGTCCCACTACAACGCGTTTGTCCAGGTTAACCGCGGCGATGGTGTATCAGTGTCATTGCCAGGGGTGTCTTGGGGGGGCCGACGATAGGGTGTGCATGACGCGCGGCCACTGCCAGTATTGCGACTGTGCCCAATGCTCTTGCTTTGGGCGGCGCGAGATGCACGTTTGTGAGGTTCTCACCCCGTACTGGGACAACCCGTGTTTGGGAACGTGCGACGAATGCTCGCGCGCGGCGCGCTGAAAAAAGCAGACAGCCCCCTGCGGGGCTCGAACCCGCGGCCCTGAGATTAAGAGTCTCATGCTCTACCGACTGAGCTAAGGGGGCGACTAATTGAGTGAGTTCGTTCACAACTAACAATATCAACCCCCCGGGGGTCCCGATATGGAACCCCCATGACTCATCCGATATTGGAATGGTAATGATGACTCAGCTTCCCGATCGGGAACCGCCGCCCGCCACAACCGCCACAACCCACCGCCACAACCCACCGCCACAACCCACCGCCACAACCCACCGCCACAACCCACCGCCACACGCACCGCCACAACCCACCGCCACACGCACCGCCATGGCCAGGAGCTTGAACGGTCGACCCCCTGCCCGGGTGCGCAGGCCTTCGGGCCCGGTGATTGATGCGCTCGACCCCAAACTCGCCGCGCTGGGTCTCGTTTCCGAAGACGACGAACTCCTTCCCTGCGGGGGGAATCGGTTTTCGGACTTGTTCAGGCACGCGCGGACCAAGGGTCCGGGCTTGCACAAGTACACCACGACGTTTCGAAGCACAGCGTGGACGGTCCTCTTCAGACGGCGGAAGGCTGACAAGCCGCTGCGCGTCACCGCCATCCGGGTCAACACGACAACCCCAAGTGCGATCGAGGTGCAGTTTGGCGGGCACCGGAAGTACGCGATTGCGATCAAGTGGGTGCCGCTCAAGCGCTTTGGCCACTTTTGGTACGGACACATTCCCGTTGGCGAGCGCGGGGGGAGCAAGCTGGTCCGATTCGACAACAGGTACTTCCCGGCGGGTGTTGAGCACGACGTGATGGTCGATCTCGACCCGGCCAAGGCGGGCGAGCTCTGCGGGATGAATACCGAGTACAACGCGTACAGCGGACCCGGCAAAGGGACACACGTGACGGGCCGCGGCCCGATCACAAGGGTGATTCTCCGCCGCCCCATCCACGGCGGGCGCGCCTCGGCGATCATGGGATGGTTGGCCCCCGACGGGACCAAATACCGCTCGGCCGTCATCGGGGCCACGATTGCGGCGGCCGACATCTTCCCCAGCGGTCAGATTGGCCGCGAGCGCGCGCTGCGCTACATCCACCACAACAGCGTCGACAACTACCTCGCGCAGTGAACGGTTTTACTTTTCAAGCATCACTTGTTGCGTCACCGACAGCGCCATTGCACTGACCATGAGCGCAGCGCTCGCGAGCAACGGAACCTTGGTGTCCATGAACTTGCCCAGAATGATCGGGGCGATGGGGGTGAGCACGATGGTCGCAAGTAGCGCCCCACGCACATCCTTGAGCTCCTTGTCCTTTTTGGGGGGCAGCTTGAGTGCCCCCGCCGAGAGCCCGATGCTTGTGACCCACGCCAGACCAAAGAGGGTGATCCCCCCGAGAAATTTGTAGATGTCCCCCTTGCCAGACGGGCCCTTGATCCAATCGAATATGTCCTTGCCCGCGTACAGAATGGCAAAGGCCGCCACCGCCCACACCGCGATGGTGGCCGCAGCCACCTCCTGGGCTTTCTTGGTCTCGGGGTCGGGGGCCATCTTTGGTCAGAGGGCCACCCTACAATTTCACGGGTCGTTTATGACCACCCGCAACAGCCGGTAGTTGACAAATTCGCCTCTGTGGCCGCCGTGGTCCTTTGTCCACACGGCGTAGTTCAGGTAGCCGTCCACCCCGAGAAACTTGTCGACGCTGGTCACCGTCGCCGTTACGTCGATCGTGTTGGGATCGACCCCTGGTTTCCATGTAGCCGACTGCCAACAGGTGCTCCCCCCGAGCTTTTCGTCGATCGCCCCGGTGTGGTGCACGTCGGTGATTTCCTTGATCAGGTTGGTGTTGAACATGTCATCCGACGGCTCGAACGAGTACGTCGCCACGAGCCGCATGGGGTTAACCGGTTCTTTGTCCGGACATCACAAACAAAATGGTCGAGTCGGTTAATCCGTATCCACACACCCCGGACACGATGGCGGTGGAGCTCGAGGTCCCTTACGGCCGAGCGTCGCCGCTGTTTGCCCTGCGGTACGCGGCCCGCGCGAGCACCGTGGTCAGTCGATGCATGTCCATCGCCATTATCCGACGCATCGCGCAGGACAAATACAAGCTGCTCGAGCTGATGAGCCACCGGTTCCACAACCTCGCGGCCACCCCCGAGAGCGTGACCCCCGCGATGATCCCCAAGCTGGAGGAGGACCGCGCCCGGGCGATCGAGCTGGTGTACGATTCGCCCGCCCGGGTGGGGCACCTCGAGGGGCCCATGTCCCCCGGAATCGCGGGGGACCACCCCGACTCGTGGGCCAACCACGCGATCGACGTGACCACGGTGAGCGGGAACAAGATCCGACTCACCCACGTCAACTCATGGACGACCGGGATGGAGATCCGGGAGAGGCTCGAGGCCATTGTCGGCGCCCCGCCGCGCCAAATCCGGCTGGTGGCAAACGGCCAAATGTTGATGGATCACATGCGGCTTGCCGACGCCCACGTGGTCAAGGGGGGCGAGATCGCGATGGTCCTCAAGTTCATCGACGGGGTGAACCACGTCGTCGCCGATCCGGCGGATGCCCGACCCTACGGGATGGGGCAGATGGCGACGTTTGACTTTGCTTTTAACACGCGTGGGTGGCAGGCGTACGTCAACCACCCGGTCTGGAGCGGGATCCAGATTCACGAGGGGGTGACGCTGGGGCAGCTGACCGAGACGGTGGTGGCGTGCGCCATCCGCGACAAGATCCCGCTGCCCAAAGGGTTTCGGGTGGCGATCTGGGGGTGGGTCGAAACGGACGACGACCCGCCGCTCGAAATGTGCGTGGGCCCGTGCGCTCACTTTGTGATCACCGACGAGTAGAGCGTCGTGCGCGCGCTATTACTCTCTGTGCGGAATAGACCGCGCGTCGTTGACCACGCTCATGGTTTGTTTAATTCATCACACAATCATCCATATATTTGTGGTAAGCGACCCAGACACAATGTCCAATCTCGGCGACGTGCGTTGTATGACCCCCGAAGAGTGCCTCGACGCCGTCCAAGAGGATGGTTTCGCGATCGAATTCCTGACCTACACGCAACAAACCCCCGAGGTGTGCCTCGCCGCCGTCCGATGCGATGGTCGCTCGATCAGCCATCTGAGCTTTGCGAAACGAACCCCCGAGGTGTGTCTCGCCGCCGTGCAACAAAATGGGCTCGCCATGTACTATTTGGGCAACGCGCACAAATCGCCCGAGGTGTGTCTCGCGGCGGCGCAAAACGATGACGACGCGCTGCACTACATGAACGACGCGCAGCGGACACCCGAGGTGCTCATGGCCGCCATTCATGCAAACATTGGTAACATCATAGAGTTCATGACCGACGCGCAGCGGACGCCCGAGGTGTGCCTCGCCGCCGTCCAACGAAATGGGTATGTGGTGCAACACCTGACCGACGCGCAGCGAACACCCGAGGTCTGTCTCGCCGCCGTCCAACAGGAAGGCGCGGTGCGGAGTAACAGCGGTGCCTTTCACCTCCTGACCAACGCCCAGCGGACGCCCGAGGTCTGTCTCGCCGCGATGCAACGGTCACCGCCGATGTACACATCCATGTCCGACAAAGAGAGGGCCGCCGCGTTGCGATGGACGCCGACGCGACACTGCGAGTTTTCCGAGTCGGTTCGGGCTTGCATCGAGGAATTGTTCGCGCTACCCGGTCTTCCCTACGACGTGGCGCAGATCATCGCCCGCTTCGTCCCTACCCCCCTGTTTTGTTAAGATTACTGATCCGAGCGTTGGGATCTCATGTCGCGGTCTTGGTGGTCAAAAATGTCGCGCCCGAGCGATGACGGTCAGGGGTCCGATCAAATTGCGGGGTCGGGGGTATACGTGCTTCCCTTTGTTATTGCCCCAATCAACAACCAGCCAACGGAATACGTCAATCTCAACAGGTTCTACCAGAAAGTAGTTGGATGGTCCCGACAGACCCACCACACGTTCACGGCCGCGGTCAAGTCGTCAGTCAAAACAATATTGTTGGCTACGATGCGGCTCGAAACCACCAACGAGGCACCCCGGCTGCCCCCCGAAATGCGCGAGCTTGTTCTTGCGTTCGCGATACCGAGTCGGCCGCTTTTGCGTTATCATTAAACAACGGCGGCGTTAACCCCCCATCGCCCACAACCGCCGCCGCGATGGTTGCGGGGCTACCCGACGAACTGTGGCATCTCATCTTTTCGTACCTGGATTGGGAGACGCTTGATCGCTCGATTCCCGACGTGTGCAAAGCGTTTCGCACCCTGGTCTTCTGGACCCCCGGGGCGCATGTCGAGATTAACGACACCGAGCGGTACAAGCTGTACCACATCGTCGGGTCTGCGACCATGTTGCGCAATACACGCAGGGAGGATCTGGCGCCCACCGTGGCCAAGTGGCGCAAGACGCTGCGCCACTTTGAATCCCGGGGCTTCGCCACGCTACTGAACGACATGTCGCCGTTATCTCGATCCCCGTACCTGACCTCGCTGTCGGGGCGGATCTTTTCTCACAACGTCTCTGAGCGGAACCGACTTACGCGGCTCGAGTTTGACAACGTCATTGTCACGGACACGCAGTTCATCGCCGTGGTGGAGCGGTGCCCGCACCTGCGCGAGATGATCATTGGGCCCGACACCCGAGAGCTAAGCGACGTCGGGATTTCGCGGCTGGCCAACCTGACCCGGTTCGAGCTCCGCGGGGTGGCCCCCCGCATCGGCGACGCGGGGCTGCGGTGCATGATCGTCAAGTCGCGGCTCAAGCGGTTCGTGTTGACGGTGCGGTCGCCCGGAATCACCGCGGCGACGTTGACCCACCTGCGCAAGAACCCGGGCCCCTCTCTCGAGCACCTCGAGATTGGCTACAAGACCCCGGTGTCGCCGCTGCTCATCGAGGCCGGGGGGCGCCTCAAGACGCTTCGGTGCATTTTATTTAACACGGTGGCGGACGCGCTGGCGTGCGGGGCGTGTCCGGTGCTCGAGACGCTCGACATTGGCCCCAACCTGCTCACGAAACGGGACATGGCCCGCGTCACGGCGGGGTGCCCGATGCTCCGCGACATCAGCGGCGGGTTCTTCACCGACCAGATGATCGAGGCGATTGTGCACACGTACCCAAGCTGCACGCTTCGGGTCAGGTCCCCGAAACAAGCTGCATATTCGCGGTGGCAAGGACACCCGGGGCTCTCCTTGATCGAAGCTTAGCCCGCGACAGGTGGACCATCGCGAACCGGTCGGCGGTGAACGAGTCGAGCACCATCTGGATGTGCCCGCGGGTTATCTCGGCCCGCATGAGGATCAGCGCGATCGCCGTCGCCGCGTACCGGACCTGAGCGCCGTACAGGTGGTGCCTTTTGGCCGTCCACATCGACACCCCCCACTCGGATTCGTGCGGCGGGTAATATTCGTGCGGGTCTTCGCTACGCAGACAGCTGTGCTCGGTGACGTACGTGATGACCCCGTGCGGATCAATCTCGAGCAGCTTGACAAAGTCCCGGGTTCGCTGGAGCGGCCACAGTTCGGCCAGGTCCACGTCGTAGATCCACAAGGTGGCGCCCTGCAACAACACGCGGCCGTCGGGCATCATCCGAGGGGTCGTCAGAGTGTACGTCGCCGTGCACGGCTCGGTCCAGGCGTTGGCGACGGGGTCGTAAATCCGGATCGTGTTGTTGGCTCTGAACATTGTCTCGTCATCGCCCACCCACCCCCCAATCCCGAGAACGCGACCGTCGCCCAGCGTCACCACCCCCATGTCGCGGGAATAGATCGGGAGTTCGGCCCGTTCCATAAACACGTTGTTGATCACGTCGTGCTCCATCACCGCTTTGCTCCCTTCGGGGTACTTTCCACCCCCAACAAACAACACGTTGCCATTGTTCAGGAGCGCGCAAGCCGGCGCGTGAAAGTTCCCGACGCTCTCAAACGACGTGGACCGGAACGCTTGGTCCCCGACCTTGTAGAAGATCTGGTTTTCGCTGTCGAACCGGTACGTCACGCACGCCTTGCCCCGCCGCACGTACCGCACCGCCCGGACCATCGTCAACAAAGGGTCTGATCCGGTCCGCGGCCCACCTGGTTAATTGCAGAGCGGGACGGGGCGAGATTAATCGACCCTCTTCCCCAACCCCCTCCCCCCTCCACCCCCACCCCCCCCCCCCCCTCCCCCTCCCATCTTCTCCTCACCCCCGTCCTATCCGCCGTTCGGCGCTCGCTC
>Ga0180432_10003690_pt1 | contig 21617 bp, 21 predicted proteins | sample SS_ome_10_FD_132414 | JGI IMG/M metagenome (GOLD analysis project Ga0180432, IMG submission 132414) | Hypersaline lake sediment archaeal communities from the Salton Sea, California, USA - SS_1_MS_2 metaG | ecosystem: Environmental > Aquatic > Non-marine Saline and Alkaline > Hypersaline >...
ACAAAGGAAATTTCAAAAAGTAAGACCTCTCTTCAATTATGTACATTTCAAACGGACTGGTGAATTTAATGCAGCCAGGGATAAGCAAGAAGAAAAAAGGCTTATTCAAAAGGTGAGATTAGAAAAAAATAAACCCTCGGCAGATATTTTGCCGAGAGTTTCGGCTATAGAGAAAACAAAGCCTCTCTTAACTAATCAGCGGCCGATTTTTTTTTGAACGAGTTTTTTATTATTTTTAACCCAGTTGTAATATTCTTTTCTTGTAAGTTTTGAAGCGGCTTCTTCGTCCAGGACGACGGTGACATAGCTATGTAATTGAAGGGCTGAAGCGGTTATTTGGCTGGTAACGGGGCCTTCAATGAATTGAGCGCAGACTTCAGCTTTATTCTTGCCGCTGGCAATAAGAAGAATTTTTTTTGCTTCTAAAATTGTTCCCAGCCCCATGGTAATGGCGAAACGGGGGACATCTTCTTCCCTGTCGAAAAAACGGGCGTTATCTTTAATAGTTTGTCTATAAAGGGCTTTAACCCTGGTTCTGCTGGCAAAGGAGGAACCCGGTTCATTAAACCCGATATGTCCATCGCCTCCAATGCCGAGTACCTGAAAATCAATTCCTCCGGCATCTTTTATTTTTTGTTCATACCAGGCGCTAAATTCTTCAGGGTCATCAGTACGCCCCTGGGGAACATAAACCATTGACTGATTTATATTGATATGTTTAAATAAATTTTCCTGCATAAAATAATTGTAACTGTTTTTATGAAGGGGTGCCAAACCTACGTATTCATCAAGGTTAAAGGTGGTTATTTTCGAAAAATCAAGCCCTTCTGTTTTGTGAAGTTTAGCCAGCTCTTTATAGGTTCCAACCGGTGTGTCCCCGGTGGCCAACCCTAGGATTGAATCGTGCTTTCTTTTAATCTCCCGGGCAATAATCTGGGATGAAACTTTACTCATCTCTTGATAATCATGTGTAATAATGATTTCCATAACACCCCTCTTTTTGTTGGTTTTTAAGCCTTAATTATTGTAGCATAAAATCTATTTTTTGCAAATTTTTTAAAAATGAGAAAGACGCAATTAGTACTCCGTTTTATGGATTTCTGTGTTATTATAACCCTATAAAGGAAGAAAGATCGAATGAAATCTATTTTTGTTGTTATACCCGTGCGTAACGAAGAAAGGGCTATTACGCCAATTCTTCAGAAAATTATTAATCTTAAAATTCCCAATATACATATTATTCCTGTCATTGACAGGTATTCTAAGGATGGGACGCAAAAAATTATAGAAAGGATGCAACGTCATTTGCCTGTTAATTTATTGTATCATACAAATTCAACGGGCGTCGTATCTTCTTATTTATACGGCTTGAAACATTCACTTGTTCATGGGGCGGATTATATCGTTGAAATGGATGCAGGGGGAAGTCATGATCCATCAGTGATACCAAAATTCATAGATGCCCTTGATAACGGATATGATTGTGCCTTTGCTTCGCGTTTTATGAAAGGGGGCCGTATAGAAAATCATCCATTAAGCCGAAGGATTTTAAGCCGATACGGAACATTATTAGCCAATTTGGTTCTTGGAACTAAATTGACCGATATGACGAGTGGTTACAAGGCTATTAAAAGAGATGTTCTAGAAGCGATGGACTTGGATGATTTTTTGTCTATTGGAACATCCTATATCTACCAAACAGAAATGCATTATTACTGTAGCCGGTTAAATATTTGTGAGATTCCGATTGTATATGTAGGATCTTATTCGGAGTTTAAATTTTCCAGTGTGCCCAAGTGTTTAAAAATTCTTTTCGCATTAAAAAAGCGCACGCCTATTGTAAAAAAAACTGTTAGTTATCCATGCAGATAATTATAATTTGCCCAGATGTTCCACAAATCTATTCATTAGTTTAATTTTTGATGGAGACGGATAAAGGCAAAGAAGAAAACACGCAAATGAACAGTAATCACTTTTTTCTGAAAAAGAATTATTTGGTAGGCAAAAGAGATTTGGAAGAAAATAAATAGACGGCCTTTAGGCTATGTGGGTGAAACAAACAGGGGGTATTTTATAATTGACTTAGGGTAGTCTATTTTTGGCCAAAATGATAAAAGGGAAATAAAGGAGAAATCCCTTTTGCGGGCAGGGACAGATATGGATAAAAGCTTTAAAAGGCAAATTTTCCCCTGGTTTTTATTTGTATCTTTTCTTCTTGCCGTATCCGGATGCGCGGCACAAAAACCGATACCATCGGGATTTCTTGGCGATTATTCCTCCTTCACCCAGGAAGAAAGTGATGGGGTAGAAGGGTTATACTGCCAGAAGCACCCTAAAAAAGATTTAGGGCAGTACTCAAGATTTATAGTTGACCCGGTCATAATCCATCTCCGTCCAGAAGTAGAGGTGGATGAATATAAAGTAACTGCCGAAGAATTAAAGGAATTAGCTGACTGTTTCCGTAATGAGGTTGTGGCTGTTTTAAAAGACGGCTATGCGGTAGTAAAAAAGCCCGGGGTTGGCGTTATCCGCCTGAGAATTGCCATTACCGATGTAGAGCCAAATACACCCTTTCTGAATGTCCACTGGGTGACGAGTTTACCCGGTATGGGTTTAGGAGGTGCCTCAATGGAGGCCGAATTTATTGATACCCAGAGCGGAGAAAGAATTTTTGCTTTTATCGATTCTCGAAAAGGAAAAAGATATAAGAAAATTAAGGGGCTTACCCGGTGGGGACATAGCAAGGATATTTTTAAGCAGTGGGCTAATCTGATAAGGGAAAGAATAGATTGCCATCACGGGAAATAAACAAATGCCCGATTTTTATTACCCCCCGGGCAGTTAAAACGAAAAGTTTGCTGCTGTTTCTCTATCTGTTATTTTCCCCGATGGCGGCCGGCTAAAAGAACGAGGTCGCGTAACTCTTCAATATTTTTTGCCCGCAGCCAGTTCTTGTCAAAATCTACATTCTGGGTGATTTGGGCAATGGCGGAAAGGGCCCGCAGGTGGAAATTCCTTTCATCAGGAGAGCCGGCTAATATGAAGGCGGCATAAACCGGCGGCATTTTGTCGGTAAAATTAATGCCGGCTTCGCATCTGGCAACAACCAATTCGAATTTATGTTCCCCCTCAATGGTTATATGTGGAATAGCCAGGCCCGGCCGGACCTCGGTGGTTGACTCTTTCTCACGGCTGAGAAAGGAATTAAGGAGTTTTCCCTTATCAATATTTAATCGGTTAGCGATTTTTTCAGCTGCCAGGCGAAAAAATTCTCTGGCGCTAATTTGTTGGGTAAAATCAATTATTTCGCATTTTTTTACTAACTTATCAAATCTATCCTCGATTATTTCATCCCTCTCTTTTAAAATCCCCCTCAATTCAGCGGCTAATGAATCACCGGCTATCTCTTTGGCAGTGACCCGCTCGACAATATGTATCAAGGCAGATTTGCGTATATTTTTCTCATGAACATAAATTTTATACCATAAAATACTCAATAGGATAAATATGCCTGTTGAGAGCATTGCCACCCGCCCCATCTGGTAAAGAAAGAAAATGTAAGCGATAATTCCGGCTATCGGTAGCCAGGGATATAAGGGTGAGCGGAAAGAAGGTTTATAATTCAGAATTTTTGACTCACGCATGATAATACAGGCTAAAATTACGAATATAAACAAAATAATTTTCATTGTCGAAGCCACTTTGACAAGATTCTCCAAGTTGAGGAAGAGAATGACAGAAAGCATAAAAACCCCGGTAAATATGATCGAGAAATGCGGGGTGTTAAAGCGTTTATTTATCCGGGCAAAAAACCCCGGCAGGAGCTGGTCGCGGCTCATCGCCAGGGGGAAACGTGAGGCAGAAAGTATTCCGGCATTAGCCGTGGAGACAAAAGCAAAGATACCGGCTAAGGCCATAATGATACTGCCAATCGGGCCAAATATTTTTGCTCCGCCTATTGATATCGGAGTGAGAGAATGAGCAAGTTCCTCGTTATTCAGTAGGCCTACGGTGGTGAAAACAGTTAAGGCATAAAGGATGAGTACGACAGAAAAGGCTAAAATCATCCCGTAAGGAATATTCTTTCCCGGATTTTTGACCTCTTCGCCGACACTGGCTACTTTGGTCAGTCCGCCGAATGAGATGAAGACCATACCGACGGCGGCAAAAAGAGCCCGTTTATCTAACGGCATAAAGGGGGTGTAGTTATAGACATTAAGTGACATTGTTCCCCGAAGAACATAAAGAGATAATAAAGTGATAAGGGTAATGACTAGAAAATTTTGAGTCCTGCTGGTGACTTTTACACTTAGTAAATTAAGCATGGTAAAGAATAGGCAAAAGCCGACGGCAATGAGTTTAATCTGCCATTCGGTAATAGCCGGATTAATCAAGGTGGCTAAGGCACCGATGCCAATTAAGGCAAAGGCACTTTTAAAACTGAGTTCAAGCCAACTCACCAGGCCGCCTATGGTGCCGGCAGCCGAACCCATGCTTCGTTCGATAAAAAAATAACTGCCGCCGGCTTTGGGCATAGCCGTGGCTAGCTCTGCTTTGGCAAACATGGCCGGCACGGCTAATATACCGGCGAGAATATAGACTAAAATCATCGCCGGGCCTACCTTAGCATAAATTAATCCAGGAAGAATAAATAAGCCGGAGCTAATCATTGCTCCGGCAGCGATACAAAACACACCAAGGCCGCTTAATTGGCGGACTAACTTTTTATCAGGCATAATCCTATATTAAATGACCAAAGGGAAAAAATCAAGCTTTTATAATTTTTTTGCTGTTGGGAGAACGAAGAGACGAAGGTTTTTTCTTCTTGAAACAATGAGTTGTTTTAGGTAAAATTACAAAATACAGTTTAACTCAGGGTAAAAGGTTTTTCTTTCAATTTAAGGGGTGAGGGTTATGGAAGAGAAAAAGCCGGTAGACAGAAGAAAGTATGTAAGATTGAGTCTAGAGGCTAAGGTTCACTGTCATCTCCAAGTCCAAAGAAAAGAGAGGGGCGCCTCTAAAAAGTTTTCCGGGATAAGTAAAAATATCAGTGTCGAAGGCATTTGTTTTACCTCTGAGAAGAAGATAAAGGCTAATAGTAAACTCGTTTTAGAGATATGGCTTCCTTTTGAATCAAATCCTTTGCATTTAGAAGGCGAAGTAAAATGGTCTCATCTTTCTCGGCCGGAAGAAAATAAGGGGATGTTCGACACCGGGGTGAAATTGTTTACTATTGATAAAAGTGATGAAGATAGATTTATCGAATATGTCTGTGATAAGATGACCGAGCGTTTAAGCCGGTATCTTCATCTTTGATAACCAGGTATTTCTGTTGTGAGGTGCCGGTATTCTGTTTCTACTGAAAATATAGGTTTGATAGAACCCCAGGATAGCTGGGTTTTTTCATTAAATGGCGTAATTTTCTTGTAATTTATAGAATGTATAGTATGATATAGTGGTGTATAAACGGCTGGAGATTTCATTCATTCGTAATATCGATAAAAAAACGAAGCGAGCGGAGGTTTAGTTATGAAAAAAGGCAAATCAAAGGTTTTGGTTAAGTTAAAACACCCGCAGGATGAACTAAAAAGGTGCCAGAAAAGGTTTAGCGATATTGCCGAAAATGTCTTGGTCTGGATTTGGGAGGTTGACGCCAATGGCAAATATACCTACTCCAGCCCGGTGGTTGAACAAATTTTAGGGTATAAGCCTCAGGAAGTGCTCAAAATGCATTTTTATGACCTCTTTCATCCTGAGGATCGGGAAAAACTGAAAAAGATGGCTTTTAAGGTTTTTGCCCAGAGGAAAAGTTTTCGCGAATTCATAAACCGTAATTTAAAAAAGAATGGCAAAACCATTTGGCTTTCAACCAGCGCTGTGCCTATTATGGATAAAAAAGGGAATTTTTTCGGATATAGAGGAGCGGATGCGGATGTTACCGGAATGAAGCAAGCCGAGGGAAACATTCAAGCAAGTTTTGATAAATTACACCGGGTTTTTGACGAGATGGTGCAGGCTATGTCCGGGATGATTGAAAGCAGAGACCCTTATACGGCCGGGCACCAAAGGCGGGGGGCTGATCTGGCCTCGGCTATCGCTAAGGAAATGCATCTCTCAGAACATCAAATTGGCGGGATACGCCTGGCCGGTATTGTTCATGATATCGGTAAAATATATGTTCCTCTGGAAATTCTTAATAAACCCGGGAGGTTAACTACCGATGAATTCGAAATAATTAAAACCCATCCCCAGCGAGGGTATGATATATTGAAAACAATAGAATTTCCCTGGCCGGTGGCGATAATGGTCTTGCAGCATCACGAAAGATTGAACGGTTCCGGATATCCTTTGGGTCTTTCTGGTGAAGATATTCTTCTGGAATCAAAAGTCTTAGGAGTGGCCGATGTGGTTGAGGCGATGCTTTCCCAGCGGCCTTACCGAGCCGCCCTCTCGCTAGATGAGGTTTTAGCGGAAATCTCTAAGAATAAGGAAGTGCTATACGATTCCCGAGCGGTAGAGGCCTGCCTGAAGCTTTTTACCAGGAAAGGCTTTAAGATAAACGGCGGAGAGAGACTAAAAGGGAAAAAACAGAGAGGGAAATCGCAGGAAATCTTGATAAATTAGCTATGGAGTAAATATGGCTTCAGCCGATAGTTCTTTAATGGGGAGTAGTCTTATTCCGGTAAAAGTTATCCCCCGGGCAAAGGGAAATAAGGTAAAAAAAGAAGACGCGGGGTTTAAAGTTTATCTCACCGCCCCGCCGATTGATGGGAAGGCAAATAAACTGCTTATCAAGCTTTTGGCCGATTATTTTAGCTGTAAGAAACAGCAGATTAAAATTTTAAAAGGAAGACGCTCGAAAAATAAGCTTATTCAATTGACCAAGGCCGTTTGATTATCTTAGTTGGGATTTTTTTGATTAACTGCGGCGGATAAAGTGGCGATGAGAAAGAATCTGGTGGTTGGAATTTTAAAAGAGAGGGGATTTAAAGGGGAACAGCGGGCGCCGCTTACCCCTTCGGATGTAAGCTGGCTGATAAAAAAGGGGGTGAGGGTAGAAGTCGAGTCAAGTAAAGATAGAATATTTAAAGACGCCCAGTATAAAAAAGCCGGGGCCAGGCTGGTTAATAAATTTAAAGAGGCCTCACTTTTATTAGGCATTAAACCGCCAGTATTGAAGGGCATTTATAAAAACAAAATCTATATGGTTTTTTCTCATACCATTAAGGGGCAGCCAGAGAATAGGCCCCTGCTTAAGGAATTTATCCGTAAGGGAGTGACCTTGATTGATTATGAAAAAATCGTCAATTTCGAGAGCGAGCGTTTGGTTTATTTCGGCCGGGTCGCCGGGATCTGCGGAGTGATAGATAGTTTGCATTATTTAGGGAAAAAATTAGCCTGGCAGGGGATGAAAAATCCGTTTCTGGATGTCAAGCCGGCCTATGGATATAATTCATTAAAGGAGATTGTTGAAGGGATGTCTCGGTTAGGCTATAGGATTAAAGGTCAAGGATTTGATGATAAGCTTTCCCCCTTTATTATCGGCCTGGTCGGCCACGGCCATGTCAGCCAGGGGGTAGAAGAAATCCTTGGATATCTTAAGGCGGTTGAGGTTCATCCCAAAGACATACAAAAAATTATTCGCCAGCCGAGAAAGCAGACCAAGAGAAAGATTTATAAAATTATTTTTCTCCGTGAGGAAAGAATTCGTTCAAAAGACGGCCACAGATTTTATTTTGAAGAATATCTCCAGCACCCCGAGAGATTTGAATCTAACCTGGGGGTTTACCTTTCTTATCTTAATTTGCTCATCAATGCCAGCTATTGGGACAGCCGTTATCCCCGGATGGTAACTAAAAAGATGGTCAGGAGATTGGAAGCCCAAAAAAAATTCCGGTTGGCCTTCATTGGCGATATCTCCTGTGATATTAATGGGAGTATAGAACTAACCTATAAAGCGACCAGACAGGAAGAGCCTGTTTTTACCTATAATCCCGGGAGAGGACAATTTGTTGATGGATATAAAGAAGATGGCATTTCTATCCTGGCCGTAGATAATCTACCGACGGAATTACCCGGGGATGCCTCGCGAGAGTTTAGCGGTTTGATAAGGGATTATGTCTATCAAATTGCTGCTCACGGGATAAAGGATATTACCGAACACGCGGCCATATCCAGAGAAATCCGCCGGGCGGTTATTACCCAGAATAAAAAGTTTACTAAACCTTTCGCTTATCTCAAAAAATATTTAGGCTAAATCGGGATGGGAAAGATTAAAAGAAATATTACTATTTTAACGGTTGGAGACAAGCTTGATTTTGATGAATATAAAAAGATAAATAAAGAAAAATCTCTATTTATTAAAAAAGGTTTTAATTACAATACTCTCAGTTATGCCAAGTTTCTTCAAGGCAGAGTTCCCAGAATAAAGACTAAAAGGCTGGTAATATTTTTATTTTTCCCTTTTAATTACTGGAATAAAAAAATCGAGCACAAAACCTATCGGGGTATATATGGAAACCGCACTTTTTATAAAAAATTCTTATATTTCTGGAGGAAGGTAAATAATCTTGTCAAAAAACAATTTTCTGACAAAGAAATCTTACTGATAAATAGTCCGCTTTTATCCGGCCGGTACAGAGACAAATGGCTCATTGAATTTAATCTTTCCCGGGCCAAGGTGCCGGTTCCCAGGCGGCATCAGACCGACCATATCAGGGATATTTATAATTTTCTGGCTAAAGGCAGTTCTCTTTTTTTGAAGGCCAGATACGGCTCGATGGGTAAGGGTATTACCTATCTCAGCTGGTCAAACTGGCAGACAAATTTCCAGATTAAGGATAATCGGATTGTCAGCCGCCGCTCAGATTACGGCTGGCACTTCAGGGACATTACCGGCAATAAAACTTTTTTAAGAGAACTTCTTCAAAAAGATATCCTGATTGAGGAAGCCATCGATTCTCTGATTATAAAAAGGAAAAAGTTTGATTTAAGAATTTATGTGTTTTTTCAAAAGCCTTTATATATCTATCCCAAGACCAATCAGCCGGAGGAAATTACAACCAATATTTCCCAGGGAGGGAAAGGCGACCCCAGTTTTTTACAATTTATTCCGAAAAAACTGCTTCTTAAAGCAGAAAACGCGGCGATTAAAGCTGCCAAAGCCTTAAAATTAGATTTGGTTGGCGTGGATATTGTTCTTGACCGCCATCTCAAAAATGTATATATTGTAGATGTTAATGTTTTCCCTGGCTTCCCCAAAAGGAGGACATTCAATCTCAGTAGAAGTATCATTAAGGAATTGGTCCGCCTGGATAATAAAGGGAAACTTTTCCGATAGAAGTTAAAAAGGGGACCGCTGAAAAAACCAATCTGTTTATCTTTTTTCCCTAATTAGCCAAGTTCAATTAATCAAATAGATATGAAGCAAAGGGTATATTATCACCATACAGACTGCGGCGGCGTAGTTTATTATGGCAATTATCTGAAATTTCTGGAGGAGGCACGGACTGAATTTTTAGAAGGGAAGGGTATTTCTATCAAAGAGCTGGCTGATGAAGGGACTTTATTTGTAGTTGCCCGGCAGGAGATAGAATACAAATCACCGGCTTTTTATGGCGATATTCTGAATATAGATACGCAGCTAACGGATGTTTCTAAGATTAGAATTATTTTTGAATACGAAATAAAAAATCAAAAAGGCAAGCTGATTTCTTTGGCCAGAACGGTTATGGCTTGCGTCGGCAGCGGTTTTAAGCCTAAACCTCTTTCGGAAGAGATTAGACAAAGATTGCGCAGCCTTACTAAACTAAAATGTTAAAAATCGAAAATTTAACTGTCAGCGTATCCGGCCGGGAGGTTTTAAGCGAGATAAACCTGGAGATAAAGGAGGGGCAAAGGATGGCCCTTCTTGGCCCCAATGGGTCGGGCAAAACCTCACTCCTTATGGCCATTATGGGATTTTCTGATTATAAAATTACTCATGGGAATATTATTTTTAGAGGGGAAAATATAAATAGTCTGCCTATTGATGAACGGGCGCGTTTAGGCCTTGGGGTTATGTTCCAAAGACCGCCGACCATAAGAGGGATTAAGACCAGGCAGATGCTGAATCTAATAAAAAGCGATGGCCGTTTTGATACGGATAAAGAAGCCGGAGAGCTTAATCTAAAAACGTTCTTAGACAGAGATATAAACTCGGGATTTTCGGGAGGAGAAATAAAGCGTTCCGAGTTGCTGCAGCTTGTGGCCGGTTCTCCCAAGCTTAGCTTGTTTGATGAACCGGAGTCCGGGGTTGACTTAGAAAATATTATCCTGGTTGGCAAAATTATGAACCGGATACTTGATAAAGACAAAGATAATGCGGCTTTAATCATTACTCATACGGGTTATATCTTCGACTATGTAAAAGCAAACTCAGGCTGTATTATTGTCGGGGGAAGGCTTCACTGCATTGGAGATCCCAAGAGAATCTTAGAAACGGTGAAAAAATATGGGTACGAAGGATGCATAACATGCGAGAGAAAAAGACCAAAATAAAAAAACCTGAATCTTTAAAGGTTGATATTGATTCCTACCAGCGCCGGGCGAAAGATAAACCTTACCTGGCAAATCTTGAGAAAATTGCTCCCGGACAGAGGGAAGATATGCTCTCCGTTGGCGTAGATTCCTCCGAAAAGAACCGTTCTGGAACGTACCTTCAGATGGATCACAGCGTTGTCCACGCCAGAAGCCTTTATCCCGGGCTTGAGGTAATGAGTGCTTCCGAAGCCCTCAAAAAATATGAATGGCTGGATAATTTATTTTGGAAATTAGTTTCAATAAATGCCGATGAATTTACCAGGCAAGCTCAAAACCAGCCCCATTACGGATATTTCTTAAGGGCCCTCCCCGGGGTAAAAACAGTTTATCCCTTGCAGGCTTGCCTTTTTATCAATGAAAACAACATAATTCAAAATGTTCATAATATAATCATTGCCGAAGAAGGTTCAGATTTACAGATTATTACTGGTTGTGCCTCATCCAGTGATGTCCGCCGGGGTCTTCACATCGGTATCTCAGAATTTTATGTAAAGAAAGGAGCAAAACTTACTTTTACGATGATACATAACTGGACTGAAGAGGTGGTTGTCCGGCCGCGGACGGCTGTTTTAGTTGAAGAAGATGGCAGTTTCTTATCCAATTATATCTGTTTGAAACCAGTTCAGAATCTCCAGATGTATCCTCAGGTTGAGTTAATCGGTAAGCGCGCTTTAGCCCGTTTTAACTCTATTCTCTTTGCCTACCCGGGGTCCCATCTTGATGTTGGCTCCAGGGTGATTCTGAAAGCCGAAGATTCAAAAGCAGAAGTAATAGCCCGGGCCATTAGTCTTGGCGGAGAGATTATTGCCCGAGGGCACCTCAAAGGAGAGAAAAAAGGAATAAAGGCTCACCTGGAATGCCGGGGGCTTATGTTAACTGATACGGGTTTGATTCATGCCATTCCGGAACTCGAAGGAAGAGTTCAAGGCGTGGATATGTCTCACGAGGCGGCCGTGGGTAAAATTGCTCATGATGAAATAGAATATCTTATGGCCAGGGGGTTAAGTCAAAATGAGGCTCAGGCGGCAATTGTTAGAGGATTTTTGGATACCTCCATTATGGGCCTTCCTGATGTTTTACAAAAACAGGTTGATGAGGCCATATCCGCTTGTGAAAAAAATGCCTTTTAAACCCAAGGGATTAAATAATGAAGGGGTGTCGAAATGAACAGTATTAAAGAGTTTTTTCAGAGTGCCGATTGGAAAAAGGAGAAACATGTTCCCGTTATCGAAGGTCCGGATAAGGTAAAAAAAGGCAAGATTTTCCAGATTAAGATAGGGGTGGGAAAGGAGATTGCCCATCCCAATACTACCGAGCATCACATCCGGTGGATAGAGATTTACTTTTTGGCTCAGGGTGAAAAATTTCCTTATCAACTCGGCAAGTTTGATTTTACCAGCCATGGTGAGTCCACCCAGGGGCCGGATACCAGTGGGGTTTATACCCATCCTGAGATAGTTTTGAGCTTCAAAACGGATAAAGCCGGTGTCATTCTGGCCGGTTCTTACTGCAACATTCATGGCCTTTGGGAAAGCGCTAAAGGGATAGAGGTCGAATAAAAATTTAAGATTAGAGCGGTTAAAATGTTAACCCGGGGAATAAAAAATAAAATTTTGCTGGCGCAAAAAAGTGAAATAACCGAACATTTTATTTATGAAAAGCTGTCTCTTTCTATTAAAGAACCCCATAATAAAAAGATTTTAAAAGAGATATCGAAGGATGAATTAAGGCATTATCACTTTTGGAAAGAGCGGACAGGCAAAGAGGTTAAACCCGACAAATTCAGGATCTGGGCGTATTATTTAATTTCAAGACTCTTCGGTGTCACCTTTGGCATAAAGCTCATGGAGAAAGGCGAAGAACAGGCCCAGCTTTCATATGGGGAGATTTCTAAATTCATTCCCGAGGCCAAAAGTATCATTCAGGATGAGGACGAGCACGAGCGCGAGCTTATAAATCTGATAGATGAAGAACGGCTTAAATATGTAGGCTCGATGGTCCTGGGGTTAAACGATGCTTTGGTCGAGCTTACCGGAGCCTTAGCCGGATTCACTCTGGCTTTGCAAAACACCCTCCTGATTGCCACTGCAGGTTTAGTTACCGGAGTTGCCGCTTCTTTTTCCATGGCTGCCTCGGAGTATCTTTCCACCAAATCGGAAAAAACCGAGAAAAATCCTCTTAAAGCTTCGATTTACACCGGAGTTGCCTATATTCTCACCGTATTTTTTCTTCTTTTTCCTTATCTTTTTTTTAAAAATTACTTTTTTTGTTTAGGGTTTGTCCTTTTTAATGCTATTATAGTGATTCTGATATTCACCTTTTACATTTCGGTGGCTAAAGATATTCCTTTCAAAAAAAGGTTTCTAGAGATGGCTTTGATAAGTTTAGGGGTGGCGGCTTTGTCATTTGCCATAGGTTTTTTGGTAAGGATTTTCTTAAAAGTAGAGATATAGCTTTAAAACTGCAAGGATATATGAAAGGAGGCTGACATGCCTGATTTTGGAAGTCCGTTTTCTGGTTTAGCCAAGGACCGTAAACTTACCCACGAAGAATTAATTCGGGCGATAAGGTTTATGGTTTCCGCAGAGTATGAAGCCATTCAGCTTTATATGCAGCTGGCCGAATCAACGGATAATAAATTGGCTCAGGAGGTGCTCAAGGATATCGCCGATGAAGAAAGGGTTCACGCCGGTGAATTTTTGAGGCTCTTAAGAGAGCTGGCGCCGGATGAAGAAAAATTTTATGGCGAAGGTTATAAGGAAGTTGAAGAAGAGATAGGAAAAATTAAAAAGAAATAGTAAAGAAAGCATCTATAGCGGTAGAAAAGGCAGAGGATTAAATTTGAAACTTTCAGATGAAATTGTCCAGTTTTTTAAGAAACAGGGGCCGGTTATTGTTTCTACTGTCGATGAAAAGGGTTATCCTCATAATTCCTGTAAAGGCATTATAGAGCTAACCAGGAGTGGGAAGGTTTATATTATCGATCTTTATAAAAAAAAGACCTATGAAAATTTAAAGCGGAGGATGCAGATAGCTATTACCTCTGTGGATGAACATCGGTTTAAAGGTTATTGTCTTAAGGGCCGGGCCAGTATAATTACGGGTAGAAAACTTACACCCCGTCTTTTAAAAGCCTGGGACAAAAAAATTAACAACCGGATTTTTCAACGGATAATAAGGAACATTCATGGCGAAAAGGGACACCAGCAACACCCTGAAGCGCTTTTACCTAAGCCTGAATATCTGATAGTGATGAAGATAAAAGAGGTTATCGACCTTACCCCGCAGCATATAAAGGGATGAGATAGAAAGAGGGAATATATTTAAAAGGCGTAAAAAGGGGAAGGGGAAAAATAAAAAAAAGACTTGACAGAAACAAGGATTTGCGGCATAATATAAACGAAAGTAAATATATCAATATATTGAGGTGAGGCTGATGATTGACCGCTATGTTCAGTTTTTCAAAGCCTTAGCTGATGAGAAGCGGCAGGAAATTCTGCAAATGCTTGAAGAGCACGATATGAATGTCACCGAGATTTGCGAGGAATTCGAAAATGTTACTCAGCCGACGATATCTCATCACCTGCAAATCCTGAGGAATTGCGGGGTGATAGACAGCCGGAAGCAGGGAAAGCTTATCTATTACTATATTCGAAGGGGTTGTATCAGTGATAATTGCCGGGAATTTTTCGGAAGATTCAAGATAGAAGTGAAGGGGGAGTAAATTTTTTTAAGCAAATAGATAGATATATATAAATGTGTCTAATAAAGCCAACTTATGGGAGGAGGTGGAAAACTATGAGAAACTTAGTGCCTTTTAAGAGAAACCGAGATTTATCTCTTTTTGGTGAGGTTGATTTAGATAGGTTCTTTGAAGATTTTTTCAAAAGCCCCCTATCTCTAAATACTTTCGCCAAGGGTATAGTTCCGCTTATTGACCTCTATGAAAAGGATGACAAGATTATTGTCAAGGCGGAGCTGCCGGGGATAAAGGCCGAAGAGATAGAATTATCCATCGATGGTAATCTCTTGAATATTCGCGGCGAGAAGAAGAAAAAAGACGAAGTTAAAGAGAAAGATTACTATCGTCTGGAGAGGAGTTACGGTTTCTTCCAAAGGGTAGTGGAACTGCCGACTGAGGTAAAAGCCTCAGGAGCCAAGGCCAGCTATAAAGACGGGCTCTTGGAGGTAGAACTGCCCAAAAGTAAAGAGGAGAAGAAGAATAAAATTAAGATTGAGGTGGAATAACCCTTAGGGGATTTTCACTAAAGAGACAAACTCCTCTTTTAAATTTAAAGAAAGGCCGGGTTGGCTGATGCAAGCTATCCCGGCTTTTTGATTTTAAAGATTTAAAGTGTCAGCGCATAAGGAAACTAAACTTTGATATTTTGGCAACTCGGCCCTATGATTTTTTGAGAGAAAAGACTTGGCAAAGGGAGTTGTTTAGCTTATAATGATTGCCCGAAAGATGAGAACTGTTTGAAATTATAGGATATCCGATATCCTATAATTGGAAGGATAAAAGATGAGAGAAGAGGTTGAAAAAGTATTGGCTGAAGAAGTTCGGCCGATGTTGGCTATGCATGGTGGCAGTGTAGATTTAATTGAGGCAAGCGCTGATGGGACAGTTAAGGTGCGCCTGACGGGGGGGTGCGCCGGATGTCCTTCGGCCCAGATGACCCTGGTTAGCGTAGTTGAAAGCGCCATTAGGTCCAAACTGCCCCAGGTTAAAAGGGTGGAGCTGGTTTAGAAAATCTCTCATAACATTTAAGGCGAAAAGGAGGGGCGATGTCAAAGAAGGTTGAATCGTTCATGAAAAAAATCGTTGAAGAGAATCCCGGCCAAACTGAATTTCATCAGGCAGTAGGCGAGGTAGTTGAATCTATAATGCCTTTTTTAGAGAAAAACCCTAAATATTTAAAAGGAAAAATTTTGGAGAGGATTGTTGAGCCGGAAAGAATAATAATTTTTCGCGTCCCCTGGATGGATGACAAGGGGGGCATCCAGGTGAATAGAGGCTATCGGATTGAAATGAATAGCGCCATCGGCCCGTATAAAGGCGGATTGCGCTTCCACCCAACGGTCAATTTAGGAATCTTAAAATTTCTGGCTTTTGAGCAAGTCTTTAAAAACAGCCTGACCACCTTGCCGATGGGCGGGGGGAAAGGCGGCTCAAATTTTGACCCTAAAGGGAAATCAGATAATGAAGTGATGAAATTCTGCCAGAGTTTTATGACGGAACTTTTCAGGCACATCGGGCCTGATACTGATGTGCCGGCCGGAGATATCGGCGTCGGAGGACGGGAGATTGGTTATCTCTTTGGTCAATATAAGAGGCTTCGCAATGAATTCACCGGGGTTCTCACCGGTAAAGGCCTTAATTGGGGCGGAAGTTTAATCAGGCCGGAAGCAACCGGTTACGGCTGCGTTTATTTTGCCGAAGAGATGTTGAAAACCAGAGAGGATTCCATTAAGGGGAAGGTTTGCACTGTTTCCGGCTCGGGTAATGTCGCCCAGTATATTACCGAAAAAACAGTTCAGTTAGGAGGAAAGGTAGTTACCCTTTCTGATTCCAATGGCTATATTTTTGATGAAAAGGGAATAGACGAAAAAAAGTTAGCCTTTGTCCTGGAGCTTAAAAATGTCAAGCGGGGCCGCATTAAAGAATATGCCAAAAAATTCGACTGCCAGTATTTTGAAGGCCAGCGTCCCTGGGGGGTAAAATGCGATATTGCTTTTCCTTCGGCGACCCAGAACGAAATAGATGAAAATGATGCCAAAAGATTAGTCAAAAACGGCTGTATCTGTGTGGCTGAAGGGGCAAATATGCCGACGATGCCTGAAGGAGTGAAAATCTTCCAAGAGGCGAAAATTCTCTATGGGCCCGGTAAAGCCGCCAATGCCGGCGGCGTGGCTACCTCGGGGCTGGAGATGTCCCAGAACAGCCAAAGGCTATCTTGGAGCCGCCAGGAAGTAGACAGGAAGCTCCACGATATTATGATGGCTATTCATGAACAGTGCCGGAAATATGGCCAGGCCGGTGGTTATACAGATTATGTAAAGGGAGCCAATATTGCCGGATTTGTCAAAGTGGCCGAAGCAATGCTCAATCAGGGGATAGTATAAAGAAATTGTGTAATGTGAGATGTGTAATGAAAAAACGGGAAATTAAATTTGTAATTTATTATGCCTAAGCGAGAAGATATCCATAAAGTTCTAATCATTGGTTCCGGCCCGATAATTATCGGCCAGGCATGTGAATTTGATTACTCCGGCACCCAGGCCTGTAAAGCTTTGAGGGAAGAAGGCTACCAGGTAGTCCTGGTAAATTCTAATCCGGCCACCATTATGACTGACCCGGGTATGGCCGATAAAACATATATCGAGCCGCTTACCGTGGAAAGTTTGGAAAAGATTATTGCCAAGGAAAAACCGGATGCCCTTCTTCCTAATTTAGGGGGTCAGACCGGGCTGAATCTTACCTCCAGCCTTTACAAATCCGGTGTTTTGAAAAAATACGGTGTGGAAATTATCGGTGTTAGGGCTGAGGCGATTGAACGCGGTGAGGACCGGATTGCCTTTAAAGAGACAATGAAAAAATTAGGTATCGCCATACCCAGGTCGGCACCCTGTTATTCAGTTGAAGAAGCTGAAAAAATTGTCAAAGAATTAGGATATCCGGTGGTTTTGCGGCCGGCTTATACCTTAGGCGGCACCGGCGGAGGCGTGGCTTTTAATTTAGAAGAGTTAAGGGCGGGAGTCAGCCGGGGATTGAGCATGAGCCTGGTCCATCAGGTTTTGGTCGAAGAGTCGGTTCTCGGCTGGGAAGAATTAGAGCTTGAGGTGGTCCGTGACCAGAAGAATCAAAAGATTACCGTCTGTTTTATTGAAAATATTGACGCTATGGGTGTCCATACCGGCGACAGTTTTTGCTCTGCCCCCATGTTAACTGTCCCGCAAGCCCTGCAGAAGCGGATGCAGGAGCTTTCTTATGAAATTGTTGATGCTATCGGTGTCCTCGGCGGGACAAATATCCAGTTTGCCCATAATCTTAAGGATGACCGTTTGGTAGTAATCGAGATTAATCCCCGCACCTCGCGGTCTTCGGCCTTGGCTTCCAAAGCCACCGGTTTTCCCATTGCCCGCATTTCTACCAAACTTGCCGTTGGATTAACCATGGATGAAATTCCCTACTGGAAGGAGGGCACCTTAGAGAAATATGCGCCATGGGGGGAATATGTAGTCATTAAATTTGCCCGCTGGGCCTTTGAAAAATTTCCTAAGGCCAAGGATATTATCGGCACTCAGATGAAAGCGGTGGGGGAGGTAATGGCCATTGGCAAAACCTATAAGGAGGCTTTTCAGAAATCTATCCGGTCGCTGGAAATAAAAAGATATGGTCTGGGAGGGATAAAGGATTTTAAAACCTTATCGCTGGAGAGGCTAAAAGAAAAATTGGCCCGGCCTTCAAGTGAACGTGTCTTTTTAATGTATGAAGCTCTGCGTAAAGGGATGGGGATAGACGAGCTTTTCCGGCTAACCCGTATCGGCCGCTGGTTTATTAAAGAGATGAGGGAGCTGGTCGAGTTTGAAGAGGAATTGCTTAAAAGCAGCTGGAATAATCTCCCCGACGAGAAACTTACCCGGGCCAAGGAATGGGGTTTTTCGGATAAATACCTGGCCGGTCTTTTTAAAATAAAAGAAAAGGAAGTAAGAACAAAGAGAATAGCCATTGGCAAAACAGCCCGGTTTGAAGCCGTTCCGGTGAGCGGCGTAGAGAATGCCGAGTATTATTACTCAACTTATGCCCCTTTGGGTTCGGCCCGTCCGGGAAAAGAGAAATTTTTTCAAGAGGGAACGGTTTCCTCGAAAAAGAAGGTGATGATTCTGGGCGGCGGCCCGAATAGAATCGGCCAGGGAATCGAATTTGATTATACCTGTGTTCACGCTGCTGTTGTCCTCCGTGATGAAGGGTATGAATCAATTATGGTTAACTGCAATCCGGAAACCGTATCCACTGATTACGATACTTCCGACAAGCTTTATTTTGAGCCGTTGACCGTCGAGGATGTCCTGGCAATTTATGAAAAAGAAAAACCCCTGGGGGTAATCGTCCAATTTGGAGGGCAGACCCCTTTAAATATTACCGAGGAGCTTAAGGATAACGGGGTAAGGATTTTGGGGACCACTCCGGAAAGTATTCGTCTGGCCGAAGATAGAGAGCGCTTTCGCGAAAAGATGATTGCCCTGGGTATTCCCCAGCCGGAAAGCGGCACGGCCCGTTCGTTAAAAGAGGCGGTTAGTATTGCTAAAGAAATAGGCTATCCCTTAATGGTTCGTCCTTCTTTTGTCCTCGGTGGACGCGGTATGGAGATTATCTATGACGAGGATATGTTGAAGAAATATGCCGAGGAAGCAATTGAAGTCAGTCCGGAATACCCAATGCTTATTGACAGGTTTCTTGAACGGGCTATTGAAACCGAAGTTGATGCTCTTTCCGACGGTAAAGATACCTTTATTGCCGCTATCATGGAGCATATCGAACTGGCCGGTGTTCATTCCGGGGATTCAGCCTGCGCTATTCCACCCAGAACGATTAAAGAAAAAGACCTAACTGCGATAGAAAAATATACGGCACAGATTGCCAGGGAGTTTAAGGTAGTGGGGCTGATGAATATTCAATATGCTATCGCAGGCGATAAGGTTTATATTCTTGAAGCCAACCCCCGGGCATCACGGACCGTTCCCCTGGTTTCTAAAGTAACCGGTATTCCCATAGCCCGGATAGCCACGCAAGTAATGTTAGGGAAAAAGATTAAAGATTTTCCCGAATTGAAAATGCGTAAGCTTCCCTATGTGGGCGTTAAAGAGGCAGTTTTCCCCTTTAATATGTTTCCGGAGGTAGACCCTCTATTGGGCCCGGAAATGAGGGCTACCGGCGAGGTAATGGGCATTGCCGATACCTTTGGCTTGGCTTTCTATAAAGCCCAAGAAGCTGCCGGAGCAAAACTTCCGGTAGAGGGAAATGTTTTATTGACGGTAGCCGATAAAGATAAATCGGCTTTACTGGCCATAGCCCGGAAGCTTAAAAAACTTGGGTTTAAAATTTATGCCACCGACGGGACCGGCAATTTTCTTAAGGGGAAAGGGATAGCTAATATCCCGATAAAGAAATTGCACGAGGGCCGGCCCAATATTGCTGATGCCATTAAAAACAATGAAATTAATCTTATCGTTAATACCCCGGTTGGGCGCAGCAGTAAATATGACGACAGCTATATCCGCATGAGGGCCATCCAGTATAAAATTCCTTATATTACCTCATTGGCTGCCGCCGAAGCCAGTGTGGAAGGTATTCAAGCCGTTAAAAAAAGCAATGTTTTGCCAAAGTCCCTTCAGGATTATCACCAGGCACTTATTAAAAGGAGATAGTGCCTTTTTCTCTCCCTTTTTTCGTATGGCAAAAAATAAAATCTACGATGTTATTGTTATCGGTGCCGGTCATGCCGGATGTGAGGCTGCCCTGGCGGCCAGCCGCATGGGTTGTCAGGTTCTTATGCTCAATTTGCATCTGGATACCATTGGCCTTATGTCCTGTAACCCGGCTATCGGCGGAATAGGCAAAGGCCAGCTGGTTAAGGAGATAGATGCCCTGGGTGGTGAAATGGCTCAGGCTGCCGACAAATGTGGGATACAGTTTAGAATCCTTAATTCTTCAAAAGGTCCGGCAGTTCAGTCATCCCGGGCACAGGTGGATAGAAAAGGTTATTGCCAATATATGCAGAAGGCTGTAACCACTCAGGAAAATCTTCATGTGCTTGAGGCAGAGGCGATAGGTTTAATATGTAACAATAAGGTTGTGGAGGGTATAAGGGCTAATGACGGGAGGAGTTTTTCGGCCAGAACAGTAGTAGTAGCTCCGGGGACTTTTTTAAATGGTTTAATTCATATTGGCATGCGAAGCTTTGCCGGGGGCAGAATTGAGGAAAGGGAAATCAGTAAAGGCCTTTCTGAAGATTTAAAAGGTTTGGGATTTCATCTTTCGCGTTTTAAAACCGGAACCTGTGCCCGTCTGGACGGCAAGACTATTGATTTTTCCGGGCTTAGCCCGCAAAAGGGCGATAAGGTGCCCCGGCCTTTTTCTTTTTTTACTGGAAAGATAGATATTAAACAGCTCCCTTGCTATATTACCCATACCGTTGAGAAAACACACCAGATTATCCGTAAGAATTTAGGCGTTTCTCCCCTGTTCAGCGGGAAAATTGTCGGGACCGGTGTCCGTTACTGCCCTTCTCTTGAGGATAAAGTAGTCAAATTTCCGCACCATCCTACCCATCAGATATTTCTAGAGCCGGAGGGGCTGGATAGCGACGAGTTCTATCCCAACGGACTTTCAACCAGTCTGCCGGAGGACGTTCAGGCAGATTTTATCCGTTCTGTCCCCGGACTGGAAAAGGTTAAAATCAATCGCTTTGGCTACGGAATTGAACACGATGCCGTTGATTCAACCCAGCTTTTGCCTACTTTAGAAAGCAAACTTGTCCGCAATTTGTATTTAGCCGGCCAGATTAACGGGACCACCGGGTATGAAGAAGCGGCCGCTCAGGGATTAATCGCCGGTATAAATGCTGTGTTGAGAATAAAGAAGAAACCGCCTTTGATTTTAGATCGCTCGACCAGTTACATCGGTGTTTTAATCGATGATTTAGTTACTAAAGGGACAGATGAACCTTACCGAATGTTCACTTCACGGGTCGAAAACCGCCTGATTCTTCGCGAGGATAATGCCGATTTAAGATTAAGCAGGATTGCCTTCAAAATAGGTTTATTAGCAAAAAAGAAATATGCCCGGGTAGAGGAGAAACAAAGGAAGCTCGAACAAGGAACGAACTATCTTAAAGAAAATAAAATTACCCGTAATAATGAAAAGATTACGCTTTATCAGTTTCTTAAAAGGCCGGAAGTTAGGATTGAAGACATAAAAGGGAGATTCCTATCTGATTATTCTTCTGATGTGCTTCGGGCAATTGAAGCGG
>Ga0180432_10003691_pt1 | contig 21615 bp, 31 predicted proteins | sample SS_ome_10_FD_132414 | JGI IMG/M metagenome (GOLD analysis project Ga0180432, IMG submission 132414) | Hypersaline lake sediment archaeal communities from the Salton Sea, California, USA - SS_1_MS_2 metaG | ecosystem: Environmental > Aquatic > Non-marine Saline and Alkaline > Hypersaline >...
CATGGCGTCATCAAGGGGCACGGGTTCCGTAACGTCGCGAAACCGAGTCGCCAGCGACGTTTGCTGACATTTCAGCTGCCGTCAGAGGATGAGCTGCTAGCAGTAATGGATGCGGCCTCGAGGTTGGGTCCACGTTGGGAATGGCTTGTTGGGATGGTGGCGTACTGCGGTCTGGATTGTGCCGAGGCTCTGCGGATTAGGTCGACGGATGTTCGGACGTGGGAAGGTCGGACGCTGGTCAAGGTGGTGTCTCGACGTGGGAACGCTCGGGAAGTGCCGTTGGATGGGCGTCTCGAGCTCGTGACACTTGGTTTGGCTGGTTTGTTTGCTTCGACGTCGCCATTGGGGCCGCCAGTGGCTTCCAAGTGGGCGTCAGAGCGACTTTGTGCTTTGTCTCGAGAGGCAACGGGGCGAACGATTACGGTGCAAGACTTGCGGCGCTATGCGGTGCTGCGGCAGGCGTATCGTGGCGTGCCGGTGAGCATCATTGCTCGCTGGTTGGGGCACACGACCGATGAATGGGTGCGTGAGACGTTGGGGATGGTGGCGCCGGTTGCCGAGGTCACTCAGGCTGATGTGCTCGAGGCGATTCTGGTGGCGTCTGATGAGCACGTCGACCGCGCGCCCGATTCGCTGATCGGCGGTGCGCTTCCACCCGCTGGCTGATCTCGAGCGGGTCGGCGAGATGGTTGTCCTGCATGTGGGCCAGTAGTGCTCGAGCTGTCTCGGTCTTCGACACTCCGCACACCTGGGCTGTTAGGGCAATCCAGGCGTTCATGTGGTCGTCTATGTCGATGTTGATGCGGTTGCGGGTCACTTTGTGATCTTTCGGGCGATGGACACGGCGGCACTGAGGGTGACGATCAGAGCCGAGAGGACGAGGGCGGCGTAGATCACTCGTTCTCCAGCTGCTTGGGCTGTTCCTGCATCTCGACTGCGTTCTTCCCAGTGTGCTTGCCGCAGGTAGGTGTGGCCGAGAGTGGAACGTGGGTCGTAATTTGGGTTCCGCATTTGGGGCATCTCCAGGTCTGGCTCATGGGTCCAATAATTGCAGCATGAAGACGCAGGGGTCGTCTTGCTCGAGTTCGTCGGGGGTTTCTTCGGTGCCGTCGTGGTAGACGCATCGTGTTGGCAGGCACCAGCCTTGCTCGATGCCGTGTTTGATCCATTCGTCTCGTGTCATTCGGTGAACGCTTTCCAGAATGCGATGACGAGGGCGGTCATGTAGAGCGCCAGCACGCCGGTCAGGATGAGGTCAGTCACGGCCAGCCAACTGGGAGTAGAGCTGATCGAGGTGCTTGTAGTTGTGGCGCCAGTGGTCGACGGCGATGTCCAGCACCGAGTTCCCTGTCTCGAGTTCCTCGACGCGCTGCCGGAGCTGTTCGATTTCGTCGGCGGCTCGGCCGTAGATCGCCATGTGGGGGTTGAGCTGGGCGAGGCGTCGTAGTTGGGGGAGGATATCACCCATTGCGGCATTCCTTCCCGCAGGCTTTGCAAATGCCGTGTGAATTGGTTGTCGCAACAACGTTGAGGGTCAAGCCTGGGTATTTCCTGGCTAGACGATCTTTTTTCATGTTGGCCCATTCAATGTCACGAAACACGGCTGCATTGTTCAACATTTTTGTCGACACAAACGTCCAGTACGTCCGGTTGCAGCGGTCACTTCGGAAATAGCGGATTCTTGGGTTCTCCCAATCTGGGCATTCGGCTTCAATTACATAGCGCTCATCCATTTTGGTGCTCCATCCAGGCGTCTCGTCCGGCGTCGGTAATGGCGCAGATGATGCGCTGGCGTCCCGATGCGTTCGGGCGGGTGTCGCCGGTCGGGGCGATCCATCCGAGGGCACGCAGGTCGGAGCATCGACGGCGCTTCCCTTCGTCGCCGAGGGTGGCGGGCCTGCCGAGCAGCAGCTCAACGGCTTCTTCATCGGTGACGTCGTTCAGGCAATAGACGCCAAGTAGCTGGTACATGGCGGTCATGCGCTTGGCTTTGGTTGGTGCCTGCTTGCTGGTGTCGGGGTCGTCGGCCCGGAACGTGAGCGGCAGGGCTATCACGTTGTTCATTCCCATTCATCCCTTCGGTGTTTGTAGTAGACGGATTGTTCTTGGCATCGGTCGCAGGTGACGGTGCCGGTTTGCGGGTGGAAGTGGTGGTGGGTGACCGGGGTGACCGGCTCTCCACACATGTCGCAGTCAGCTTCGGTCGGCCGGTCGTGCATTCGCTTCATGCACCAATCGTACGAGGTTCTGCAATGCTGGCATGGTTACTCGGTCGTTGTGTCGGTTGCGCCATCCGAGGGCGGCTTGTGAATGTGCCTCCTTGCATGCTTTGCAGGGGGCTTCGCCTTTGCGCCGATGGTTTTCGTAGCCTGCGTCGGTGCCGTGTCGGACTGGCCGTTTCACGTTGATGGCGACAGGCTTGCTCGAGATGGTGTTGACGCCTCTGATCAGGTCACGCTTCAGCAGCCGACGGTCCCGTTCGGTGGTGCCTCCCCAGACGCCGACAACGGGGCCGGGCAACTGGAGGGCGTACTCGAGGCATTCTTGTTTGACGGGGCATGGCGGTCGGCCTGGCCTCTTGCGTGTCTCGGCGACACCGTTGCAAAGTTCTCGAGCTTCTTTGCCTGGTTCGCCGACGCTGGGCATAAACAGGTTCGGGTCCAAGCCTCGGCATGCTGCGCGTTCTTTGAACGTCTGGTCGATCTGGTTCTCCCAGGGTGTGTAGAACTTGTCAGTCACGGCCGTATTCCCTCCATGCTGACACGGCGTCGCCGATACGCCAGGCCGACTGGATCGTTTCGTCGGCCCGGTCGAGTTCTTTCACGAGCCGGTCGCCTCGGAGCCGGAGCTGCTCAATCTCGATGCGCTGTTCGTCCAGCAGGGTGGCGCATTCCAGCAGGTGTCGGCGCATGAATCGCACCTCGGACTCGGGGGTTCGTCGTCGCCAGAATCTCATCATCCCTCCAAGGTGCGGAGGTGGCTGATGATCTGGTCGACTTCACCCATCTGGATGGCCTGGAGCACGTTGATGTCACGGCCGACGATGCCGGACAGGAGCGCCGGGAGTTCGTCCTGGTTGATGCCTGCGCCTCGAGCGATGGCCCGGATCATGTTCAACTGTTTGGCTGATGCGATGCGGGTGTTCGGGGTAGCGGGCTTGTCTTCCACAATCTCGGCCTCGTGGACGATGGCGTCAGGAAACTCGTCTTCCCATGACACCATGACCTCCGGCTCGGCGACCGCTGACGGGGCTGTCACGTTCTCCAGCACAATCTCTGCTGGTTCCGGTTCTGCGGGCGTCTCCGGGGCATCCAGGGCGGTCTGCGGGGCTTCTGGTGCCACCATGACGTACTCCTGGCCGGAGATGGACATGACTTCCTCGGGGGTGTAGGACAGTCCGGCGATGATGTCGGCGAACAGCATGCGGCACAGTTCCGACGTGGCTCGAGCCATGAGCATCGCCCGAGGGTACGTCTTCCATGCGCCACGGCCAGCAAGACCGGCGAGCTGAGCGTCTTTCATTGTCCATTCGACGGTGGCTTCGGAGCCAGAGTCGGCACGACGTCCGTACAACACCACCTTGTCGTTGCTGGCGGTCTTCACGTCGATGCGATGGCCTGCCTTCAGGACGAGGCCACGCATGCCTTCGGGGGCGAGCGACGGCTTGCCTTCGATGACGTGAATCTGGGTCAGGGACTGCATCGGGCCGAGGCCGAGTTCTTCCCCGTACAGGACAGCGGCGTACACCGATTCGGGTTTGCCTCGGAAAGCGGTCGGTACGAACGGAGTGTTCGCAATTTTCTGTGCCACTTTCCATGACACTTCCGCAGGCGACAAGGGCCGTGCGGGTTCGGGCAGGTTGGTTGTCATTGGGTTCCCTTCTAGTTGGTGATCTGGATGTTGGATCGACCGTACGTCACCTCAGAGTACGAATCGACGTTGATGCCATGTTCGCGCAGGGGTGTGACACGCCAGCCGAGCGAGCCGGTCAGCGGGAGCACCTGCTCAAGCAGGCCGAGCAACTGCATGATGTTCTCGGTCTTCAGTTCGCCGGTGCCGTCGGGGTCGAGGGTGGTTCGGACGAGATGTCGAAGCAGTTCGGGCGACTCCCATTTGCGGGATGACGTCGTACGCTTTTCGACAACGCCGAGGCCGTCGATGGTTTCCTTCTTGTTGGGCAGGAGCGCTGCAACATTTTCCTCGCATTCTCGGACGAAGGCGTCCAGCTCGAATTTGATTTTGCGGGCTTCGTTGACGACCCAGGCGAGGGTGACGTAGTCACCGGCTTCGTACAGTTCGGCCCGACGTTCGTCGGCTCGCATGAGGTCGGCTCGGAGGCCGGTGGTTGCTTCTTGGGCAATCTGGTTGCCCGCTGGGACTGGCAGGTTTGTTGTCATGCCCTCATTATCGGGTGCGGTGACCCGACTGTCAAGTCATTGTTTCCAAGGGTGCCAGCAGTGGCCGTGGCGGGTGATCGAATACCAGCACAGGTGCAGGGCGGCGGTCATGTTCACCTCGGGAATGAACAGGTCGTCGCACGTCTCAAGCACACCGAGGTTGCCGAGGTACCCGGCAGGATGCGGGTTGTATCGGCTCTTGCGACACCAAGGCTCGCTGTTGATCTGCATGAGGCCACGGCTGCCGGTGCCAGGATCGTCGCGGTTCCAGGCCAGCGGATCACACCGAGATTCACGCCAGGTGATCTGATCCAAGCGTTCCAGCAGCTCGAGAGGCCAGCCAATTTTGCGGGCCACAGCGACCGCCTCAGGGCACAATGGCGTGAACGTGAGCGGAGCCACCGTTGTTGTGGTGGTCGGTGGAACGGTGGTCGTCGTGGTGGTCGACGTCGAGGTCGTGGCCGGGGCGACGGTAGTGGTTGGGGCTGGGGCGGTGGCTGGTTCTGGAGCCTTAGCAAGGGCTACTCCGCACCCGGATAACACAAATACAAGGATGGTTTTGGAAAGGGTACGCACGGTGTCCTCCTGACTGCGTACCACCAGATTACTGGACCGCAACAGGATGTCACGTCATACAACCGTAATGTTGTGGCTACCTGGGGCTACATCCCGATGCCGTACGTTCGCAATACGCCGACATAATGATCTTTCAATGCTGGCATTGTGCGCATCAGCGACGGCCAGTCTTGCGTTGAGATGTAATTAGGAAGCGTACGAATGTTCACATACGACGGTGCCCGCTGAATAAGTTCCGATTGAAGGCCGTTTCTGACCAGGAAGTCAACGACGCTGTTTTTTGCGTCCTTCTGTGCCGCCCACAGTATCGCCGCATCTGGCGACGCCATCTGTGCATCAAGTTCACTGCTAAAAACCCGAGTCAAGTCAACATCATTGGCAGGGTCGACGGTCGCCCAATCAACATTTCGTGTAACAGGATTGCGACCTCGAGACATCGTTTCGTAATTGCGTGCAAGCTTGTCGGCCGTCGCTGTTTCTTCCAGCGGGTTGTACCTCAGCAAGTCCATGTCCCGTTGACTAAGCGTAGGCGTCGGCTCCGGTGGCATCCACGAAGGCCGCTGGTTGGACGGCAAGTTTGGTGTAAGAATTTCTTCTCCTGCGCCCGAAACAATGCCGACGTTTCCTTCTGGCGTAATCCTGGCGAAAGGTTCTGCCTGCAATGTCGGTCGTCCTGGGGTAGTTGGTGTTGTCGGCATACCCATCTCCCGAGACGCCATTGACTGGGCGAGACGTTCGGCGGCATCGGCGGTGGCGCCACGCATCGCATTGCGTCCAGCTCGCACCCCAACGCCGACAGCAGGCGCAAACATTGAGTAATCCAACGCAGCACCAAGCACGCCGGGAACCACGCCCTGCTGGCGTATCTGTTCGGCCGTGTATGACGGGCTTGGCTCGCCAACACCAGGGATTGCGGTGATGTCGCCGACTGCGCGCTCAACGGCTCGAGCTGCCGGGTCGAACACTAATTGCGATGCGCCACCTTGGCCGCCCATTGCGACCGTGCCACCACCCATGTTGATCGGCGTCGAAACTTGTGTGCCAGGTTGATTGCGAACGAATCTAACCACCGACCGCAGTGCTGGCATCGGGTTCATGCTGAGGCCACCCCTACCAAGCGACACGGGACCCAAGCGCCCAATGGACTTCGGGGCAGTCGGAATCCGCTCGCCGTACATGCGAGCCAGGTCCGAGATAGGGGATCGGCCTTGGGGCATTACCTGCGCCGGGACATACCGGCTTCGCTCATCGCAATAGCGAGAGCCTGCGTCGGGCTAGTCACCTTCGGGCCAGTCTTGGAGCCAGAGCGCAGCTTGCCACGCTTGAACTCGCCCATCACCTTGCCGACCTTTGCCTCGTTCATCGTGTCTCCCGAGCGGCTCGAGCGTTGTCCACGAGATTCGGGTAGGGGCGGCCAGCCTTCTCGGCCATGCGCTTAGCCAGCGCCTTGCCCTCGGAGCCGAGCTTCTCCGACTTCTTCTTCGGGTTCGGTGTTTCCCAGAACGGCTTCTTCATCACGCACCCATGTTCATCGGGGGCATACCGCCACCCTGCGGTCCAGGCATCGGGGCAAGCATCGGAGGCTGACGCATCGCCAGGCTGGACGGCATCGCACCACCCATCGCCTCAGCCATGTCAGACGGGATCATGCCGGTACCCATGCACGTCGGGCACGGCACCATCTCCCCGCCTTCCATCCCGGCCATGTCGCCACCGGGCATACCGCCCGGCATGCCACCAGCCATCATCGCTGCGAGTCCTTCGATTGGCTGTGCCATTATGCGCTCCTAACTACGATCCTTAGCCCGTCCTCGCCTTCGACGAGCGGTGCATAGAAGTCTATTCGGGTGACGATGTTCGGTGTGTCATCTTCGACTATTCCAGCGTCTACGAGGCCGTCGATGGCGGCTTTGGCGGCTGGGAAGCAGGCGGCGGTGTCCTGGGGGGAGCGTCCGTTCTTGTGGAGGGGGACGACCGAGATGTGGATGCGCTCGAACTGAGGGATACCAGCCTCGATGGCGGCGTCGGCGAACATGGTGCGCCACCATTTGGTGTCGGACGCTCGGCGACCCCAGTTGTTTTGCTTGCGCTCTTGGTTCAAGGTGGTGGGGCGTCGGCCTGTCACCTCTAAATACCAGTTCTCAGCGCCCACGGGATGCCGCCATTTCTCGTTCCTTTCGGAGTCGTGCTCGTTCGTCGGCCAGTCTGCCAGCCTCGGCTTGTTCTCGGATTGCTTCGACGTCGGCGATGGGGGCGAACGGTACGCCAAGCGCTCGCATGACGGCGCTGAGACGTTGCTGGTTCGCCGACAGGCGTGGCTCTGCGTACCGCCCTGTTGTCCGTAGCGATCCTTGTCCGAATCTGACGCCAGGCCCAACGGCGAGGTCCGTGCCCCGGAGTCGGCCTTCGGTGACCACGCCCGGTATTTCGGATGGCAACCATTCCAGCGAGGTGCGGAGCGGGCCACCCCAGTCTTTGAGGAACAGGTAGGCCAGCTCGCCAGCAAGGATGCCGACGTCGCGCTTTGATTGGCCGGGGCGACCCTCCAGGTAGGACGGCTGGGACACCCGCTGGAGCGGGAACGGGGAGTATCCGACCAGGTACTGCGACAGCAGGCCACCCATTTTTGTGGGGGTGGTGATGACGGGCGACAAACCGGCCAAGGTTTCCTGTGCTCGAGCTGCCGGGTTTTCACCAAAGATGATGGCGTCCTGGTAGGGCACAAAGAACTCAAGGTTGGTGTATGTCCCCATGACCGGCACTGTTCCTTGGAGGAACGAGAAGTAGCCGGTGTCGTCTGGTTCGGCGACCATGTTTCCAAGAGCAAGTGTGAACAGCACCCGATCCGGGTTGTCGATGACGAGGTTGGCGGCTGCTTTGTTGATGAATCGCATCCACGCCCAGAACGGGTAGACCTGGCGTACTACTCGACGTTCCCACGGCGACATTTCAGAGAATGCACCCAGAGCCTTGTGGGTTTCAGACACTGCTTCTTGAATGGCGGCAGCGAGTACCGGGTCGTCGTAGAGGCTTTGCGGTGTTACTTCTTCAATGGATCGCCCCTGCTCGGTCAGGATGCGGTGCAGTTTTTCGATGGCGAACGCTGTGCGGGCAACCAGGTTTTGGTATTCGTTGAACTTGAACGAGTTGCGCCGGAATTGTTTGAACGGGCCGAACATCATGTCGAGGTCGCCGATGGCCGTCCGAGGGTTGGCGGTTGGGCTACGCAATGCAGCGATGCTGGAAAGTTTGACGTTTCGTGTTTGCAAACCAGCATCTTGCAAGACTTTGACCAGTCCGTCGTAGGCCATATCGGCTGCGTCAAGGACGTTGGTGCGGTCAATGCCCAAACGCTGCTGAACTTCGATCATGCGTGCAGCAAGCACGTTGGGCGCGACATCGCCGATCATCCATGCGTTCATTACGTTGCCAGCAAGGTCGCCAAGCTGCCAGCGCAGCGAGAATGGCAGAACCATCGTCTTCCATGCGCCGGTTGCTTGACCAATTGACTCGGCGATGGTTGCTACTCGTTCGGGTACGTTGCGGGATGTTTTGCCGACGAACTCTTGAACGATGCGCTCAGCCATCCCTCGGCGCATGAGGAACGTGCCTTCGTTGACATCCTCGGGCGCCACCTTGTCCAGCAGGTTTCCGACGGCTTCGTGCTGTCCCGTTTCCAGGTCGACGTTGACTCGAGATACCGGCTCGTATCCGGCACGGTTGATTTCTTCTGTCAGCAGTCGGCCGAATTCCTGGCGCACGGCAGCCTTGATGTCAGCGTCGCTTCGTGTCAGACCTTCTTGTGTTGGTGTTCGTGTTTGGGCGGCGACGTTGGCTTCTGCCTGTGTGCGAATGGTTTCGATGCGCTCTGCCCCGAGCAGCGACACCGGGTTCTTTGTCATGTCGGGGTCGATCAGGATTTCTTCAACGATGACGTGACGGTTGAAGGCGTTGGTTAGTTCGCCGATCTTGATTGACGTTTCCTCAAGGGACAACGGCTGGATCGCTGTCGTTCTTGACAGCTCGGCCTGCGTCTTGTATTGCGGGGCGGCGCCGTCGGATCGCATTTCGGTAGCGATGTTTCGCACGTTGCGAACATTCTGTGTGGTGCCACCGGGCATGTATCGGGTGGGGCCGGTCAACCCTTGCCGGGTGGGGCCGAATGGTCGTTGGAGTTGTTCGTCTAATGCGCTTAGTGCGGCATCTCGAGAACCACGGGTGCGCTGTTCCAATGCTGACAGCCGGGCCTGTTCGTTTCTCAATCGGGCGATAACGGCTGTCTTGGCGGCTTCTTCGCCTTCCAGGCGAGCCAGACGCTTTTCTGCTGCGGTGCGTACGCCACGCAACACCTGGGCGCCCCTCGGCCCCTCGGCGCCAGGAGCCGGTCGCAACACTCGGCCACGTCCACGCAACGCAACCCGCTCGGCTTTAGCGGCTTCGCCCGGTTCTGCTTTGCGGGCGAACTCGACGGCTCGTCGGCGTGGTGTTTCCAGGCGTCTGATCTGACGGAGCCGTGTGTTGATTTCGGTGGATCGACGGAGCAGTCGACCTTCGTAAACTACTTCGCCTTCACGGCGGGCGAGGCGTGCCTGCTCGCCAAGTTCAGACAGTCGGCCTCGGCCGTCATTGAGCCTAGTTTCGATTTCGTTGAGGCGCCCCTGTAGTTCGGCTGCTCGTGCTCGAGTGGCTTCCGGGCCTTCTTGCAGCATGCGGAACAGGCGCTCCACGCTGGCAGCTGGAAGGCCACTCTTGCCTTCCGTGCGAAGAAACGCATCTAGCGGATCATTGAGGTCGGCCGTTAGGTCTTCTTTGTAGCGCTTGATCGGTCGTTTTTTTACGGCGGCCACTTCGTCTTGTGCCGTACGAACCAGGGAATAGCGCCGACCCAATTCTTCGAGGAACTGTCCCTCTGTTAGTTGGCCGGTGACCCGGCTTGCGGCGTCGTCAAGTGCTGCGCCACCTTCGGTCGCAAAGTTGTCGAGGAACTCAGACAGCCACGGTTGCGTGTCCGTGTCGGGCAGGTATCTGCTGAGCGATGCGAGGGCGTCTTCGGACAACAACCCAGGCGACAACACGGTTCCATCGGGACCGAGTTTTGTGTCTCGTTGGAGACCAACCTCCGGCAGAAATTCGCTAAGGTCGGCCGACGCTCGGTTGAGCCGTTCTTCTGCTGTCGCTACTTCTGTTGCCTTGGCTGCTCGAGCGTCAGCGTCGGTGACTCGTTCGGGACCGATGCCTTGGTCACGAAGGTCGAGCAGGTATTGGTAGTCGTCGATAATGGCGACTGCGTTGTCGGTCGTGCCCCATGTTTCAAAGTCGGTCAAGTCTTGACGTGCCTGCGATAGTTCTGCCGCTACGGCGTCCCGCTCAACAGACAAGTCCGACATGTCACGCCCGATGGTGGCCCGCTCGGCGTCGATGGCAGATGCTCGTTCTTCGGCGGCCTGCAACTTCGGACGCTGTTCCGCACGTTGTGCCGACAACTGTTCGTCCAGCGCTTCTTTTTCTAGGAGCAGTCCTGCCTTCTCGTCTGCCAGTGCCTGCTGGTTTGCTTCGGCCTGGCGTAGACGAGGCGACGTTGCCGGGTCTTCTTCGGCAAGGTTACGAAGGTACCCCTCGAGGGCGTTGAGGGTGCTGTATCCAAACTCAATGTCGGCGATGATGTTCTGCTGCTGTTCGGTCAGGATGTCAGCGGCGGTGCTGGCGGTTTCCAAACGCTTGCGGGCACGTTCGGCCATGCGACCGACAGAGTCGGCAAGACGCTTGAACTGCGCCGGGTCGAACGCAGCCGGGCTGTTTTCTAGTTTCGCAATGCGAGCGGCGATAGCGTCCAGGGTGCGCTGGTCGAGGATGTCTGCGAACTCGGTGGCGACAGATTGCAGATCGTCCAACATCGACTGAACCAATTCCGCTCGGGTGCCTGACAGATATCGGTTTTCTGCCTCCAGCACACGGCGCATGTTGGGCGGGAATATGTCTGGGTTCCGCATGATTGGTGCAAATGTGGAATTTGTTGCGAGTTCTTTGAACCGAACAGCGATTGCGGCGTTGGCGATGTTGAACGGTATTGACCCGTATTCCGTGTCGGCGAATGCTTTGAACACGCCGACGGGTTTGTCGGGGTTGAACCCGAACTCATCTAGTACGCCCGGTGCGGTTTGGTCGGCGATGTACGCCACGGTTTCGTCAAGGATGGCAAGTAGTTCACGTCCGGCTTCGCCGTAGGAACCGACAAACTCCATCAGTTTTTTGGGGTCGGGGGTGCGCTGAAGTGCGACGTAGCTGAGTGGCTCTGCACGGCCTCGTCCGGCGAGCTGCTGTGCTGTGAACCAGGTGCTCCAGGTGTTGTAGTGGTTGAACACCGCTTGGAAGACGGCGGCTTCTGCCGGGTTCAATTTGCCGGACAGGAAATCCAGTAGGTACTGGACGTCGGCGGCCGTGTATCGGTAGCCACGGTATTGAATGTCGGGTGCGACTCGAGGCGATGTCAGCAGGTCGGCGATTTGTTGCGTGGTTAGTCCCTCGTTGAACTTTTCGACAACGAACGGTGCAAGCTCGTCAATGACAATGTGGGCAGCGGGCGACACTTCGGCTCGAACCGGGCCATTTAGTACGCCTGGGTATTGGTCGTTGAGGTCGGCGTATATCAGGGCCTGATTCGCCTGTGTTTCTAAGGCTTCGGCTCGGACCGTGTCGCCCTGTTCGCGCAGGCGGGCAGCCTCGGCTCGTTTACGAGTGGCTTCTGCTTCTAGTTGCGGGCGAGTGCGAGGCTCAACTCCAGATCGTGCATATTGCGCCGACGTTTCTTGAAACCCAGCTCGGTAGCCTTCGTAGGTTTGCTGGCCTTGGCGAATCTGCTGGCGAACTTCCTTAGGAATGCCACTGCGAATGAGCGCACGGTCCTGCTTCTTTTGCAGTTGTTCGATCTGCCGGTTTTTGACGGCGATGTCCGGGCTGTTCGGGTTCGTTTTGACGAGGGCATCACGTTCGTCGCTGATTTTGTTGATGTCAATTTGCAAGGTTTCCCAACGGCCCAATCCACGGCGCCGTGAAGCTTGTGTGATTTCCGTGACGCCTTGCCGTAGTGGGCCAACCCGTGCCCCGAGGTCGATGTTGGCGGCTGCGATTCGGCTAGCGGCGGCGGCCGTGCGAGGGAAACCTGCCTGTTCGGCAATAGGTGCGGCGAGTCGGGCGGCACCTCGAGCGCTCGTTCCAATGGGTTCCTCTGTGAACCGACCTATTGTTGAAATTGTTGCTCCGAGTCGTGGTGCTCCTGCTCGAGACACGGCCTGTCCACCTCGGGCGACGACGTTGCCTGCGCCAGTCAGACGCCCGGCAAGGGCCAGGTTGCCCAGGTCTTCAAGCAGAAGCGCACCGAGCTGGCCTTCTTCCCAGGCCCGTGCGTAGTCAATGCCATTGTCGCCGTAGTCATATCGGCCTGCTGTTGCAAGTTCGGCTAGACGCCGTCCTTGGTTTACATACGATTCACCGTATTGCCCAGCCAGCGGGAGTTGTCGTTGCAGGGAATAGAACAGCAGTGCGTCGCCTTCGAGGCCAAGCTCCTTGCCTTTTTGCCAGTCTTCTTGCAGTCTGCTTTCGCCGGTCGCAAGTTTGACCTGACCGGCCGGACTCATTAGTTCGACAGCACCAGCCGCCGTCTGTGCACCTTGTGCGATGAAGCCCGGAATGCCTTTGATGGCGGCCCCGACGAACCCCGAAATGCCACCGACGTTTTTGCCAATGGGACCGGGGACGGCCGCTAGGGCGCCAGGCCCGAACAGGAACGAGCCGATGCCACCGCCACCCTCGTCTTTTCCTTTTGACCCCTTAGGTTTGGGTGGGACGAAGGTGGCGGTCGAAACTGCGGATGTGCCGAGGCGCGGGCGCGTGACGGCAAGATTAGGGGGAGTTATTCGGACGCCACCTGTAGGTTTACTTTGTCCGGGTGTCGTCGGCGGCGTTTGCCCCGGCCGATAATCCGGCATGATTACAACTCCCCAGGCAGGAACTCAAACGAAGCAAGGATGTTTTGCAGAATTACTGCGGCAACAGGATCGCCGCCTTGGTCGACGTACGCTCGAGCGATTTGAGCAATAAAGTCAGAGGCTGTTCCAATGCCCAAATCTTCTGTTTCTTTCAGGGTGTTGATTGACCTGTAGACCACGTCAACGAAATCTTCTTGTTGCAGGTAATAGCGGGCGGTGGATCGCGGCAAATCGCCAGCTGCCGTGTTTATGTCAATGCCCAAATTGCGTTCCAACTCGGCGTCGAACAAATCTTCTTCTACAGAGTTGAATCCTTCGACCGCTTTCAATGCCGCCTGGTCGGCCATCAGTTTCTGGTAATTGAGCAAAGATTGTCCCGTCGGATCATTGGCCAGCAGGGTGTCGGCGACTGTGGCTGTCGGGTCAATGCCTCGAGCAAGGTTCTGCTGTGTTTGCAAATCCTGCATCATCTTCATGTAGTCGATGTCAACCTCTGGGGTAAACGTGCCATACGCCAACGCTGGGTCCATCCCGAAATACTGCGTGGCGATTTGGCGGGCCAGTTCGTAGCGGGGCACCGACGCAATGTCTTCTGCGAAACTCAATTGTGGAACAACGTCGGCTTGATATCGCTCGGCCCCTTGGGCTGCCGCTCCGGTGGCTTGTGCTAGTCGGGCAGACGTGGCGTTTCGGCTAGCCAACGCCAGATCAGCTTCGGCCTGCCGGGCTGCGTCAACATTGGCTGGGCGGCCAAACAGGTTTGCGGTTGCAACGTCACGCCACGCCTGGTTTCTAGCCAACTCAGCGGCCTGGTAGGCGGGGTCAAGTTCGTTGCCTGCAGCAACTCGGGCGGGTGCGACGCCCATGTCAACACCAGGCATGGCGATAGGTGCGTTGGCGTAGGTTCGTGGTTTCCCGTCGTCATACGTCAAGCTGCCTTGGCCGTAAGGACTTTCAATGCTTGACACAATGTCGCCGTACTCGCGGCCCGCTAATTGCGATGCCAAGTCACCCAGTGCGTAGAAAGGTTCGAGCATTCCCAATACCGCTGTTCTTTCGGCGGTAGCTGTCGGATACCCCGAATATTTTTGTCCTGCGGTGTTGATTGGTGTGCCATATAGTCGGCCAAACACGTCTTCTAGTGACGGCAGGTTTCGTGGTGGCGCCGTACGGGTGGTTGGCAAGCCTCCGGCTCGAGGGTCGACTGAGACGTATCCACGGCGGGCAACGTCGGCGACGTCGTCAAGGGTTACTCCACGCAGTCCGTTACTCATCGTGTTTTGATCCCGAAACTAGAGCCGCCCGAACGGCTGGTCTGATAGCGCAATGGTGTTGCTGTCACACGACCGGCAGAAGGCCGTGCGCCCATGCCTGACGGTGTAACTGTTGAACGCTCGGTGGGTGTCATGGCGGGCATTGGCGTGGCAGGGGTCAAGGGGGCGATACCTAAAATGTCGCGAAGTTCCTCAACCGTCCATTGTTTGGTAATTGGTGCGGCGCCAAGAGAACTGCCACCAGACACGGTTGTGCCTTCTTTAGCCGCTTTGACCATGAGTTCTGGAAGGCCGATGGCGTAGTCGCGCATGGCGCCCATTTGTGCGACGTAAGCGTCCATGCCCGGCCTGTAGTATTCCTCAAACGATTTTTCAACGTCGCCCAAACTGCCCCCGTAACGGCTGAGCTGTTCGCTAAGACGCTTGCGAATTGTCGGGTCGGCTTGTGCGGCTTGTTCAACAGCCGTGTTGGTGCGGGTCGCCATATCCCAGGCGAGCTGGGCGAGCGGTGTTGAAAGGTCGAATCCTCCGTTGGCCATTATCGGACCCTCCCTCCCGATACTCCACCACTAATTTTGCTCAACTTCCAGGTATTGCCCGAGCGAACCCAGGTGTATCCAGCCGGGGCTTTTCCGGGCGGGCTGGCGGTGGCTGTGCCTCGACCTCCGGCGGCTGGTGTTGGTGCGATGGGTGTTGGGGCGAGGTTGCCGAATGTTCCGGGTGGGATGTAGTACCCGTTGACGACGGCGCCACCGTTGCCCAGTTTGCGGTCGGGGCCGGAAACGTATTGGCCGGGACTCCAAGTGTTCGGGTTTTGTCCTGATCCCATGCCGGATGGCGTCACTTTGACTCGTTCTGCTGGGGTCATGGACGGCATGCCCGTTGACGGTGCGAGAGCGCCCCAGTTGATGTTGTCCCATACCTCTTTGGGGTAGCCAAGAATGTCTCCCCCTCCTCCCGAAACGACGGGCTGGATGGTGTCGACAATGGTGCTTGTGTCAGGTGAACCTGTTCCCCCGCCAGTGCCACCGCCAGTCCCACCGCCAGCGGCTTGCTGGGCGGCCAACTGCTGGGCATAGGTAAGGTCGGCGGCCATCAACTGCTGTTCTGCGGCAAGGCGTGCCGCAAGTTCGGCAGCGGTTTCTTCGCCAACCAGTTCAGCTCGGCCTCGAGATGCTTCGCCAGAACGGAGAATGCCACGACCCTCAAACCCGGCTTCCTGCTGGCGTCCAGCCTGCCCAAACCTGCGCCGGTTTGTGGCAAGTGTCTGCTGAAGTTCGGCTTCGATCCTGCCCTTGGCTAAGTCTCTCTGCTTTTTTGCGAGTTCAGTCGTTGCCTCGTAGGCCATGAAGTCTCCTAAACCTCTGGCTATCCAGCCTTCGGACCGCGCTTACGGGGCATTTTAGCAGGCTTAGCGGTACCGCCGTGTGCCGGTCCGTTTGCGTGATCCGAGATTTCGGTGCGTACCTGTCGGATGTCGGATCGGATTTCGCTGGAAATGAGGTCGAGCCTGTCCATCACGTTGCCGTGGTCCCGCTTGTTTTCCTTGCGTCCTTTTTCGATCAGGGCGACAAGGATTCCGAAGACGCCTGCGATGACGGCAACGATGACGGCTTCCATTTATGCCTCCAGCAACTTGACGAAGATCGCGTCGATCTGTGAGCGGGTTGAGTCGGCGATGGCGGGGGACACCTCGATGTGTGTCCAGTGGGCGCCTCGGGAGCCGATGGTGTTCTTGGAGTAGACCTTCCAGCCGTCGAAGAATCGGCCCCAGTCTCGAGAGCAGCGGTAGCCTGCGCCCCAGCCTTTGGGGTTCGGAATGTAGTTCCCGGCGTAGTCATGGATTTCTTCCACCCCGAGAATGTCTTTGTTGCGGTAGACGAAGTCGATGACTCGGTGGAGCTGTTCGGGGTTGCCGCCCAAGTCCATTGCCCGATAGGTGGCGTGAACGGACAGTTTGGCTTTGCGGGCGCCTCGGACGTTGCGGTTAGCGTAAACGCCTAGTCCTTGAAGGCCGAACAGGAAACGCAGCCAGTCGTAGACGGCACGGGTGCCTTCCCGGCGGGCGGGGTGTGGTGCGTCTTTGGTTCCGGTGTATGGCCTGGGCATGAGCGCCAGGCTAGCAGTTAGGGTACCGTTGCTTCTGTCTTCGTGTAAGCGTGCGCTATCAGCATCGGATAAACGCCTTCGGGCAACAGCTGCTGGATTTTTGACAGGAAGTCGTAGGCAACTTGTTCGGCTCCGTCAACCGGCAGTTCGGCGTCAGAGTCGGGGGTGGCGTTGGAGCCGGGAATGTCGGGCGGCAGTTGCTCGACTGGGATGTGGAATTGGATGGTGGCGTGGACAACGATGGACATGGCAGGTTCCCCTTGTTACTCGAATATCTCTTTCAGTTCGGCGTCGGTGATCTGACCGTCCCGGTATGCCTGGGCGAGCTTTTGGGCGACGGACAGGACCGCCCATACTCCGGCCATGAGCGCCGACTTCCAGACCTCGACGTCGACCAGGGCGCCGACACCGATGTTGGCGGTCGTTGCGACCACGAAGACGGCGAGGGTGCGGAGGGCGATGTTTTTGGTCATGGTGTCAGCGTACCAACTTTGGTGTGCGGTGACCAGTCATTTCTTCACGAGGGCTTTCTCGAGCCGTTCGATGGCCCGGTACAGCTCTTTCTGTTCGTCGGCTCCGGCGGGGATCGCCCGGTACAGGTATTTGAGTGCGATGCGGATGGTGGCGGGGGCTACTTCAGTCATCGTCGTACTCGTCGTCGTCATCGTCTTCGGTGTCCTCGTCGGTGTCTTCGTCTTCTTCCACGAACGGGTAGTGGTGGGACCATTCGGTTTCCACGTCGGCTTTGACCAGGGTCAAGATGCCGCTGGTGACCCACGGTGGCTGTTCGGAGTCGTACATGACGAATAGTTCCCTTCTGCCGTGCTGGTTGATTGCGTCGATGATAACGAGGGCGTGCATCGGCACAATGTCGGGGTACATGTCCGACACCAGGGCCGGGACGATTTCTTGGGCTTCTACGGCATGCCGGTCGACATTCACCATTTCTCCTTGCGACGATCCTGGCAGAACACCGGGGCTTGCACCGTGATGTTGTGCTCAGGCGTCACAATAGCGAGCGCTTGTTGGGGCACCTCGTAACCGAAGTTGTTCAGCCAGGCGTATTCATCGACGCCTTTGGTGGACCCGTTGATAATCAGGTATGGGGTCGAGATGTATTGGTGCCAGTGGCCCATCCAGAGCGTCTCGAACGGCTGGCCAATTTCCATGGCACGCTGGGCTTTTCTGGCTCGCATCCGCATGATCGGGGGCCAGATACCGCCGATACCGCCACCACCTCGGACCTGGTCGCCGTGGGTCAGGAGGTGCCCGTGGCCGTAAATCTGGACGAGGGTGTCGGCATTCTCGGACACCTGGAACGTGAACCGTTTGTCGGCCTGATAGTGGCGTTCGATCATCTTGCCGAGCAGCCAGTCGTAGTTCGTTTTGGCTCGCTGTTTCATGCGGGGCTTACGGGACTGGCGGCCGTGGTTGCCGACGACGACAGGGACGTGGACTTTGCCGAACTCGTCGGCGAAACAGCCAAGGGCGGCGGCCACCTGTTCGGACCAGTGGAGCAGGCTGTCGAGGATGACGGCCTCGTTGGTGTCTTTCAGTTCTTCGTGGATGTCGCCGGAGAAGATGTCGCCTCCGAGCATGACGACCACCCCGTCGAAGGTGACTCCGGCCAGGTAGTGGCGGGCCATTTTGACGGCGTTGTCCACCCACAGTTTCAGGCGCTGTTCGGCGATGGTGCGGTTGTAGGCGTTCAGGCCACCGACCTCGACCGGGTCAACCACCTCATCGAAGTGGGTGTCGGACAGGAGAAGCACCAGGGTGGCGTGCTTTTTCCGGCCGGACGGTGGGGCCACCAGCCATTTCGGTGGGGCAAGCTGGGCCGAGTCAGCGGAGTCGACTATCTCAAGCGCTTTCTCCAGTTCGGTGACTTGGGCGAGCAGTTGGGCGTTGACCTGGTCGGCCTGGTTGCGTTGGCGCCGGGCCTGCAACAGCATGGCTCGCAGCTTGTCAGAGTCGCTGGTTTCGTTGGCCTGCCGGATGTCGTCTTCAAGACTCACAGACACACTCCTTGCGCCGGTGGCGGGTGATGACCGAGTCGGTGATCTGGTAACCCCGGCCTTTCAGTGCTCGAGCGATGGCGGTGGCCTTCACCATCGGGTCGGCGATGGCCTGCTTCAGGGCTTCCACGTCGTCGGCTGGCAGGGCTTCGTACAGTTTGTGGATGCCACATACGGTGCCAGCTCGGCCCCGGTTGTGGGCCATGATTTCGTCAAGTAGCCCCTTCTTCATGTTCCCCTCCTTGTGTGCAGTCACGCAGATAGGTTACCCACAGGGTGGGGATATGTCATGTCATTCGGACGTCAAATCGTTTACCGACAGCCCGTCTAACAGGTCGCGTTTATCCCAAAAATCATTCGGAGCCGCACGCGCGAACCACGGGTCGTTTTTGGTATCTACAATATCTGCGACATTCCCGTCGATGTTTCGTGCGGCAAAGACGCAATACCAAGAGGTGTCGTCTTCCAGGGCAGTTATTTGATGGCGATGATTCTTGCGGATGACAATGAATGTTGGGGCAGTAAAACGCTGTGGGTTTTTACCATCGAGCAAAACTTCAACTGAACCTTTCGCCAACAGAGAAACATGATCGAAATAGTGGATGTGGCCCCCAACTTTGTCGCCTGCTTTTTCTAGATAGTTTTGCCGAACCCAGATGTTGCCGACATACCCAAGTTCTTCTCGCAACATTTTTAGTTTCCGAGAACAGCAACTTCTGTGTCACCGATTTGTGGTTGTGGCCTTTGCCATGAAACCGTGTCCTCGTCCCAGACATACCTTTCACCATCAGTCGGATACGGAACGGGCGAATCCCACAAGCAGGTATCCTCATTCAACAGCCACGAGTCAAACGGTTTCGGTGGGATAAAAGCGTCACGAGTCTCGTCGTAGGTGAAACCGATACCGGCATAGTTCTTGCGGAACGGCGTGCCACCGCCCGAATGTACGCCACCAGACGTGTTGTACGACGTGCGCTTACAAGTGAACCCTTCAGGAGCGTAATACTGTTCCCAGTCGGCGACACCTTCAGCAAGGTCGTCCTCGTCACGACCAACAAATACTTGGGTGACGGTGTTTGTGTTGTCGAGGATTGCGTAGTGAGCCATGCCATGTCTCCTATTGGAAAGTGATTGTGTCGGTCGTACCAGCGGCAGTAATCGTGTATACGGTATCGGTGCCTGCTGTAGCCGATGTTTGAGTGACACCTGCGGAAAACGATGCCGTCCAACCACCAGGAACACGAATGATAATTACGCCAGAACCACCGGCACCACCAACTTCGGTACCGCCGGTGTTGATACCGCCACCACCGCCGCCGTTGCCCGTATTAGCAGTACCAGCACTCCCAGCAGCATCAGTATTTGAAGGGCCACCATTTCCTCCAACAGCGCGAGTAACGGACGAACCAGTAATTGACGACGCAACACCAACCCCTCCTGCTGATGCCGGTTGCGAACCTCCTACACCGTTACTGCCGACCCCACCGGCACCACCACCGGCACCACCAGAACCAGAAGATGCACCACTATTTCCCCCGGCGTAACCCTGATTAGCTGTGCCAGAACCCCCAGAACGACCTGCGGCATATCCATAAGCACCACCACCAGAACCACCGGATAATTCCGGCCCGCCACCACCAGCACTTACGACAGAATAAAAAACGGTTGATGTACCAGTACCACCCTCAAGACCACCAGGGCTACCAGCACCAACTCTGACACCATAAGCAACACCAGAAAGAACAGTCATTGTGCTTTCGGCAGAAGCACCGCCACCAGAGTTCCCCCCAGAAACATTTGACCGATACCCGCCAGCACCGCCACCGCCGCCACCATAAGTAGCACCACCTGAAGTGGCACCTCCGCCGCCACCGCCGCCACCAATGACAACATAAGTGACATCTAAACTTTGGCTACGTTTGATCGAGTCTTTCTTGCCAGGATTTTTCAGAGACGAATTTCTTATGCTTAGAAAACTCATGGTTACCTAACCAAACGTCACATTGTCAGACGGCCCAGCGGCAGTAATTGTATACACCGTATTACTTCCAACAGTTGCCGAAGTTTGAGAAACACCAACAGAAAAAGTTGCCGAATAGCCTTGTGGCACCGACAGCAACACGACGCCCGAACCGCCAGCACCACCATTCCCAGGGCTGGCACCACCGCCACCACCGCCGCCAGTATTCGCTGTACCCGCTGTTCCGTTGCCGCTTGTCGCTCCGTTGCCACCACCATCAGCACCAGAACCAGCCGTACCACTACCGACAGTTCCACCGCCACCACCACCAGCTCGACCAACACTTGATCCTGTTATGGACGAAGAAACACCAGCACCACCATTACCGCCCGCAGAAGACCCGCCGTTACCACCCAATGCACCAGCACCGCCACCACCAGCACCATCACCAGCGTAAGAACCAGAGCCGCCAGTACCGCCAGCGTAACCCTGATTGGCGGTTCCTGACCCACCGGTTTTGCTGGGGCCAGCACCACCGCCACCAGAACCACCAGGCCCACCATCTCTAACCTGGCGAGTTCCGTAGCCACCACCAACAGCAACATAATTAGCGAACCGGCTGTCGGTGCCATTTGTACCGTTGAAGTTTCCTGATGGGCTAACCGCCCCGCCAGCACCAACCGTCACAGGATACGACACCAATGTTGAGACAAACAACGGACTTTCGGCAGAAGCACCGCCACCAGAGTTCTCCCCAGAAACAGAAGAAATGTAGCCACCAGCACCGCCACCACCGCAACCACCGGCTGCGCTAAAACCGTTGTTGCCGCCACTACCTCCACCAGCAATAACAACAAACTGGACACTCAAAGGGCCAGAAGCTTTCAGTGAACGACTCTTGGCTTTGGAACCCAACGTCGAATTACTGACAGAAAAAATCATGGTCAGGTGATTTCAGACCCAAACAACTGGAACGTCACATCAGCGCTCGACGCATAGACGACGACAACATCAGTCGCCGCCAAGGTCGCACCGAACGTCAATAACAGCGTATCTTTGGCGGCAATAGGAGCGTCATAAACCACAAATTGCTTGTCGTCGTCGGCGGCCCCGGCAACCTTGATCCGCACACGAAATGTGCCCGAAGTGGCTGCCTTATTGCACACCGAGAGCGTTGAGCAGACAGCCTCGGTTGCTGACGGCACCGTATAAAGCGTGGTATCGGTTGTGGCTGACGGCTCGACCTGGCCGAGCACCTTGTAGACGGTTGCCATTTTTATGCTCCCATGAGTAGGAAAA
>Ga0180432_10003692_pt1 | contig 21614 bp, 17 predicted proteins | sample SS_ome_10_FD_132414 | JGI IMG/M metagenome (GOLD analysis project Ga0180432, IMG submission 132414) | Hypersaline lake sediment archaeal communities from the Salton Sea, California, USA - SS_1_MS_2 metaG | ecosystem: Environmental > Aquatic > Non-marine Saline and Alkaline > Hypersaline >...
GCCGATCTGCTAACAAAACCGGACGTCAAACGTAAGGAACCGCTCCGCGGGATTATTTCAATAGATTCCTCGTCTGCGCTCGGAATGACCATCGTGTATTGCCGTGTTATTCATGTTTTGATCAGGTTGGGAAGGGGCCCTTGGCGCTGGCGGTGATGAGGCGGTTGCCGTCCGTCCAGCGGTCGCGGTACCAGGTCGAGGCGGGGAACGTGTCGTTCAGTTGGGCCATCTTGGTCTTTAGCATACCCCGGTACTTCTCCAGGCGGGGGCGATGGGCGGGGCGGTCTATGAGGTTCTTCATCTGGTACGGATCGGCGACGTTGTCGAACAGGACCTCTTTGCGGGGCAGGTTCTTCGGTCCGCCGCCCCGGAAGATAGCGTAGGTGAAGCGCTTGTCGCGGAGGGCGCGCCATTCGTGGCCGTCCTGCCAGACGGCGCAAGCGCCGGTATTCAGGAGAAACGCGGCTTCGGGTTCGGGGCCGGGTCGGCCTATGGCTAAGTGGCTCAGGTCCATGCCCTCGGCTTCGTTCGGGATTTGCGCGTTCAGCCCGGCCATACCCAGCAGCGTGGGCATAATATCGGGCGAGTTCAGGCAGGCGTCCGAGACGCGCCCGGCGGGGATTCGGCCTTTCCATCGCATGAGGAACGGGACGCGGGCGGCCTCCTCGTAGAAGATGTTCTTCTTCATCCGGCCGTGCCCGCCGAACATTTCGCCGTGGTCGGAGGTGAAGACGATCAGCGTTTCCTCGGCCAGGCCCGCTTGATCCACGGCCCGGAGGATGCGCCCGACGTTCCAGTCGAGATTGGCGGTCATGGCGTAGTAGTTGCGCATCCACTCGTCGATTTTTTCGGGACTCTTCTTGATGTTGGACCACCCGTCGCCATAGGGGTCCATGTCGTCGGAGTAATTCGGAGGCACATCGAATTTCACATCCTCGAACATGTCGTAATACTCCTTGGGCACATTGCTCTTCACCCAGGGATCGTGCGGCGTGCCATACGAGACCATGAGGAAGAAGGGGGCGTCGCCGGACTTCTTTTTGGCGAGGAACTCAAGGGCCAAATCGGTTTGGGCGTCCGGCTCGAAGACGTCGTCGCCGTAGAAGATTTTCTCGGGCGATTCGGTGTGATAATAGCTGCCGTAGTAGTTATGGTGGAAGTTATAAGCAGCCCAGTAGCCGTCGAAGCCCAGGCGGTGCGGGCCGCGCGGGACGAAGGAATTCTTCGGTTCGAAATGGTGGCCGAGCTGGTTGGCGTACAGGTGCCACTTGCCGATATAGCCCGTGTCGTAGCCGGCCCGGGTGAGCACGTGGCCGAGGCAGGTCTGGTTGGGATTGATTCGCAGCTCGTTGATGACCATGCCGGTGCCGGTGGTGTATTTGCCGGTAAACAGCGATGCGCGGTACGCCGAGCAGACGGGCATGTGGGAGACGGCCTGGCGGAAACTGACGCCTTCGGAGGCCAGGCGGTCGAGGTTGGGCGTTCGGGCTTTCTCGTCGCCGGCATAGCCGCAGGATGGGTAGCGGAGCTGGTCGGCCAGGAGATAGATGATGTTCGGCCGTTTAGCTCGTTCCGGTTGTTCCGCGACGGCTAAACAGCCAGAGACGGCTCCGAGTCCAAACCCTAAAGCGCTTGATTTTGCCAGGAATTCTCTTCGATTCATTCGTGTTGCTCCCAGGAATCAACCGATGCGAACGCCTGCATCGGTCTTCATCATTTTCTCAAACAACGTTATCATGGCATAATTTGGCCGATCTATCAAGGACCCAATCGGATTGGCCGTGTCGCTCTTGCCTGAAATAAGAACTCCGCCGGGCGGGCATCCGGTCGGCGGAACGGTGTGGCCGGGCATGTATTCGAGATAAAAAATCGGACAATTTTTGATTTTGTACTTTTCGATAGAGACGTTTGAACGTATGCTTAGTCTCGGATGCACTTCCACGTCGGTCTTTTTCGTTCTGCGGCAAAGGAGCGTGCAGATTCTGAGGGAATGCTTCGAACGGACTGTGATGAGGTAAGGGAATGATGAGCGGAACGGTCGTATTGGATGCGAGGCCGGGAACAAAAGTACGAGCGGCAATCTACACGAGTTTCGGTGAATTAGAGGCGAGGCAAGAGGAGTGGGATGAATTTGTCGAATCCACGGGCAGTGATATCTTTCTGACCTTCGACTGGTGCAGGATATGGTGGAAATACTATGGGAGGAACCGGGACTTAAGAGTCTTTGTTTTTCGCCGGGGCGGTGAATTGGTGGGTCTGCTCCCGCTGTTTGTCGAAAAGATATGGCTGGGTCCGCTGCCCGTCAAGATGATAAAATTTGTGGGTTCGGACTTTACAATGTCGCATTTTAGTCCGGCTATCCGAAGCGACTCTATCCCGGAGGTCATGCGCCAGTTATCGACATACCTCTCGAACGATCGCTGGAGCATTATGCACGTCGGCCCGATTGCCGGCCTTTATGCTCACGCGGAGACATTGAAAGACGCTCTGAGAGAGACCTTCGGCCGTCGTCATCACCTCATTCTTGAAGACAGGGAAGATCAGACATATTTTCAATTATATGATAGTTGGGACGAATACCTCAAATCCCTTTCCAGGCGCCAAAGACAACATATCAAAGAAAAATACAGGCGACTTCGGAAGATGTTCGGAAACGACACTCCCATCACCTCACGGTTTGCCGAAAAGGATACGTTTGAGCCATTTTTTGATGCGTTCGTCACCGCGCATCAGAATCGCTGGGAGAAAGGAGGCCGGCCGGGGCACTTTCGTGATTGGCCTGATGCTCGGGAGTTTCACCTCGAGGTGGCCCGGGAACAGCTCAAGCACCATCGATTGCGGCTGCTCGAAGTGAAGGCGGGACAACATCTTCTCGGATACAAGTATGCCTATAAATTTGCGGACAAGTATCTGGAATTCCTGGATGCGCGCACGGAAGTCGAAGCATTATTGTCGGTGAGCCTGGGCCACATTATATTTTGCGAACAGCTTAAAGACGCGACGCAAGAACGCGTCCGGTATATCGACAGTATGCGGGGGAAATACGATCATAAGATGCGGATGGGCGGGAAGGTCTTTTCGATGAGGAATTTCTATATTATCCCGAAAAAACCTCGCATCCTTATCCCGGTGATGCTGTTTCGCTGTTTCGCGTGCTTCCTGAATCTGTTCTATTATCGCCTGTGGTATAATAGGGCGGCCGTGAAGCTGCCTCTCAGACGCAAGGGATTATGGGAGATATGGATCCGCACATGTGATTTTGCATGGCGGAGATAAGGGGCCCCCGCGTGCATAAATTCGCACCTTACGTTCAAGTTTTTTCACAGGATTACAAGATCGCTCACGCCCTATCCTCTCTTCTAAAAAGAGTTTTGCAAAAGCTCAGTTCTAACATAATCGGGGCCCATACGAATTCGGTTGGTATAGGCCCCGATTCGCTCTCAAATTACGTTACCTGTTGGCCGGTGCCGACTCGGACTAAGGAGCCGCCCGATACAGCGCTATATCATCGATGTACATCGTGCCTGTGCCGCCGGGCCCAGGTCCGGCTTTGCTTCCCACGCCGATCGCGAGCTGATCGACGTTCGTCAAGTTGATTCCCTGATCGGCGAAGGCCTGCAAGGGAATCGTCCACTGCGTCCAGGTGAGCGTTTGTGCGGCGTTCGCGTCCTCGTATGCCACCAGCGCCGGCGCGCCGGTGGTGTTGGAGATTGTCGCGTACAAGGGTTCGGGTGCATTGTCCGGATTCCCCCTGAACCACAACGACAACACCCCAACGCTCTGCTCGGTCCAGTCTCGCGTCGATGTCAACGCTAACGATGCCTCTGAGAATGTTACGCCGGCCTCGTTCACGTACAGAAGCGGCATGGACTGCGAGCCGTTATGAACGATTCCCTGCTCGGCATAGGGAGGAAGCAAATAACCGACCTGCGCGCCGTTATCCGCCACGCCAAAGCCATCCGCCCACGTTTGCCAAATGGCCAGACCGGCGGTGTCATCGTCGGTATAGCCCTCAAAGTTGTCAATGATGATGGAATCAGCCGTCGTGAAACTCCAGATGGGGCCTTTGACCGTATGCGTCGCATAGACCTCATCCACACGCCAGTAATAGGTCGTATGCCATGAGAGTTTGCCGGGATCATAACTTTCCGAGCCGAGGGCCACGCTGCTTCTATGCTCCGGCGAGCCGGCGTCGGCCTGGCGTACGGTCTCTTTGTCCGAACCGAGATAGACCTCGTGCGAAGCCGCGTTGTCCGCCGGCGTCCAGCTTAATATCGTTATCATCGGCACCTCCTCGGCGGCGTTCGCCGGCTGCGGATTTCCGACGGCGCCCGGCGTCGTAAAGGTCCAGACATCGCCCTTGTGCGTTTCCGCGCTGTCGAATTCATCCACCCGCCAGTAGTACACCTTCTCTCGCTCAAGCGGGCCGGGGGCGTAGGTTGTCGTGCCCGTCATGATACCCTCCGTGGCATTGTTGATCTCGTCGAAGTCCTCACCGAAATACACCGTGTGTATTTTTGCTCCCATCCCCGCCGTCCACCTGAGCTGGGTATTGAGATCGACAAACTCGGCCCCATCCGCCGGATTGGGATGATACGCCTTCCGGGGCGCTACTGAAAAACTCCAGACATCGCCTTTCCACGGACTATTCGGATCCGCCTCGTTGACTTCATCAATTCGCCAGTAGTACGTCGTTCCCGGGACAAGGCCGTCGGGGTAAGGGAATCCGGGAAAGCCGAGGGTGGCAAATGCTGAAGCCTGGTTCCCTCGGAATGTATCGCCGGTCCCATCGAGAACGTCCTCGAAGCTCCCGCCAACGTACACATCGTGCGAAACGGCAAAATCTCCCGGCGTCCAGGAGAGAGTTTGCCACGTCTGGGTGATCAGGTCGCCATCCTCCGGATTCGGACGAGATGCTTTTCCCGGACTGACGGTTCCGCCGGGCAGAATTCCGGCGATATAATCGCCTTCATACATATACAGAAAATCCAGCCAGAAGGGCACTTCGGCAGCCGAGCACAATATCTCGAGTTTGACATCATCGATCTGGACTTCCGAGGCATAGTGATACTCCGCCCATTCGGTGGTCAATTCGAAGTCCGTCGCTCCTCAGGCGTTAATGGAATTATCCGTCGCTTTCAACTGCACGGTCAGGGGACGCGGCTCTTGCGCCTTCGCCCAGAAACTGATGGTGTAGTCTTTGCTTACATCGACCAATATGGGGAGATTGAGCACGATAAAGTACCAGTTGGTAGACCCCGTGGGGATCACTTTGAGGCTTCTTTTGCCGTCAACAAATTCGGTCTCATCGAATTCGACGGTGCTGCTTAAGCCGTCTTCGTAGCCCCAGGTGGCCCATTGCTCCCAGGCGGGATCGTCGAGAATGACCTCGTCTTCTTCGAAGCTGGGATTGGACAGCAAATTCACGACTTGAGCATGAGTGACAAGTGGAACGGCTGCCAAAATCAAGACAAGAGATGAGCAAAAGATTCGTTTAAGATACATAATAATCCTCCTTTTGAAAAATGGGTATGTTGTTTCACATACTTAGCCCCTTTTGTTTGCAGAGCAGGGCGAAAACCAGATGATTCTAAGTGTATTTATACCATATGAGCCGTCTTGACGTCAAGCAAAATCAAAGGTTTACGCGAATTCCCGACAGAATGAGATTTTTAGTGTAACCTCTCCTCGTTCGGCGCCACTGTCCCGGTAGAAAGGCCCCGCCGTGGGGCACAAAAAAACAAATGGAACAAAAATAATAGAAGAAAGGGACCGAAAATGAAAACGACAGGATTCAAAACGATGGTTATTGTGTTGGCGGCGATGTTCATGGCCGATCAGGCGGTTGCCGGATGGGGCGGCGGCGGTCGACGGGGGGGATGGTATGGGTCCCAACGGGGACAAGGGATACAGGGCAATACCGGGCAGCAGGGACCGTGGATGCGGCGCGGGCCGGGCGGTGGCGGACCGCAGGCTGACGCTTGGCAGGGCGGTCCCGGTCGGGGACTCGGCAGGGGGCAAAGAATGGAAGGCAACTGGGGGCGCAGGTGGAATGGTCCTACCGGTCCGCAGGGTCGTTTCGGTAGAGGTAACCGGCCGGGTCGTGGTTATCAGGGCGGAAACGCCGGTCCGGGGACTTGGGGTCGGGGACCGAGAGCCGACATGATGCAACGCGGGCCCGGGAGAGGTTGTTGGGGACAAGGTTTTCAAGGCGGTCGAAACGGCCGCGGTTTCCGCGGAGGTGCGGATTTGTCGGGAAGGGGAGCATGGAATGGGCCTCGCCGCGGCTTACAGGGTAGAAATGTCGGTCCGCGAGGACGAAATTTCGGGCAAAGACCCGGGTTGCAGCGCGGACCCTGGAGCGGCAATCGAGGTCGAGCCCAACGTCCCGGCGTCGGTCTGAGAAGAGATGGTCGGGGTAGAGGTTTCCAGCCGCAAGGATCTGGATCGATGATGCAGCGCGGACCGGTGGAGGGTCATCAGGGACAAGGTTATGGACCCGGTAGAGGAAATCGGGGATTCCAGCGCGAAGAGGCGCCGAAGGCACAAGAACAAGGTCAAGGCTTCGGCGGCCCGGGTCGAGACGCCCGGCCGTTTCCGAGGTTGGGCGGAGGCCGAGGGCGAGAGGGGCGTCCCGGGTGGCGTCGAGGTCCGGGTGGACCGACCGAACGTTCCGAAGTTGAAGGTTTGGACACCGCTCCTGAACCTCCCCTTAAAACCGACGGCCCGAAGCAAGCGCCGTCGACGGGCGAAGACGTTTAGCTCTCAGAACAAGTACAGAATAGACAATCAAAGTTCTACTCCCGCCGGCAGGTTATCTACCGGCGGGATTAGGTTTGTCGGGCGAGACATTTCAGTTGATGAAATCCGGATCGTGCCTTATCCTTTACGTATGATGTTGTTGGTTTTTCCAGAGCGATTAACGCATTTTTGGCCCGCATTGGCTTGTGCGGTTGCGGATTCTGCGTTCGTCGCGAAAGATCGCGAAAAGGTCGAGTCGGCGGAACTGGAGGACATTCGCCGGAGCCGGCAGGGGGATTCGGATGCGTATCGGCGTTTGATCGAAAGGCATCAGGAGCACGTCAGCCGGATTTTGTGGCGGTTTAGCCGGGACCGTCTCGTTCACGAAGAACTCGTCCAGGATGTTTTCGTCGAGGCGTATATGAGTCTGGGTAGCTATCGGGCCAAAGCGCCGTTCGAACATTGGTTGGCGCGTATCGCCACGCGCGTCGGCTATCGCTATTGGAAACAGATCGCTCGGCGAAAAGAGAAGGAGAGCTTTACGTTAGAGGAGTGGGACCAGATGCCGGACGAATCGCCGGAACGTATCGATCCGAGTGTGGCCGCCTCTCTCGTACACCGGTTGTTGGCGCAACTGAGACCGCGAGACCGGCTGGTTCTGACGTTGCGGTACCTTGAAGGATGTAACGTGGCCGAAACCGCTCGCCGAACCGGCTGGACGAAGAGCATGGTGAAGGTTCAGTCCCGGCGTGCGATCAAGCGATTGGAAAAGCTTGTCGGCCGGGCTGGAGAGGAGCTTTTAGAATGAACGATAAAATGAACCGATTCGAACAACTTGCTATGCGGGCGCGCCATGAGGCGCCTCCCAGCGTGGACGTCAGTCACGCCGTGATCAGGATTCTTGAGACGGGTCCCGGTGCGGCGGGAATCGAGCGGGCTTCGGAAAAACCGCTGATGTGGCTGGCCGGGTTTTCAACGATTTTCGCGTCCGCAGCGGCGGTGCTGGCCGTTATCCGTTACGACGCGTGGTTTATTGAGCTTTCGCAAGCCGTTTCGTGGGTGATGTAATGAGCCAGATCGAAAAATCCGACCCTGTGAATATCGAGGCTATTTGCACCCTGCACCGGCGGCGGATGATCTTCTTCGGGGCGGTCATCCTGTTGGCCGGGATTGTGACCGGCGGGGCTTTGATGATGATTTTAATGCCGCACAAACTCATAACGCCGCCTCCCGGTCCGGAATTCGACAGTTTGCGAATGCTCCCCTCATTGCGCCGCGATCTCGGTCTGACGCCTGAGCAATCCAGGAGAATCTCGCCGATCCTCGATGAGCATATGAACAAACTCGGCGAGATTCGCACGGAAGCCCGTACTGAAATTGCCGAAACGTTGAAGCAGATGAACGAAGATATTTGTGAAATCCTCACGGACCGGCAGGAGCGCACCTGGAGGCAAAGTGTGGAGCGACTTCAAAGAGGTCTTCGCCCCGGGGGCGGGCCGGGCCGTCGCGGCGAAGGCCCCGGAGGGGGGCGTCAGCGTCGAGGTCAGCAGGACCGTCGGGGCCCCGGGCCGTATGGGCCGCGACAGCGCCAGCGCGGACCGAACGCTCCGCAGGACGCTGTCAATTAGGATACAAGCCAAACAGAAGATAGCCGTCAGATTCAGTGACGCGCTGAAGATAGATGAACTTGTAGATCATCCAAAGAGGGTGGCAGCCTCAAAGCCGAAGGCTTTGGGGATGGTGGGGGAGAGGCCATCCCCAAGCTTTGCTTGAGGCTGCCACCCGGTTGATTCGTCATTCCCGCGAAAGCGGGAATCCACCTAAGTCGTTGCGTTTCTGGATCCCTGCCTTCGCAGGGACGACAACAAGAATCAGCCAGGATGAGGAATTAAACTTTATTCTCGTAAGCATCTTTAAAGTGCTCTACCCGGCGCGGCGCTCGTAAGCACGATACAACAAGTCCAGTTCGGCGTTCTTTTCATCGAAGGTGCGTTGCAATTCCGCGAGAATGTCCGGATTCTTATAGACGTCCGCATCGCCGAAGCGCTCTTTCATGTCGTCCAGCTCCTGTTCCGTGGTGAGGATCATCTCCTCGATCTGCTCAATCGAACATTTGTTGAAGCGTTTGAGTTCTTCGGGCGTTTTGGAGCGGGGCTTGCCATTATCTTTCGCAGGGCGTTTTCGTCCGGCGTCCCGGGATTCCTGCTCTTGCAGTTCGGCCTCCTGCCGTTTGCGGATCACGGTGACATAATGGGAATAGGCGGGTTTTTGAATGATGAATTCCGTCTTGCCGAGACAGCGTTTCCCAAGCGGATCCGTACCGACCACGAGCAGTTTATTGACGACGCGGTCCAGGAAGTACCGGTCGTGGCTGACCACGATGATGGTTCCGCCGTAATCCTTCAGCGCCTCCTCGAACGTTTCCCGGCTGGCGATATCCAGATGGTTGGTCGGCTCGTCCATCACGAGCAAATCCGGCTCGGCCAACACGAGCCGGCAGAGCATCAGGCGATTGCGCTGCCCGCCGCTCAAGTCGGCGCACCGTTTGAAAACGTCATCTCCGGAGAAAAGAAAAGCGCCCAGGCGATTGCGAATCTGTTCCGATGAGAGCCTGGGATTGGCCTGGGCCGCTTCGTCCAGGACGCTTTTGGCCGGGTCCAGGGTCTCGCCGTGCTGATCGAGATAGCCGACGCGAATATTCCGGCCCAGGCGGATCGTGCCGTTTGACGGTTCCATGTCACCTAGGGCCAGTCGCAGAAGGGTGCTTTTGCCCGTGCCGTTGGGGCCGGTGATGCCGAGGCGTTCGCCGCGGAGGATATCGAAGGTCAGGTCCTCGAATAACGTTAAGTCGCCGAAGGATTTACCCAGTTCTTCACAACGCAGCACAAGGTCGCCGGTATGATCGGTTCTTTTGAAGGAGAAGCTGATCGTTTTGGTTTCCGTGGGTTTGTCGAGGAAGTCGGGATTTTCCTTGAGCAGCCGGTTCAATCGTGTTTTGCGGCCGCGTGCGGTTCCGCGCATGCCCTCCTGGTCTTTATTTCGGGCGATGAAATCCCGCGTGCGCTCGACCATCTCGACGCGCCGGGTATGTTCCCGCTGCTGTTGGAGCCGGACCGTCTTTTTGGTTTGGACGTAGTTGTCATAGTTGCCCGCCCATACCTTTGCCTGTTGGTTTTCAACGTCGATTATCTTGCACGCGATGCGATCCAGCAGATAACGGTCGTGGCTGATAATCACGACGGCGCCGTTATAATTGGTCAGGAATCTTTCGAGCCATTCGGTGGCTTGCAGATCGAGATGGTTTGTCGGCTCGTCCAGCAGCAGCAGGTCCGTATCGAGCATCAGAACCTGGGCCAATCCCAGACGGGATAGCTGCCCTCCGCTGAGGGCGGACGTTTTGACCTCATGCAACTCCGGCTCGAAACCCAGGGCCGCCAGTGTCATTCGAATGTTGGTCTCGTATTGGTAGCCGCCGGCGAGCTCGAAATCGTGGCACAGCCGGTCGTACTGTTTCATCTTGGCGTGCAGGGCGGGGCCCTTAAGATTTTCCATTTCATGCGAGACCGTATGGATGGCCTGTTGCAGCCGGAGCAAATCCTCGACACTGGCGTGCATTTCTTCCAGGACCGTACGCTGCCCGCTGAAGGCCGGTTCCTGGGGCAGATAGCCGATGCGAAGGCCCCTTCGTTTGATGATCTGGCCCATGTCCGGCTCGACCTGCCCGACGATCAGTTTCAGGATCGTGCTTTTGCCGGAGCCGTTGGGACCCACCATGCCGACCTTTTCTCCGGCGTAGAGATGCAGACCCAGCCGGTCGAAAACGACTTCAGGCCCGAAGACTTTATGAATCTCACGTAACGTGATAATGGCCATAGTGATTGACTATTTTCTATTGTCTATTGACTATTGAAGGATAGCACGTGACGGAAAGATGCTGACGCGCAAATAGTCAATAGTCATTTGTCATTCGTCAATCGCTATATCCTATCCGCCGGGCGGGAGGATTTCAAGTTATGTTTGGAAGCATTGTATTCGTGACGTCGATGTGATAGGGTGGGCCTATGGACGTTTACGAAGCTATGTTTAGAGTCAAAACCTATGAGTGCCAGGTTGACGGGACCATCCGGATTGCCTCGCTGATGCAGTATTTGCAGGAGGCGGCGGCGGTTCAGGCGGAAACGCTTGGTTTTGGATTCAAACGATTAAGAGAGATAAACAGTTACTGGGTGCTGTCCAATTTCAGGATGGAAATCACCCGTTTGCCGTCGTGGGGCGGCCAACTCACGATCCGAACGTGGCCGAGCGGCAGCGGTCGCGTGATCGCTTCGAGGGAGTTTGTGGGTATGGATCGAGAAGGTCGGGAATTATTCAGGGCCGGCAGCGAATGGATGGTATTGGATAAGCAGAAGAACCGGCCCAAGAACCTGTTCCGGCTCGATTGGGACCTGCCGAGGACCGGGGAAAAAGTGCTCTCCGAAGAATTAACCCGGCTCCAGCGACGAGAGGATTATCAGAAAGTGGATCATGTGCGCGTTCCCTTCAGCTCGATTGATTTGAACGGGCATGTCAATAACACCGAATACGTGCGGTGGGGCTTGGATGCTTTGCGACGGACCTCCAAAGGCGAAAGGGACGTTCGTTGTGTTCAGGTCAGCTATTTGTCGGAAGTGTTCGAAGATGACGAGCTGGATGTGCTCGTTTGTTCCAACGGCTGCGATCAATTCCAGATTCTTGGGATGCAATCGGATACGAAAACCGATGTCTATCTGATGGAAGTCGCTTATTGATTCCTCTGCCGTCGGGCTATTCGTGCCGCAAGGACTCGATCGGGTCCATATTCGCGGCTCGATAGGCGGGATACAGGCCAAACACGACTCCCACCGCGCCGCTGATGCCGAAGGCCAGAACGAGTGAGACGCCCGTAATGACCGTTGGCATCCGGCCGAAATGGGTCACCATAAACGGGATGAGCGAACCGAGCGTTATTCCTAATATACCCCCGAGGAAGGTGAGCAGCAGGGTCTCGGAGAGGAATTGGAGGACGATGTCGCGTCTCTTGGCGCCGAGGGCGCGGCGGATGCCGATCTCGCGCGTCCGCTCGCTGACGGTGGCCAGCATAATGTTCATGATCCCGATACCGCCGACCAGCAGTGAGATGGCCGCAATGGAGCCAAGAACGATGCTAAAGATACGCTGTGTTTGCCTGGCTTGCTTGAGCAGTTCCAGCGGGACGATGACCTGGTAGTCGTTTTTCTTGTGAAATCGGTCCAGCAAGGCCTCCAGAATGTCGCGCGTGCCCAGCACCTTGTCCATCGAGCGGACTTTGATGGTGATTTCCTGCAGCTCGACTTTTTCGACGGTGCGTCCGCTGCCGCCGCCAAACTGTAACGATATCTCGCCGAATCGATTTTTTATCGTTGTCAGGGGGATGTAGATATTCCCGACATTGGCGCCGCCCTGGCCTTTCGACTCGACGGTCTCACTATTTAATCCGTTTGCCGAGGCAATGGCGGTCTGGGCGCTCACCACGCCGACGACCCGGTAGAAATCGTTGGCCAGTTTCACGTCCTGGCCCAGCGGATCGTCGAAGAGGAACAGTTCATCGACCACTTTCTCGTCGATGACACAAATGCCCTGTTTGTGGTGCATGTCGATGCTGCCGAGAAATCGGCCCTGTATGATTTGTATCGGGGCGATCTCCGGGTACCACGGCACCGTCCCGATGACCTCGATCGCGACCCTCCGGTTGCGGTAGCTCGCCTGTTGTGCCATCCGCCGGCTCGGGACGATGACCTCGACGTTGGGGATACTGTTGTGAAAGCGTTCGGCGTCGGCATAGGTCAGGCCGTACTCCCGCATCATATTCTGGTTCTGGCCGCCGGTATCTTGTTTTTCGGGAGGCTGCACGGTTTTGATAATGACGTTACGACTGCCGAGCCGGGCAATTTGTTCCTGCGCCTGCCGGCTTGCCCCTTCGCCGATAGCCAGCATAGCGATCACGGAGGAGACGCCGAAGATGATGCCTAAGGTCGTCAGCGTCGAGCGCAGCTTGTGCATCCACAAACTCTTGATGCCTAATTTAGCGGTGCGTTTTAAACGAAAAAGAACCATTATATCGTTGCTGGTCTCCTGCTCTGTTTGATCTTGCCGTCGAAGATTTCCACGATGCGTTCGGCGCTGGCGGCGATATTGTCGTCGTGCGTGACGACGATCAGCGTTTTGCCTTGCTTGTGCAAATCGGTCAGGATCGTCAGGATATCCGAGCCGCTTTCCGAATCGAGATTGCCCGTCGGCTCGTCCGCCAGGATAATCAGCGGATCGTTCGCCAGCGCCCGGGCAATGGCAACGCGCTGCTGCTGGCCGCCGCTGAGCTCCGAAGGTCGATGCTCGAATCGTTCGTCGAGGCCCACCATCGTGGCCAGTTCCTTCGCTCGCTCGGCGCTTTCGTATTCGGAGCACCCCTGGTAATACATCGGGACCTCGATATTCTCCAGGACGTTGAGCTGGTTAATGAGGTTGAAAGACTGGAAGATGAAACCGATCCTCGCGCCGCGGATCAGGGATAGTTCGTCGTCGTCGAGCAGAGAGACGTTGAGTCCGCCCAGCCAGTAATCGCCGCTGGTGGGCCGGTCGAGGCAGCCGATCATGTTCAGGAGCGTGGATTTCCCCGATCCGCTCGGGCCCATGATGGCGACGTACTCACCCTCGTTGATCGTCAGTGCGATGTTACGCAGAACCTTCAGCTCTACCGTGCCCAGCTCGTAATTCTTGCATAAGCGCTCCATCATTAAGATGGGTTTATCCGTCTCGAATTGAGCGATGTCTTCTACCCTTTGCATGTTCAAAGTCCTCATCTACTCGTTATTATTACGTTACCTCAACCTGAATCTACTTCCGTTTTTTCCGTCGTGTTCGTTTGTGCGGGTTGTTGGGCCGGTTCGACCCACATGCCGTCCGGCTTCACCTGTAAAATACCGACGTCGCGGAAGAAGTTCAATTTTGCGATGGCATGGGAGACCAGGGCCGAGGTTACATTATTCTGAGCCTGAAGCAAGTCGTCCTGGGATTCCAGGTAGTCGCGGGCATTCATTCGACCGGCTTCCCACAAGATAGGAGAGACGCCGACCCGTATCTGTGCCAGCTCCAAAGCCTTGAACTGAGTACGGTACGATTCCGCTTCCTCTCGAAGATTGCGATAACCATCACGCACGTCGAGCTTAACTTCGTCCACGTCGTTTTCATAGGTGCGTCGTCGTTGCTCTAACGTAATTAGCGCTTCGCGATAGGCATTGCGTTCGGCTTTTCGGTCCAGGGGCAAATCCGCTTCGAGACCGAGTGAATACGTGCCGTTTTGGAATTGCAGTCTTTCGATCTTGGTCTCGGGCGCGGAATTGACGCCGGCGCTGCCGATCAAATTCAGTTCCACGCCGAGGTTGTCCGCCGCCACGACCACCTTACGCTCGGCATCCTCGACCGCGTCGGCGCTGTTTGCCAGGTCCAGGCGTTGAGTCAACGCTGTATCCACGGCAGCCTCTAATGCATAGTTGGGTTCGACGATACCGATTGTTTGCAAGGCCTTGAGCTCGTCCTGGTCCAGCTCGATTTCGGCGTCCGTCGGCAAGGCCAGTGTGATCTTAAAGGTATCGAGCAACTGCTCGTAACGCTGCTCGGCGCGAATGTAGCCGTCTCGTGCCAGCAGCTCGCTTTGTTCCGCCTGGTCCACCTGGAAACGCGGCGTCACGCCTTCACTGGCCTCCATCTGCAAACGCTCTCGCAACTGCACCTTGCTTTCGTAGCTGTTCTTGGCGTTGGTCACGGCGTCTTTCTGCTGCAAGACGCGGTAATACGCATCGACGATGGAAACGACAAACGATTTGCGATAACGGTTGAACGAGCGGATCTGGTACAGGGCGTTCCGTTCGGCCTGGGTTAGATTTTCCTGGACGATCTTGCGACCCCGTCCGCGGAGAAGCGGCTGAGTTACGCTGGCGGCCAGAACCGAACCCAGCGAGGTATCGGGATCGCCGGTCAGGAAACGCGCCCAGTCGATCGCGATGCTCGTGGTGATCTGCGCCCCGTCGGCGAGGAGCTGGTCGAAACCCGTCTGGGCGCCGTAACCGACCTGTTCGTCGGCGGCGTTCCGGAGGTAGCTGGCGTCCACTGTGCCGAACCATTGCCGCGCGAAACGGTGCCGGGCCAGGGTCAGATCGAGCGCCGTCAGGTACAATTGCTCTTTCTGCCTTTGGTAGTCCCGGTTCTGCGCGGTGGCCATTGCAATAGCCTGGGCCAGGGTCAGCACGCCGGAAGGGGGGATGGCTTTGGCGATTTGGATATCGTTCGGTGAGGTCGGAACGTTACTGTCCTTGATGATGTAGTTGGACTTGTCGCCGTATGTATCTTCCCATTTGCTGTCGATAATATCATAGACGTCCTTGTCGGCCTCAGCTTTATAATGCTCCGTGCTGCACCCGGCGAAGAGTATGGAAATAACGCTTATGCCGACGAGAAAACGGATACAATGTGCAAAACGATAACAACGAAACGTTCTATTGTTCAAATCTGATACCTTCATTAAATCCAATCTCTATTTCTTCAGTGTGAGACTATTATATAAAAAAGCGTCAGGGAAATAAAGGATAAAGCTTGTTCATCGAATGCAGTGTACGTTGGATCGGCGGCCGGTCGAAATCGCATGAACGATGAAATCCCATTATTCATGCCGTAAGGCCACGATCGGGTCCACTTTCGCGGCATGGATGGCCGGGTATAATCCGAAAAGGATACCGATGCTCATGCTGATCAGAAGCGGTAGCAGAATCCCTTTCAAGGTCATTACCGTAACCATCCCCGAAAAGTATGTGATGAGGAATGGGATGAGTGTGCCCATTCCCAGGCCGATGATCCCTCCCATGGTCGAAAGAACCACCGTTTCAATCAGGAATTGAAGGACAATCTGTCTCCGTTTAGCTCCTATGGCGCGCCTGATGCCTATTTCGCGTGTACGTTCCGTGACCGAGGCCAGCATGATGTTCATAATGCCGATCCCGCCGACCAGCAGGCTGATGCCCGCGATTGAGCCTAAGACGATGCTAAATGTTCGCTTCGTGGCCTCGGCCTGCTTGAGCAATGCCAGGGGGACGCTCACGACGTAATCCTTCTTTTTATGAAATCGCTCCAACATGCGTTCGATGCCTGCGGCCACGGCCTCCACTTTTTTCGGATCATCAACTTGCACGATAACCTGGTGCAACTCGACCAGTTCTCGCTCATCACCCCCGGAGGTGCGTTTCGTGAACATATCGCCGAAGTAACGGCGCGCCACCTCGATGGGAATATAAGCATCCACATTTTGGTCGGGAATCTGGATATTTCCGGCCTGGCCGCTTTCGCTTTTGACGATGCCGACGACCTCGAATTGATCGCTTCCAAGGCGGACGGTTTGGCCGATCGTACTCTCGGTGGCTAAGATTTTACGGGCCCCGAATTCCGTCAGTACGGCCACCGGCGCACTATTGCGCGAGTCGCTTTCGAGGAGAACCCGCCCGGCCAGAACCTCACGAGGCACCAGCTTAAACCATGCGGGGGTTGTTCCCACGATGCGCAATTCCAGGACCCTCTGAAGCAGACGCGAATCCTTTCGGGTAATCTTCACCGGCGCTGTTTGCTTGATATGTTTGAAACTCATAGCGATTCTGCGATAATCATTGTGAGTCAAACCATAGATGCTCATGTGAGAATGTTGCGTACTTGTCGCTTCCTCTTCGGCTGATTTCATCGACGAGATGATGATATTATTGCTGCCGAGTTTCCTGATTTGCTCGAGCGCTTCTTTGCTGGCGCCTTCACCGACGGAGAGCATGGCCACTACGCTGCCGACGCCAAAGACGACGCCCAACATGGTTAGAAACGAGCGCAGTTTATGGAGCAACAAGTTCTCGATGCCGAGCCATATATTTCGCGCGATCCTAGTCTGCCTCATCGCTGTCTCCTTCGATTCGGTCAATCAAGCCATCCAGCATATGCAATTGTTTATGGGCGTGCGCTGCGATGTCCGGTTCATGTGTGACGATGATGATCGTTTTGCCGAGCTTGTTCAGGTTGATCAGCATCTCAATGATTTGTTCCCCGGTTACTGAATCCAGGTTTCCGGTGGGTTCGTCTGCGAAAATAACTTGAGGATCATTTGACAACGCTCTGGCAATCGCCACCCTCTGCATCTGGCCGCCGGAAAGCTCCGTCGGCCGGTGACCCAGTCTGTCCCCGAGTCCGACTTGCTCGGCAAGCTCCCTCGCTCGCTCGGCGCTTTGCCTTGCGTCCCACCCCAGATAATAGAGCGGCAATTCAATATTTCTTTGGACGGTTAGTTGGGGGATCAGGTTGAAACTCTGGAAGATGAAGCCGAGGTACCGGAGCCGAAACTCACTGAGTGAATCATCGTCGAGCCGGCTAACGTCCCGACCGTCAAGCAGATAAGAGCCGGACGTCAGGCGGTCGAGACATCCGAGGACATTCATCATCGTGCTTTTACCGGAGCCGCTCGGTCCCATGATCGCCCAGAAGCTCCCCTTGTTGAACGCAATATCAATTCCGGCCAGCGCGTTGACCTGCTCGGTCCCCATCTGGTAGATTTTCCGCGCGTCTTCCAGCCTGATGATTTCCTGATGGTTTGTGGACAAAGCCGGTTCATTCATTTATTGAGTTCCTTCCGATCCGCGAGGTCTCTGGCCGCCACCCTGGCCCGGACCGCCACCTTGCCTTTGACCGCCTCCCTGTCTTTGACCGCCTCCCTGTCTCTGGCCGCCGCCTTGCCTCTGGCCTCTACCTTGACCTGGGAATCCTCCTTGTTGACGCAATCGTTCAATTTCCTTTTTACGTTCTTCCGGCGTCATATTTTGGAATCGTTGACGCATTTGTTCCATTTGTTTACGTTGTTCGGGCGTCATATTCTCCATGAACTGCCGCCTTCGTTCCGTATCGCCGGACGCAGGAGCCTGCGGTTCTCCGGGCCCCATGCCTTGCGGTCCCTGTTGCGGCCCGCCTTGTTCGGTTCCGTTGGCTTCTTCGAGTTTCCGATTGACCCTGTCCTCCATGGAATCCCCGACACCGTTAGCGTCGAGGGCTTCCGTACGCGAGCTGGCCGACATGGTTGCGGATTCGAGTGGAGGCGCCATTAAGACAACTTCTCCTTCCTCAAGACCGCCGGCGATTCTGATCATATTGTTATCATCCAGGCCCACCTCCACGTTTCGCTCCTCGATCGATCCATCCTTGAGAACGAAAACGGCGTGTTTGCCTCCGACGCGCAATACCGCCTGAACCGGTACGTACACGGTATCGTCATATTGCGCAATGATGATCTCAACCTTGCAACTCATACCCGTACGCAACGTTCTGCTGGTGTCTTCCAGCTTGATGTCCGCGGGATAGATTTTCAGGTCCGGGTTCATCCACATACTTCGCGCGTCCGGCAAGGGAGCGATTGAGGTTACTTTTCCCAAAAACTTCTTGCCGGCCAGCGCATCGATCGTGATGACGGCCGGAAGCCCCAATCGGATTTTTTCTAGACTCGTTTCGTGAATATCCACCTGGGCTTTCATCGCATCGGCGGTGGGTAAGCTGATCAAGTCCTGCCGTTCCTGCACCTCAACGCCGATATCCATCGGTTCTCGACGGTCGAACATGCGTCTTCCACCGGAACCGGCAGTCGTGGCATAGAGTACCATCCCATCCATCGGGGCTTTGATGACCGTCTTCGCAAGCTGATCCTCTGTCTTCCTATACTTTTCCTTCTGACGTTTAAGCTCGAGTTCCTTGGCCCGCAGGTCTGCCTCCGCCTGGATCACACTCGCGGAAGCCCTGCGCTCCGTACGCTCCAAAGCCATCTCCGCCTGATTGACATCACTGGTTAACTGATCGATCTGACGATGGTAGGTATAGTTTTTCAACAGATCGAGATCACTTTTCGATACATCTCGTTCGAGCTTTCTGCGCTGCACGGAGAGCTTGTCCGCAAGATATTCGGTCTCCGACAGGTATTTTTCTTCGTAGAGTCTTTTCGACCAGTCATTGACATCCTCGGCGCGTTTGAGATCCTCTTCGGCAAGACGAATTCTGGCCTGTTGCTCATTCACGTCTTTGGGATAAATTCCCTCCAGATACTGCGTTAAATCCTGTCTGGCGAATTTCAGGGTGAGTTGGGCAAGCTCGATGTCGCTCCGGGCCTGATTTTTGATGACCTCGAGATTCTCGTTGGCGTCAACAAAGGAGGCATTCGCCTTCTGGACGGTGATGTCCTGGTCGATGATTCTGTCTCGAAGAGTACTGGCATCCAGCTCGACCAGCAAATCACCCTTCTTGACCATCGAGCCGTCCGGAACGAGGCGTATGATCGATGTTCTTCCCTCGACTTCGTTCCTGAGCGTGATTTGTTCTTGAGGTTGTATCGTGCCGGATTCCAGCACGCTGATTCTCAAGGGGCCCCGTTTGGCAACGAAGGTCGCCAAATGGGTTGAGGAATCTTCGGCGCCGCGAACCACTTTGATCCAGATCACGATGACGGCGATGGAAACAACGGCGATGAGAATCCCGACGGTCTTAAAAGACCAGAATCCACGACTCTCTTGTTCTACAGTGTTATTTTGCATCCTTCATTACCTCCGGCGTAAATTCGCGCCATAAACCGCGTTCGTTCACATCGAGCAGGCCCAGATCACGTTGAAGCTCTAATTCGGCAATACGGTAATCTACGACCGCTCGGGTTAAACTGTTCTGGGCCGCAAGTAGTGAATCCTGGGCATCCAGCAGGTCACGGATTTCCGCTCGTCCGGCCTCGAGGAAAAACGTCGTGCTTCGCACACGCTTTTCCGCCACGACCACCGATTGGGCCTGAATCTTAAGACTCTCACGAGACTCAAGCAAATTGCGTAATTCGTCGCGAAGGGCCAGCTTGATCTGGTCTTCGAGTGATTGTACACTCCTTGTGGATCGTTCCAGGTCGATCAGGCTGTTGCGATAATCATTTCGCTCCCGGGTTCTCTCGATCGGCAGATCGAGGGTGAGCAGGGCGGCGTATCTTCCGCGGTCGAATCGTATATCGCCCACGTCGTCGTTGTCCGTGATGCGGGCCGTTCCGCCTAAGGTCAACCCGGCCCGAAGAGAATCGGCCGCGACGACGACCTGTCTCTGGCTGTCATAGACCCTTCCGTTGGCAACTTTCAAATCCAGCCGGTTCACAAAAGCCAAATTTACGGCCACAGTCTCATCGATTTCCAACGGCCCGGCATCTTCATAACTGGCCGGAACCAGATCGATCGGGGCGTCGGCGGGCGGGGCGGTCACGGATGCTTCATATCCCGTAGAGGTTCTCATCTGTTCGAGAATTTCTTCGGCCCGGCCGCGCATTTGCACCAGATCATTCGGATCGACTTCAATCCAGGCATCAACGGGAAGACCCAGCGTGTTCTTTAAGGAGTCGAGAGTGCTTTTAAGCTGCTCCTGGGCCGATATCCAGTTATTGCGAGCCCCCAGTTCTCGCTGGGTCGCCTGGTCGACTTCGATTTCGCGTATTCGGCCGGCGTCCGCCCGTCTTCGGGACCAGCGGGCCGATGAGACCGAGCTGCGGTAGTTGTCTTCGGCGTTGGATACGTTGTCCATTTGCCGCAAAACATTAAAGTAGCTCCGGGCAATACTGACGGCGAATGTCCGTTTGTATCGCTCGAATTCCCATAATTCGTAGATGACGTTTCGCTCGGCCTGGGTCAGAGGCTCGGCAGCGATATGTTCGCCGGCTCCTCGCATGAGGGGAATCGAAATGCTGGCGTCAGTCGTCAGACCCAGTGTCGAGGCCCCGCGCTGCGATAACAGTCGCACAAGACTGATCGCCATAGCCCCGCTGAGGTCGATTCCGCTCTTAAGGCGTCGACTTGCCCCCACCACAGCGCCGGAATCCAGGAAAGTGTCTGACGTTTCCGCGCTAAGCTGGCTGTCGGCTCCGGCGTCAAAGATCGTCCGGAAGTTGTTTCGAGTTAGATCGAGAGATAAGGCCGTTTGAAAGACATCTTCTTTGCGGGATTGATAATCAAGACTGTTGCTGGCGCCCACCTGGAGGGCTTGGATGAGCGAGAGCCGAACCGGCTTATTGGGCTCGACGGTCAACTCGTGAAGATTTTGGGCGGATGTCGCCTCCGGGTAATTGGGCTCGGGCCAGTGGTCGATCGGCCTCAGGCGGTCCGTCCCGAACGACGCTTCCGACGAGGTGGCCAGTTTCTGTTGCTCTAAAAGCCGGCGCCGAAGAATATCGCTGGGCCGTTCGACGCGAAGGGACTCGGTTTTGCCCAGCGCCTCTTTTTGTTTTCCGGCGATGATGATCGACGCAACCTGGTCAGCCGTCTGGCGGTGTTTAGTAGGAGTTCGGCATCCCGTAAGCAGTAAAAAAACCAACAGTAACCCTATGAAGCCATACGTCCTCCGGTATGCCTTGAGTTTGATGGATTTCTTGATATAAACCTGCTTGTTAAGCTCCTCCATATAAATCTGTATCCCACATCTGTTAAAGAGCATCATACCTTCCCATCCACCCGTCGCAGGCACAAACTCAGTTCCGCTGGACAGGTGTTCACCAAGTCGTCTTTTAGCATTCCTTCTTCTAAAGTGGCCAGAGAATATTACTTGGTAACAAAAAATACGTTTTCCATTGTTTAATTATACACGATTTAGACGTTTTAGAGTATTCAAATTATTGCGAAAAAATCTGCCAATATTGGGTGGCAAGGGGCAAATTCTTATTGCAAGATGGATCAGAAGACGGTAAACTCACGGCCAAATTTCATCGTGGCGGCGTAGCCAAGAGGCCTAAGGCGACGGTTTGCAAAACC
>Ga0180432_10003693_pt1 | contig 21611 bp, 35 predicted proteins | sample SS_ome_10_FD_132414 | JGI IMG/M metagenome (GOLD analysis project Ga0180432, IMG submission 132414) | Hypersaline lake sediment archaeal communities from the Salton Sea, California, USA - SS_1_MS_2 metaG | ecosystem: Environmental > Aquatic > Non-marine Saline and Alkaline > Hypersaline >...
ATAGTGGATCCGGTAGGATTATATCAACTTACCAGTATTATCAAACCACAATGGCATGAATTCAGCGCCAGCGTTGTGGAGCCTTGCGATGCGTTTATTACCAAGCCCGTAGCTAGGTGCAATTAGAATCTTGCGTCGCTTATCACTTTTTATACATTGAAACCGCTCAATAGCATCCGAAGCCCCGTGACACGAGTCGAATGACAGTTCAATTATGAAACTGTCGTTAGTTAAATCGAAGTATCTACCATTAATTTTTTCGTGTTCTAGATCGGTTGTTTGTAATTGCTGTTCAATAATCGGCTTAGCTAAAGCTTCTGATGGCAACAACGTTTTGTGACCAAGATCCAGTAATCGTTCTGTATATCCTGGTTGTTTATGCATATTTATCGATGATTGTCTGATTTTTTCAGCGCCTTCTGCGGTTCTAAATTTATAGATATATTTAGCTCTAGCATTAGTAATCAGTCTGTGACTATTATATCTTTTATTACCATTGCTAGATCGCTTTACTTTTCCTGCCCATAGATGCACTGATCCTTTCGATACATGTAGTACATCTGCTATTTCGTCAATTGTAAACCCCTCTTTTCGAAGGGATATTGCCATTTCTCTATGTAAAGGCTTCGTCATAAATGAACCATTACATTTCCATATATAAATACCATTGATACTGGTTTTATAGCATGAGGCTGGGAGGATTTGAACCCCCGTTTCCGGATAGTTTGCGAATAGAATCCGTCCCAAATCCGAGGTGCTAGACCAAGCTACACTACAGCCTCAAAGAAAAGTGGGGGATTACTCCCCCGGTATGGGCATCGGCTCAGGCGTCAAAAGCTCATCGACACTACGCCGCTGAGTGTTTCTCTGTGCAGCCCAGTCCGCGTTCTCCAGCTTTTTCATCAATCGCCCCAGCGCTATCTTGCGCCCGAGCTGCCTGCTGAAATTATCGCGCGGATCGCAATCGGCGATCTCGTCGATGATCTCAAGAGGCTTGTTCTCCTCATCGTATTCCAGCACGATGTAGGCTTGCGTCAGCCCGCCGTTGGGGGAGATAGCCCCGTCAGGCGTCTTGTACCGCTTGTGCAGAAACCGCACCGGGTACTCTTTCCCGTCATGTACCACCATGACTCTTGTTGGTTTCGTATTGGTTGTCATAGTAACCACTTTTTATTTGGGTATGGGCCCGTTCGGACTCGAACCGAAGATCTCCAGGTTATCAACCGAAGTAACTCTGCACTACGCCACCCCGAAGGGAGATTAGTCGTATAGAGACGTTATGGCGCTTTTCCAGCTAAGCTACAGGCCCGTGAACATCAGATATTACAAACAGTAATTAATAAGTGAACAGTTCTACCTTGACATCGTCATCAAATCAATCGCAGTTCGGGTAGATGAGTATCATCTCCTCCCCTATCAACTGCCTCACCCACTCCCCATGCCCCCACCCGGACTCGAACTCCGTCAGCTTTATCCACTGCAAGCCTTCGGTGTTCATTCTATTGTCGAGTTTCTCGAAGTCGAAGTGCATACATTCCTTTATCTGCTTCCAGATTCTGAATGCTGCTATGCCGTCGCCGTCGTAGTTGGCACGCTTCAGGTCGTTTAACAGATCCCTTGGGTAATTAAGGGGAATAAATATCCCCTCGATCCTGTCATGCGTACACATAACGCCGCCGGTCTGTTGCTCCCACACCACTCCTGATTCGCATGGAAGCAGAAATCCCCAGTTATGAGCATATGTGTCGAGATAGAGTTTATCCATCGCACTTGAAAACAGGAGGCATGCGCCGCTTGTGTTGCGTAGCGTTTCTAAGCGCCGCTACCTTTTCATAGATTCTCCCCTCGGTGACCTTCCCTTCCAGAACGTCTTCGAGTTCGTCGTAGGTGAAACCGAGCTCCTTTTCGTCGGTCTGCCCCGCCCACAATCCCGCAGATGGTGGTTTTGTAAGAATCGTGTCTGAAATGCCAAGCTTTTTCGCAATCGCATAGACTTCCGACTTATACAAGTCTCCTATCGGCTCTACATCGACTCCTCCGTCGCCGTATTTCGTAAAGTAGCCTATCTCTATTTCGTCTTTGTTTGACGTTCCTATCACCATGCCATTAAATTGGTTTGCAAAGGCATAGAGGATTATCATGCGCAGACGCGAGGGTATATTCGCTTCCGCGATTTGATTCAATTCTATTCCTTTATTAAGAAACTCAAGGAAGATATGATTAAATGATTCAAGTATCGACACCGTATATTGATTCGGTTTAAAATGTTTCATTATCGCATAGGCATCATCTTCAGTCTCACGCTGGCATGGCAGCAGCACGCCTATCACATTCTCAGCCCCCACCGCCTTGCAGCACAGCCCCAGCGTCACCGCCGAATCCACGCCCCCGCTCACCCCCACAACCGCCTTCTTTTCCCCCAGAAAGTCTTTTAGCTGGCTGGTTATGGACGCGATTTTGGCATCTATTTTCGTTGTCATTTTATTCGTATTTTTGATACTCCAAGCATCGCATTCCGCAGGTGATGAAGCTCGCGTACTCCGCTTCCGTGACGCAACCAGCCACGTCGATAGAGGAAGCTCCTATCGCTCATGCGTCAGCATGACCGATGGAGTAGTTCACAATTCACCATTGACCGCGATTATCCCTGAATCTCCTTCCAGAATGTACTTACTGGCATATTTGCATTTAACGCCGTACGCTTTGGCATCGAACGGCCTTTCGACATATGAATCTGCATAAGTGAAATTTCTGGTCATGCATTGATGCAATGCATCCTCTGCACGAAGTGGCTTGTATAGATATTGATCGATACTCCATGCTATAATGATAGACAATAAAATCAAGATCGCAATAAGAGGTGGTAAAAGATTCGATTCCATCTTTAGATTAATATAAATTTTGTCGACGGGAATACGAACGGCTCGTACATGGCCGTATCGTCGAACAGGAAGTCGATGTTATGTTGCAGGCAATAGATCCCCTTCGTCCTCCACCATTCCCTCTCATCCGCCCACCACTTCCCCTGCCCGTCTTGTCGTAGGCTGGGCTCGTTGACTAATTTGAGGTAATCGACGATCGAGAATAGGTGGGTATAATCGACGCCTTTTCTCATGGTCTGGCGGTTGAGCTTCTTTTTCAGCTCATTCATCGGCGGTCCTGAGAGGATGTGCACCTCGTGGCCGCAGTTTACCAGGAAGTTCATGAACGGCTGCACCGCGTCATGCGTGTCGATGCATCCGTGAAAGTCAAAGCCGAATTTCCTGACATCACGCTTTCGCAGTGGCATTTACAATCCCTTCAACACTTCTTTCGTCGTCACGAACTCCGCCCCCGCCCCCTTCATCGCCTCTATGGCCTCTTCGGTCGTGTCGGGTGCGACGCCGCGTATGGCATCCTCTACCACGTAGCATTGAATGCCCATTCCCTGCATTCCCAGCACCGCCGCCTTGACGCAATAGTCGGTGGCCACGCCGTAGACGATGGCCTCATCGACCTCGTGTGCATTTAGGAATACCTCGAATGCAGGATTGGTGAAAACGTCATAGCTCTGTTTCTCGAAATAGATTGGTGTACCATCATCGATATCCGGTAGCTCCGGATCATCGTTGAACATATGCGGCACCGTGATATACTCCTGGGGTGTCTCCGGAATCTTTTCAGCCCCTTCGGTGCCCATCATACAATGATCGGGAAACGGACCGCCGTATTTATCGAGCTCACCTTCGCGGCTCTCATATTCCTCGGTTCCCCGGTGTGAATCCAGTGAGCCTACGATTGGAATATCTCTCATAACTGCTATCGTAGTCAGTTTTAAGAGATTTTCCCGTATCTCTTCAGCTCCCGGAACGCTCAGCGCGCCATCGGCTCTAATAAAGTCGTTCTGAGTATCGACATCGTAAAAGATTTTAGTCATTATTACACCTCTTTCAATTTATTAGCAGGAAGTTGCTTTCGTCCCGCTTTACTAAGAGGCACCCAATCCTTATAAATATCTGAATAATAAGCGCAGATGTCCGAAGTGGCATACACCGCACCGCTATACAAGCTCCCCGTACCGATGCTGGTGAACAGCGGCTTATCGTATTTCCTGTCATACAATGCATCCGCTTGCATGAACCGCGCGGTCTTGGCCGCATCGAATCCGCTCGACACCACGATTCCGACGTTTTTCAGCTTCGCCTCGTCAAGCGCCCTTCGCAGCGCCCATACCGCCCCAACTGTCACACCCTTGCCGCCAATCTCATCTTTGGTTCCAAGAGCCGATAGTCGATTTCCATACTCGGTTATTCCCTGCGCATAGTTCTCCCCGCAAGTATCTATCCGCACCCCGTCCAGCCGCGTTAGTGTTGCTGTTTCGATGCTGTCCTGTATCTCGGAGTTGAAGGTGTCTATCAGAACGATGCGCGGAATCTTTGAATCCATCATCTTATCGAAATAATGCCCCGCCAGCGCCGTTGCGTTCACCATGTCCAGCATGTGTTCGGCCTTGAAGGATTCCAGCGTGAGTATCAGAGCGTGGGGAATCGTCCCGATCCCCTCCGCATCCCAACACTCAGCGCCATTGTCAGTACTGGTTCCGGCGAACCCCGCATCATGGCATAGCTGCGCTATCCGCTTGTCGTCCTCCCAATGATAGTGCCGCGCCCCGAAATAGTAGACCGGCTTATTCTTCGCAGCCGCAACGATGGCCTTGGCGTTCGCTTCCATCTCCGCAAACGCATCTTCGTCCAGCCGCCCGCCGCTGAGTGCTGCTGATATGCTGCTGAGATATACGGTTTCGAGGTCTATCAAATCCTGCACCCGCCCTTCCAACACCAGCATCGCCTCCCCCGGCTTGTAGTTGGTTCCTATCGGCAGCGCCTTGATGTCCGCATCGGGAGCGTGTTTCCGTATGAACTCTATCGCCTCCCTGAGATCCACGATCGGCGCTTTCTGGCGCGCGAACACCTGATACCGCACGATGGGGTTTATTCCCACTGTTTGCAGTATCTTCTTGCTGCGCAGGAAATACTTGTCGGTAAACTGTGTATATCCTGTCATTTTTTCAAATACTATCCAGCCACAGGGCTACTCTCTGCATGATTCCCTCTCTCCCATCCTGCATAGATACACCAGCATCGTCCGGATATGGAACTCGGGAACGCATAGTTGATATTGGATTAAAACCGGCCGTATATGGTGTCACTCAGGACCAGCGCTTCCCTCCAATACCAATGGATATAGATTTCACCTCAATGTGGTATCTGGGTGTCTGTTTGGTTCACTCTATTTTAGGGTGATAGCCCTTTTTCAAAGGGCTATGGGCCCGTTCGGATTCGAACCGAAGACCTCTGCATCCAAAGTGCGAAGTAACTCTCAACTACGGCACCTTTCGGGCGATTGGCGCAAAGAGCTCTGTTAAGCGCTCTATCCAGGCTGAGCTACAGGCCCATTAATCATCTTTCTTAACCGTTGTTGTATTGCTATTTCTCACAGTCGGCTTAAATATCGCACGAAGCAGCTTAAAGACCATCCAGCCAATAGCGACATTAAGCAGGGAGAACTCGACATATCCCCCTATAGCGAGAAGGTAGAGGAATACGGCAATAAAGCTGGCGGTCACCGCCTGCTTTACGAGCCATATCAGAATAGACAGCACGATCAGCACCGCTATCAATACGACTGCGAGTACCGCCGCTATGACCGTTGGCAGCGCTTCCCATGCGGCCTCTTTTAGGTCGCTCCACATTCTATTGCTCATCATCAAAAAAAAGTGGCGCGGGGGTCGCTCTCAGCGGCTTTCGCCGCTTCTCGCTCCCCCCGCGAGAAGAGCTTATAGCTCTATCTTTTCTATCGCATCGACCGCGCTCGCTCCCTTGTCCAGGGAATCGAGCACGTCGAAGATTGCATTGCTCCATCCGGCAATGTGAAACACCCGGTTCTCGTCGACGCGCAGCGGCGTAGTACCGTGGCCCGTCAGGTCGAACAGGTACAGCTTCGCATTCGGATACATGCCGGAATACTGTTTCCAGTATGTGTCCATCGCCGCCCCGTCGTTCCGATAGGTGCTGTCCCACAGCTGGCAGTCGGTGAACATCATTATCTTGTCCGCCTCTATCTTGTGCCGGTTCAGATAATCCAGCACTTTCCAGCCGTTGGTGGAATACCCCACCTCGCCCTCGATCTTCCGCAGCGCGCTCACGTTCTCAAGGATATGGTCTTTGGGTAGGTTCTTAACCTTCCACTCATCGCCAAATATCCCGGTTATCACCCGCTTGCAGCGGCTTTGCAGCACCATGCCCAGCATCAGCCCGATGTCGTAGTACATCATCTTGCTGCGCTCGCTGATATGTTTCTCCATACTACCTGAAACATCGCAAGCGATGCATACCTTCGTCTGCTCGTCGAATCCGCTGACGTTCTGCGCCGACAGCTTCACCGCATCCTCCAGCGCGTCCATCAGCGTGCGCGAATCAAAGCCGGGCACTTCATCTATCTCCGCATACGCGGCATAGAACCGAAACGGCAGCTGTTTGGAATTCAGCACCGCCTTCTCGTTGCTGAGATACTCGGCCGCCCTGGTGATATGCTCGCTCGACACTCTGGCCTGCAGGATGTTGCGCAGGTTGCGCATCATCGCCATGTAGCCGACTTTCCGCGAGTCTATCAGCTCCTCCCATTTGGCCTTGAAGGCCGCCTGCTTGGCTTCATCCGACTCGAAGCTCTGTTGTCCCAGCGCGCTCAGCTCGGTCTCCCAGGTGTAGGGAACTTCCAGCGTTCCGTTCGCCAGCTTCTCGAAGAGCATCTTCTGCTCGTCGTTGTCCGGCTTGGGATGCGTCAGAAACAGCACGTCCCGCAGCTTGATATCAGTAGGCCGAGAATATTTTGCCAGCTGATATTCATCAAAGGATTTTAGAGCATTAGCAAGTCCTATCTTGATCTGCTTGCTCAGCTTCCCCAGCCGCTTCTCTTTGCCGCCGTCCAGTTTCTTAGTGTTGCTGGGATTTGCGTGAGCGTAGAAACCCAACAGCTCCACCAACTGGTCGGGCCGCGTGCAGACTCGTTGCACCGTCTTGGAAACAAGATTGTCTCCCTTATGCACTCTCGCCAGCTCGACCGCCAGCACCGTCGGTATCGCCCTGAGATGCATCTGCTCTCTGGCATACACCGCCAGCTTGGCAGTGAACTCGTGCGGATTAGCACTAATCAGCTTCCGCAGCCGATCCAGCCTGTCCTGCGCGTTCGGCACATAGAACGTCGGCTCCAGCACCGAAGTGCATGCAGCCGCATACAGCTCCGCCTTCGGGCCGAGCCTGTACGCCTTCGCACCCTCGAAATTCTGGGTGCTCCCCGAGCCTCTACGGCTCGTAGTCCGTTTCGTAAATTTCACTTTTCACGTCACCTCCATGTTTGAGTTTGAAGGGAAATCTTCTTGATTATGAATCGAGGGAATATATCGACGAAAGAGGATTTCATTAGCCGAAGTATCTATCGTCTACGCCACTCGAAAGACGACGCGGAGAGTTGCACTCCTGCTGCACTCCTGTTTCTGAGCGCTGCGCCGTTGATATACCCCCCAGAGGACTTGAACCTCATTGATTTCTGGGCTAACCATAGCCATCGTCATGGCATGACCGCGCCTTATCACAGCCCCATGGTGCTGCTATAGGGGGTATGTAGTGTTTCGCGGGGATTTGTCGATGTGAGAGGTACAGCATCCTTTCGAATGCTGGAGGGATTTGCTTGCTCCTCCTACGGGTTTTTAACGAGTCCGCTATCACTCGTTCTCGATCCGAAGACCGAGATTGGCGCGAAGTATCTCACGTCTACGCCACCGCTGTGTTAATTCCTGCCCTCCCTGGTATAGGACGGCTGGATCGTGAAACCGGGGAAATGGTCGCCCAGGGAAGCTGCGAGTCATAGAAGACTCGCGCGGTCTTTGCCGCTGGTAGATATGTTCAACGTATCGAAGTATCCCTACACTACGTCACCCAGTTTGTCTGGCGGCCGGAGCGGTGAAGCTCCTAGTTGCCATATCCAGGGGGATTTTGCGACACGGGTCTGTTGGTTAAATGGTATTGAGTCATTTTCGAAGTAACCCACGCCTACGCCACCCAGGTTATAAACGCACAATCAGTATCGGGGAGTTCATCACGAAAAGATGGCCGATGGCCACAAAGCAGCAAAGCTCCGAAGTATCTCTCCGCTACGTCACCCAAACATGTGCAGTTTAGCTGAATCTCTATTGGATTATGTATATAAAAACGTTGCGGTTTTGCTGCTGAGTGTCACAAAGTGTTACACAGTTTTATTTCTGTGATAACAATCGTCGCAGGTGCCGACGATCTCAGCATCGGAGAACGGCCATGCGTCGCTCATATACCAGTCTTCGACTTTGCCGCACTCCTTGCACCTGGCCTTCAGCCACCCGCTAACGCTTCCCATTCTGCTCGAACCTCCCGTTCTGTTTCATTCTCGACAGGATGTTCCTGATGTCGATCTCGTCGTCATCGTTCATCTCCTTTTCAATGCAGTAGTGCAGCGCGCGCAAAGCGAATTCCAGATCGACTGCATGGCCTTGAAAAGTAAGCAACTCAGCACAGTCTCTCTTGGCCTCGTTGTACGCTTCCTTCAAATCCGAAACGGTTTCCATGGTATAATAAAGTATTGAATGATATTAAGACTTTCTTTTCATCGTCTTTGCGGTGTACGTCGCCTTCTTCTTACCATCTTCGGTATACCCATTTTCGATGTTTTCTCTGGTCTCTAGAACGAAGTGGAGCTTGAACATGTCGAGCGTTTCATTCGCTCGCTGCGTCACATAGCGATGCAATATTCTCTGAACCTTCTCTTTTGTAACTTCCGAATCGATGAGTTCCTTTGCCACCCCGCTTTCGATGATTAATTTTACAATCTCATCCCGAAGCTTCCAGTCTATAATTCCCTTTATAGTCTCTTTAGTGGCCTCTTTGATAATATCTTCGACTCTCTTGCGAAGCTTCTTGCTGGTCTTCGTTCGTATAATGGCATCAATCTCGTTCCCTATTTTCTTCTCCAGCTTATTATTCAACAGGTTATCAACGCGCTTCTGTACCAGCTTATCAACGTTCAGTCCGATCGATTTCCGCACATCCTTTTCGGTTATTTTCAATTCCATCAACACCCTCCTCCATTCACGATCTTCTCCACCGCCCCGGCCTTCACCGGCTTCCAGTGCATGTCCCAATCCACTTCCACCGCGCCGGATTTCAGTTCCAGCAGCTCGTCGTAGCTGACGTAGCCCCACTCGGCATTGTCGTAATCCTCGTTGAGAATCGCGTAGCCGAAGAACAGCCTGTCGTCTGGATCGTACTCCGCGACGTACCAGTCGCATCCGCCGAGAAAGAAATGCCCGTGAATGATCTTCTCTCCGGCGTCATCCCCGTCGGTCGCATACAGTCGCGGCATCGCCGCCAGTTGCTTGTCAGTCGGTGTGTTCCACATTTTGAACATGAACCCAGGGCGCAAAACGCCCCAGGTGTGCATACCCTATTCAATCTTAGGTATGTGTTGTGGCTCGCCCACCGTCCGTACCAGGATCGGCGGAGTTGCCAGATCAAGCGGCTCGCTGCTGACCATGTATTCTCCATTCCACTCGACATAAATGTCTTCAGTGGTAAAGAAAAACACGGCATCGCCATTCGTGCCGTAACTCCCATCCAATGCCGGGCTCTCAACCACGACCGCTCCCAACCTATTAGTACCCATACCGCCATTGTATAGTAAATAGCTGGAGTCAAGTACCTGTTCTCCGGTAGTCAACTTGCTATTCACGCTGGAGACTTTCCCCTTGGCGGTATAGTATGCCATGACCTTTCCGTAGCTGACGAGATAGACATAGAATATCTTCTGCTCGTCGTTCAGAAAGTTCAGGCGGCGTACCAGGTTCTCGCGTTCCAGGCTCTTATCGAGCTGCGGCGGAGGCGTCCTGCTGATGAGGCGCTGCTGATTTGATTCTGTCAGCTTCGCTTCCGTCGACTGGGTTTCTCCGCTGGAACCCCTTGTCTCTCTGGTGCAACCGGTCGCGGCGAGCAACAAAACGAACACGCACATAAGTGCAATAGTCCGCATGTTTCTCACCTCCCTCGTATTTTAACGAGAATAACCGAAATGCCGCTTACCACAGCATTTCGTCGACGTGTACCGGAAGCTTGTCCTGAAATATATTCCGGTTCGCCATTTTGCTACGCGCGTTGTATTCCGCAATCAAATCATTGAGATGATTGCGCAGTCCAAGCCGCGTCGAAGTCAAGCGACTATGCGCCCGTTTGGTCTCGAAATCCCATACGTTCGCATCGCTGCCGTACAGCTTTACAAAATCTTCGATTTCTGTATCGAGATTCTCCAGCTTCTCCTTTTCGGCTTCGATTTTTTCGTACTGCGTCTTAAACCATTCGTAGTTGTAGATGGCATTATCGGCATCATACGTCTTGTCGATAATATCCTCCGCACCACTTATCTGGCTAGTTACAGTCCGAACAGGAAGGAGCGCGTAGCGTAGCGCCCAAATAGTGACTATCAATACGATCATTGCCACGATGGCAAGAATGACCGTAAGTGTGTCACTCATTCCTTTTCGTTTCATAATATCACCTTATCCTTTTAACGCATAAAAACTATAATCACTCAGGAATCAGTCAGCTGGATGGTATCGTTCGCACTGCGATGTGCCGACGTTTTCAGATACTCTATCAGATATTTCGCGTAGCTGGTCAGCACTTCGCGCCCTTGAAATGTAAACACCTCAGCGCCGCTTTGTGTCGCCTTTGTGTAACATTTCTCTAAATCCCCTAATGTTCTCTCAGTCATTGCATTCACTCGACGATTTTCAATACCGCCTGAACCACCCGTGCCTTCCCCTCCCACCCCCATTCTATGAGCTGGTGGTGGCATCTGCTTTCGCTGGTGCTAACGAATCGTATATGATTCGTTCCATCAACGACAGCATGGAACGGCTCATCAATGGAGATAAGCACTTTCTTGTCAAGTGTCATTTTTCATGTTTCTCCGAAGCCTATCACGTTCCACTCATCCAGGAACATATGCCCTTTCTCCAGCATCTCGTGATACAGGCTGCCTTCGAAGAGCTCTTCTTTCTTGCCTTCTTCTTTAAAATCATCGACGTAGCTCATGTGGTAGAAGAGCCCATCTTCGTAAATGACGAACAGATGCCGCGAATATAACGGCCCCTGAAGTGCGCATTTCACCACGATGCCGCCTTGCGAGCACAGCTCGTAGAATCGTTCAAGCGTCTCGATCCGCTCCCCTTCCTTCGGTTTGTCGAAAATCACTTTTTTATCCCTTCTTTAGCTAAGTTAATAGCAGTATAAGTTGCAATATAATAAAATCCAAGCATAAGTGGATTTATAAATAACCGCCCCACCAGCACATATGCCACTCCCATCGCCGTCCCTAATATACCGCATCCTATGCCGTATATCGTGCCTGCGATGATAATGGCGAGGAAGTCAGAAGTTCGTTCATGTAAGCCGAATCTCATGAATATATCACCTCTCCGAATATCGCAATCTGCACTATCGCATCCGTTACGAACGCATCGTAGCTCCCCACATCCCCCAGCTCCAGCTCATAGAATTTAAGCCTGCCTTCAAGCACCAGCCGCTCGAATTTCGGCAGCGCCGCCGCTACGTCGCTGAGTGTAACCGTGTAACGCTTGTCCTCTTCCGTGTCGTAAAAGCGGAATATGCCATTGTCATAGTCCCATTTATCGCACAGGAGATAGGAGCTCGAATATTCGGGATAGTTCTCCATGATATCCTTGGCCATGCAGTCCCTTTCCACATTTCCCTCTTCCACCCACAGGCTGGTTTCTTTATGGCAGTGCGGGCATTCGACGGTTTCCTTCCAGCTAGAGTATGCATCCCATTCGACGCCTTCTTCCCGAAAGGATTTGATGCTGGTTTCGTATGAACCCCGCACCAGGGCTTTCCCGCTGATTTTCGGAGGGATATCTGTCGGTATTTTTTTCTTGCATTGATGGCAGATAATATAACCAGTCATTTTTCAGCGCCCAGTCCCACCTTCTCCGCCAGCCCCACCTCTGCGAACGCGATGCGCTTCGGCGGCAGCGGCACGTTGAATATCTTCTTGAACGCCGCTTCTTTTATCACCCAGCAGCGTCCCGTCAATCGCTTGTCGGATTCCGCCTCCGCCAGCAGCACTCCCTTTCCTTTTTCAAGGTATTTCTTGCGGCAGGCGTCGCACGGCTCCGGATCGAATAACATGTGCATGGGAGCCTGCTCCTTGTAGGCCGCCCCCAGCAGCACTATCTCCCCCTTCTCCTTCCCGCACACGATGCACACCGGCATCGTCGGGTTGAGACCGTGTTCCTTGTGCAGTCTAAGTGCCATTTTAGTGTGCCTTCAAATCCGCTTCCCGCAGCGGGCTGTCCTCTCGCATATGATTCAACACTAAATCAACAACCGCCTCCTCCCGCCCCTTCGACCACTTCAAATGCGCCGCATATTTCCGCACGATATCTACTCCCAGCAGGTCGTGTTTGACGTATGTTTTTCGACGCGGGTCTTTTTTCGGCATCGCCACGAATGGTTTGCCGACATCATGCAGCAGCGCCGCCGCTACGTCGCTATGTGTCACTAAGTGCTGCTTATCCTCTTCTTCGTCGTAGAATAGGAATAACCCGCCTTCATAGCTCCATTCCGTGCAGACCAGCGTCGGACTGGAATATTCAGGATAGTTCTCCATGATGTCCTTTGCCATCTTCATATAGTTCCTGCTCCCGACCTCATCCTCCCACAGGTCGGTTTCGTGATGGCAGTGGGGACACTCGACTTTTTCCTCCCAGCTGTCGTGCGCATTCCATTCAACGCCTTCTTCTCTAAAGGCTTCGATGGTGGTTTAATACGCACCGCGCACATCTGCTTTCCCGCTGATCTTCAGCGGCTCATTAGTCGGTATCTCCTTTTTGCAATGTGTGCAGATAATAGATTCTTTAATCATTTTTTTCGATCATCAGCTTCTGCAACATTTCCAGTGCATAGAATCGTTCACGATACTGTTTATTCAATTCACTGATAACAATCATTCGTATTGGATTGATAACATGCTCTTCTCTGAGCGTGCTATTTATGCTATCAAGGCTGCAAACTAACTCCCCGATTTTTGTATGCATCCGTTCTCTAAGTTTTTTGTCCATCGTTCAGTGCGCCTTCAAATCCGCTTCTCGCAGCGGGCTATTCTCTTGCATGTGATTGAGCACCAAATCAACCACCGTATCCGTGCGCTCCTTCGACCATTTCATATGCGCCGCATACTTCCGCACGATATCAGCGCTCAGGAGATCGTGCTTAACGTATGATTTCCGTTTGGGCTTCTCTTTCCACACCGCCACGAAAGGTTTCCCTATATCGTGCAGCAGCGCCGCCCAGCGTAGATTGATATCAAGCGGAGAATGCTTTACCACCAGCATCGTATGTGTCCATAATGGATATTGGTGATAGGTACTTACCTGGTCGTATTCGTGTTGCAGCGACAGCTCCGGGAACATGAACGCCAATAGGCCTGACGACTGCATATAGCACAGACCGTTTACCGGACAGCCGCTCATGAGCAGCTTGTCCATCTCCTGCGCCCAGCGTTCCTTTGAAACGCGCAGGATGCTGTGCGCCTGCTTCACCATAGCGTCGCTGGTGTGTTGCTCTATGTCGAATTCCAGTTGCGCAGCGAATCTACATGCCCGCAACAGGCGCAGCGGATCTTCTTTGAAACGGGCCTTGGGACTCGCACCAACCGCACGTATTGTTTTTCCGCGAATATCCTCCAGGCCGTTATAGGGGTCTATGATTCTATCGCCCCGCATGGCGATGGCATTGATGGTAAAATCCCTGCGCGACAGATCCTCTTCGAGCGTCACCCCGTATTCGACGTCCGGCTTGCGGCTCTCCCCGTCATACGTTTCCCCGCGAAAACTGGTAATCTCAACCAGCGTCCCGCGAATCGTAAAGCCGATGGTGCCGAACATCTTGCCGACACGATTGCCTATCTTTATCGCCCGCTTCCCGTGCGCCCGTATCCGCTCCTCTATCTCATCTGGTTTCAGCGGCGTGCAGAAATCGTAATCGCACGGCTCCTTCCCCATCAGCTCGTCCCGCACTGAACCACCCACCCGATACACCGGCTGGATTATCTCATTGACGCACTGTAGGATTTCTTCATTTGACGGTGGGGAATTTCGGCTCATTGTGTTGCGTTACGATTATCTGAGGCTGCACGGTGTCAGCTATCAGTAAATCTATTATCACAGCAAATATAGCAAACATCGGATTCCATCCCAGTGGCTGATTGGCGCATACATAGATATACGTTGCAGTTACTATCATTTTTCCGGCCTCCACCCACACCGCTTGCAGGCGATAATATTCTTTCGATATGTCTTGAATTCAAGAAAATCTAAGAATGACGATCCGCGTACCTCAAGATTGTATTGAACCCTTTCATCGGGGTGCTTCTCTATTGTGAACTCCCGCATATCATGCCCCCATAACCACCCCCACATCCCCCTGCATGGAGGCGCATGGCAGTTTTTCGTATCTCCAATTCTCATCGTACGATCTGCTCGAAGGCGCGCATAAACGCCTCTGCATTGTGCAGCGGCAGATATTGGTTTCTCCCGCCGGTATAATCCTTGTCATGCGCTGCGGTCCTCACCAGCATTCGGTCTTTGCTCCAGCGCAGGTCTTCGATGCGAAAGTACCACCATTGAGCGTCCTTCTGAAAAAAGCCGCTCATGTCGAAATGGTTCGGCTTTCCTATCTTCACGACCGTTATGCCCTGTGACTTCAGAAACGCCGTGAACTCGCGCTTGAACAGCCGGTGCCACGCGAGATATTGCGGCGTCCGGCAGCTGGAGCTCTCGAATTCGTATTTTGTGGATTCGATGGATTTGGCCATCGGCCCCCCGACATTCCTCCCCAACTCTCTCACTATCGCGTCCATTTTTCGATGTGCCGCCGCAGTGGCGCAGTGTGGCACAACCGCCGCGAGTTATTATTGGCGGCGGCCTCCAGGCGACAGAATCCGAAGATTCTGTCATTGCGGACCCATGAGCATGGGAGCGCCATCATACGGTATCGGCTCGCGCGGCCTTTCAAAAAGGCCGCCTCCAAATGGAGTTATCTCAGAAATTCGATGAATGCGTTTAATTGTATCGTAGGCACATAGAACAGCACATGCTTGCCGCTGAAGACGTACACGTCTCCCGCCTTGCCCTTTTTGGCCGTGATACCGTCGCATATCGTAAACTCTTTTATGAACTCTTGTTTCATAGTTGCACCTCGGTTAGTCTCTCGCCTCCCCCTGACAGTCCCATTCCTCCGGCCACCGCACCAAACACCTCAACTCTCCCCAGGCATCCCCGCCATTCTTGGCGGGAACGGTCAGCACGGCTCCCCTGTTGGTGTAGACAAATTGCTTCATGGACAGGAGAGCGTGAGGAATCAGTTTAGTAATGCGGCTGATTGCGAAGGACTTCTTCGAGTGCGCCGTGGCAATATATGAATTTCCTCACACCCTCTTTCTGCTGAAATGCTATTCGTCGCGGCAGAACGCCTGCACCTCTCCGGTCTTCGGGTTGATGTCTCCGAACAGGATGCTTCTCCTGCCGAAATTCGGAAACGTTTCGAGCGTTTTGTTCTTGAGCGTTTCGTATTCGTCTTTCGTCATCCACTTCGTCTTCGGCTCGGCCAACCTGACCGAATCTAATACGAACGTCTTGAGTATCGCATTGTACCGCTCCGTTTTCTTCTTGCGCTTGCTGATGAACCGTAACTCGATCGGAATGAACGGGTGCAGTTTTTGCAGGACGGTTTCGTAGGGAATCTCGTCGTCTTCGATGCACATCGACATCCGCTTGTCCTCGTCCGGAATCTCGATCGGACCCTTGCTCACCCGCATGAACTCGTTGTCCATAACGATTTCTCGTGCATCAATTTTCACGTTTGCACCGCCGTTACGTTGCCGCCTGGTGAAAGCGTCACCGTATACCCGTTTAATAGAAACAAATCGACCAGCTCGGCTCGGTGTGACTCATGCACATCCGGCAGCACGTAGCTGCGATAATCATTGGAGAGCAAGCAACTTGAATCCCCGATGATATTGTATATCTGCTCAGGTGTTACCGCTATCATTTATACCTCCCGTCAAGCTTCGTCTTGTTCCATATCGGAGCCATGAGAATACCGCCTATCGAATTTCCCCGGAAGTAGCTGCGTTCTGGCCGCCGCACCTCGCCGGTCGTCGCCAGCCCCAACACCCCGCCCCGCACCATCCCCCGGACGGTGTGCAGGCATTCGTTTTCCAGCGCATCGGGGGCATCCAGTATGCCGGCGACTATCAGCTTTCCGCCTTCGGCCCGCCGGATGAAGAGCTGTCCCGCAACCGGGACTTCGTGCGCGCTACTATCTCCCCGTACTTTTTCCAGCCGCTCTTGGCGAATTGCCTTCGGTTCGGCTCGTCGGCGGCCAGCCATTCGCGCATTTTTTGTTGGTGTCGTGAGCATCCTAAATCCTCCAGTATGGAGTTGTATTCCTTCTCGGCAAAAAGCTGCGTCTTTCCGGCTATCACCGTTTCCTCCACGGCATAGCCTGCGGAGCGCAGCGCGTCCCGTACATGCGACAGGATATACCCGCGACAGACATACACCACCCATTCCCCCGGCCCCGCCCCCAGCTCGCCGAGCATTTCCTGCGTGAGGCGCACGGCCTCCTGAAGGTACTCTTGCCGTTGGAATTTCGGCGGCTGAAAGTTGTCGTAGGGAATGGTGCGGGATATATACCGCTCCTCCGACGTGCCGCATACCAGCACCACCGGCCCCACCAGGTCGCCCCAACCGCTTGCGATTCGGAGAGCTGTTACACTCAGCCGTATTATCGTCGATTGCGACGGCTTTCGTTCCGCCTGCCATCTTTCAAATTAGACCCATGGAAGCAAGACCTTTCATCGGCTGCACGCTATCACAGCTCTGACAATACGCCCGATCGGCGTCCGGTTCCATGCGTACGGATGCGCCGCATTTCTTGCAGCTACCCGTAATCACGCCATCGAACACCGCTGCTTCCAGCATATCTTCAATGTTCATTTTTAGCATGAACGGGACGGCTTACCATCCCCTCACCGCTCGCGCTCCCTCTGGCCACGCCCCGACAGGTGCGGTTCGTGTCGTCATAGACAACGCCGGTGGTTCCGTTTACGAATTGCATTGTATCTGTATTGGATTGAATCTTAAAGCTTAGTCTGCCCAACGGACGTATCACGCCCGCAGCTCTGCCACGGCCTTTTCCACAATCCGCTTACCGAGCATTTGTAGTAGGTCTGCCACAACCCTAATCCTATCGGGTGCGATTCCCTGACGCACAGTCGGCAGCTCTTGCAGCTCATGGTAAATCAACAGGATTCGACAGAAAAAAACTGAAATAAAAAACGGCAACCGGAGCACCGATTGCCTACTGGTGAATATCAAGGGCGGGAGCCTCCAGCCCCCGCCCTCCCCCATCGCCCCCGCGAAGGGAATACATGCGACCGTCTTATAACTGGCTACCTTACGGCATTACCAACGGGCAGTAAATCTGAAATTTGGGTGAAGCCTTTTATAAAGGCTTCATAAGGCAGCGTTTGGCCGCCTCTTGCTTGCTTTTAGCCGCCGTTATGCGGATAAGTATCTCATTGTGATGAAAGCTCACCGTCGCCTTGCTGCCCTTGAGACAGGCGGCAATATCGGTGATGTCTGTCGTTTGCTTGAGCAACATCATCAACGCCTCAAGCCGGAGTGCCGTATAGCACGGCGTCGTTCTGTTTTTGTATCTCCCGTATGGCCGCATCGAATTGCCGCCATTTCTGCTTGATACTGAGCGACCGCGCTCCTTCTTCGACCATTTTGACCCGTGCTTCGCGTTCGTCCAGCTCTTCGACTACCTGAAAGCTGAGCGGCAGCTGCACCACGTGTCCGGTCGCATCCCTCACTATTAGTTGTTTTTTCGGCATAGTAGCACCTCAAAAAATGAGAAGAATTGGCGGGGAGAAAAGCCCCCGCCGTAAAACAAAAAAATTGGACAGGCGGTTTCCCGCCTGCCCTCGGACATACTCGCCCATGCAAGCCCCCGCCTGCACAGCCTGCCTGCTCACTCGTCGAGCATGTCAAGCTGCGCTTGAAGCTCTGCAATCTGCGATTGTAGCTGCTCGGCACTGACCTTCTTCAGGTCGATTGCCTTACCGGCTACTGGGCGCAGAAGCAGGCCACGGGCCAGCTGGACAAGCTGCTTGTCGTCCTTTACCTCTCCGAGCTTGCGGACGGTAGACACGATGGAGAAAATCGCACCGCGCTTCGTCTTCAAGTTGTGCTGATTCTGGTAGAAATCCAGAAACGACACATCGAGAGGGTTAGGTCGCCACTTGTCTGCGGTTTCCATATTCCCACCTCTTACTTACAATCCGCCGCCCGCCCGTTATCGTTGGGCGGCATCACAAAAACAACCGACCGCCGAATCTCGGCGGAAAAAATCGGATGAATATCAAATGAGCATGAACCGCCGCGCTGGCAGTTGTTCCCCACCAGCCGGCGGACGGTGGCTCAGGCCTGAGCCAGAAGGGCGCAGATACGGGTATGCGACACCTTCCCCATATGAAGGGAAACGTCTTTCCGTTCCCCGTAGTTGGACAATGAAACCCCCGCCAGCCCCCGCCCTACAACCTGCCAGCGAACGACCGGCGGGGGAAAAATGGCCGATAGGCAAAAAATCCCCCTTTATGAGATTAGCGAAAAATTGCGAAAAAGCGAAAAAGCGAAAAAGCGAAAAAACGCCCCCGCCCCGCCCCATTGTATAAAGGGCAGGCATCGTGAAAAAATCAGGACATAAACAACGTGCTTAAAACCCGCCATTATAAAAGGGTTTTAAAAAAGCGAAAAGGCAAAAAGCGCAAAAACGCCCCGCCCCCGCCCAATTGTAAGAAGGGCAGGCATCGTGAAAAAATCGGGATAAAAACGCCGTGCTTAAAACCCGCCCTATTATGCGGGATAAAAAGTCGGGGAAAGTGCGTTCCGGAAAACCGCCAAAAACCGAACGCACTCCCCCTATCAAAAAACGCGGCTTCTTAGGCCGCTAATTGTTGCCTGGTCGCATACCGCTGCCGGACGGCGGCTTTTGTAGCCGCTTTTTTAGCGGCGTACTTAGCCCCCAAAGCCCCCTTCCCCTCAGCCCGATTAATGGTGAGGGTTGGAATATGGGACGAATCTATATCCCTAATCCAATCGGGTTTTTCCCCGCCTAATGGCGTCATGCGGACGATGTGCTTAAAGGTCGCCTGATACCCGCCGAAATGGTCGGGATATTTTCTCAGCTCCCTGAGCCGGAAAATATACATCATGTCGTCATGCGCCATTTGTGCCAGCTTCTTATCCCACGAACTGCGCAGGTTATCAACCTGTCGATACAGTCGGCGGATATACATGACCGGAATGCCGTCCGATATGAACGCACATTCCGGCTGCTCCAGAAGCCGCACAAAACGGTTGTACATCTTCCGCACTTTCCATAAGGCTTCGCGGTCGCGCTTTTTGTCCTTGCTGATATCCCCGTTTTTCAGCAGGCCGTATTCCTTGCCGATTCTGCGGCTGCTCTCCCAAACGTCATAATCGTCCTCAGAACCGGTGATATACTTGCGTTCTAAGACAACGTCAAACGCCTGGCACGCAGCCCGCATAATCGTATGGCTCGTATGCCCGCAGAAAAACTTGAGCAATTCTTCAGGACATCCCCATCCGTCATTGTCGCACAAATCTTGCAGCATATTAACCGCCCGATTTGTACGGTTGCGGGAGTGGCCGACATTCTCGTATCCAAAAGCCTCGAAATTCTCCCAGTCGTACATCCGGCGTAATTCGCCGTCCATTGACAACAGGAAAACTTTCCCCTGCATAGTCAGCACGGCATAGCTGCGTGAGAGCACGTGCTTTGCCAGCATGTACAACCGCTTGTATTTTTGAAGCTCCAGGTCCCGCTCTTCTTTCAGGCTTTTCGTAACCTTAGCCATATCGACCGCCGGCAGCCGTTCTTTTACCACCTTTTCCTGCGCTCGAATTTCCAGGTCTGTAAGCTCCCTTAAATGCTGGGAGCGATAGGCCCGGCAATTCTGCACGATACTGCGTTGCAGGGAAAGTGCCTCCAGAACAGCGGTGCAAATTCCGATGTTTGCAATCGACTGACTGCGGAAGCTCTCCTCCAGACCAATCTTGAGGTCTGAAGGCCCGCTGAAATTCCATGCCTCTGACAGCACGGTTTCAGGGTCGGCCACGACCAGCGGTTTTTCATCGGGTGTGAACTCGATGTTTTCCGTGCATATTCGCAGCCCCTCGGTGTCGATGCTTTGAGGCTCCCCAAAATTGGGTTGCCAGCGAGCGATCGAAATGCCGAGCTGTGCCTCCGCATGTTCGAGCGGGGTATTGGTCTGCACCCAAGTGTCGAAAAACGACATGCTCTTTTCATCGAAGATTATGCGCTCTTCATACTGGGGCACGAACGACCAACTTACTGCACGACTTGTGAGGCCGCGCCTTTGTCCGCCGTATGCGTCCACTATTTCCTGCGCCGCCATTCGGCGGGAAAATCGCAGGGGTGTTTCATTGCCATCAGCATCCATGCTGATAACGTCCTCAAAAAGTGGGGTTGTGTTTGCCATCTTTTTTCCTTCATAAAAGATGGCGGTTTTTCCTGCCCTCCTACCCTCGTTATCTCATACGGTCTTAACCCGCCGTAAAAGATGTTCCCCATCAGGGGTGGTATTCACAGGGATATCAGCCAGCGGAATCGAACCGCTTAATCGCCCGTGCAAAACTGCGGGCTGATAGGTCGCATAAATCTTAGGACAGAAAAAAAGAAGAAAAAAGGGGGCTTTCGCCCCCTATAAAATCAGTGGTCTATTTTCTCCGGAATTTCACCGAGATACCGCTCAGGGTTTTTTAGGAAGTCCTCAAGCTCGATATTCCGCCTCTTGCAAAACCCGTTAAAATTCTCCCTCATTCGGGTACGGGTTTTTGACAGGTTGGAAAACCTCAACTTTGCGTCCTCCCATTGCTGGTTTATTTTCCGGTACTGTTGAACCCTCGGTTTTAGCTTGTCTATCTTCCCTGAATTTGTCAGGGCTTTATTCCTCGAAGATATTATGCGCCTTTGCTCGGCCATAATTTTCTTGAGGTCAGCCATCCCCCATTCCGACTCCTTTTTACCCAGGAATTTTTCCCAGTGTTTGGTGTCGTCATTTTCAGGGGGATTTCCACCTGAGGTTTCAACAGGTTTTTGCGCCTCAGAACTCTTACCGTCTGAGACACCGACCTTTTTATGGGTCGCCTTGTCCTTGGGTTTTTCACCCTTTGTTTTCTTGGCCATTTTTCCAAGTGTATCCCCCCGCCTCTTTTCAGGGGCGGAGTTCCTCTACAATTCTGAGGGATTTTTCCCTCAGATTAGCACCATAACAACTGGTTAGGTACATTAAATTATGGTATTCTGCCTTTATAAATGGCATTTTTAAAAACGCTATGCTGCGCCACTGCATAGAACAAT
>Ga0180432_10003694_pt1 | contig 21609 bp, 25 predicted proteins | sample SS_ome_10_FD_132414 | JGI IMG/M metagenome (GOLD analysis project Ga0180432, IMG submission 132414) | Hypersaline lake sediment archaeal communities from the Salton Sea, California, USA - SS_1_MS_2 metaG | ecosystem: Environmental > Aquatic > Non-marine Saline and Alkaline > Hypersaline >...
ACGTCATTGTATTTTTTGTCTTTTAGTAAGCCTTCAAAGTATCTTGAGCCCTCAAATATGCTTAAGTCTACTTTTTTGATTTCTCCTTTGTCTACCTTGATGTGGAGTTTTGCATGTCCTTCTATTTTTGTTATGTGGTTAAGGTTTATTTTTGTCATTTTTTTCTATGTTTTGGAACATGTTCAGTCTTTCCATTATTTCTTTTTCATCAAGACCAAATGATTTAAACAGTTTTATTTCAGCTTCATAGTCTGTTTTTGGTCTTGGTCCTCTGCATCCCATGCATTCAAAGTTTGCTTTTGTGCATATTGCGTCGCATCCTCCGTGTGTTACTGGTCCTAAACAGATTTTTTTCTGTCTTAAGAAGCATTCTGGTGTGCCTTGTCTTGGGCATTGTGCGCATACAGGGCCTTCAAATTCTTTCATTATTTTGCCTTTCAGGAATTGGTTAAGGAAATTCATGAATTCTTCTTTTATGATTGGGCAGCCGTACATGTAATAGTCTACTTTTACATATTCTCCTATTCCTGCTGCTGGTATTGAGTCTTTGAGCATTCTTTGGTTGTAGACGTATTTCTCAAGCTCTTTGTTTTCCACAAAGTTTCGCATTGCTGGTACTCCTCCGTGGCACGCGCATGCCCCTAGTGCAACAAGAGTCTTGCTTTTCTTTCGTATTTCTTTTAGTTTCTGTACTTCTTTTTTTGTGGTTATTGCTCCTTCTACAAACATCAGGTCAAATTTTGCTTTTCTGTTCTTTTCTTTCAGAAGATGGAAGTATTGGACATCAAACTTCTTGAAGATGTCCATTAGTTTCTCAATGAAAAGTATTGTGAACTGGCATCCCTGGTCGCATGTAAATGATACAATGCCTAGTACTGGCTTTTTGTCACCCATTTTAATTAAGAAAAAAGAAAAAGAGTATATTAACTTTTTGATTGTTCAGCGCCGGAGGCGGGAGTTTCATCACTCCCACCTAAGTGAATTTGAACCCGCAAGATGCAGGGTTTGCATCACCTGATCCTAAGTCAGGCTCCTTACCTGATTCGGACCACTCCGGCTTTGCTGAAATTCCACAAAGCTTATATACTTCGTGAACATAATTGTTTATGCAGGGTTAACATCACCTGGTCTAAGTCTGGCGCCTTGCCAGATTCGGCCATTTCTTTTTTTTATACTGATTTTATTCTTTATATGTTTTCATAAGAAAAAGCAGTAATATTTTCAAAAGAATCAGAAGATTTTTTGAAGAAGAAATTATATTTGCGGTTTTGATTTAATTATATGTATTTTCTTTAGAAATCCTGTAATAATCATATTTGATGCTGCAATTTGTGAAGTTTTTTGCAATCTGGTTCATTCCTTCTGAATCAAGGTCTTCTGCTTCTGCAGGCCTTATGTTATCTGCTGTTATTTTTAGTGTATTGCCTTCTTTTTTAATATCAAGGGTCCAGGCATGCATTTTGTGTGCAGAGAATGAGTTGCAAGCCAGGAAAGGGTACTTTTCAACAGCAATTCCTTCAGTTGTGTATGGCTCCACTTCCAGTGACCAAATATATCCTCTGAAATTGCCTCCTGCTCCAGTATGCTTTATAGAATATGTGTAGGTGTGGTTGATATGTTTCCAAAAGTATATGCTTTTGTCTATATTTTCGCAGATTTTTTTGTCTTTGAACAGTTTTGTCTTAAGAATTGCTTCTGTTATGATGCTTGGCGGCAGGTCTTTGAACAATACTTCATTAAAGCATCCTTGTTTGAATTCTTTTTCAAGTTTTTCTGTTTCTTTTTTAGAAAAGCCCAATTCATTTAGAACAGCATAAGGCTCATCAAATAATTTTTTCCCTGTAGAATCATAGCATTTTGTGTGTGTCTTGCCATCCCAAGTATTAAAAGCAGAGTTGCAGGCGAAAATTGCTTCTTTAATCCCTTCATATTCGCTCTCTTGCTGTTCTTTGGCAGTGCATCCTGCCAGTACTGCTGCTAAGCATATGAATAATATTAAATATCTTGCCCCCATTTTACTTAAGAAAAAAGAAAAAGAGTATATTAACTTTTTGATTTGCTTCTTCCTATCAGGTATCCAACCAGCATGAATATCAGCACAACTATTGCATAGGATATTATCAGTGATGCAAGAGGCATTTCAGGCAGTCCCAGCATTGCCATTGAATATCCCATTATATATCCTATTCCATAGTTGATGTAATATGCCAGAAATAATACTGCAACAAACAATATTCCAAATATTAATCCGTATTTTGTGTATTTGTTCATTTCATAACACGTCCTTCGGTTCTGTCGTAATTCCAAACAGGTTCTTTGCCTCTTTTGATAATGCAAATAAGGATTTTCTTTTCCCTACTATTTTTGAGGCAGTGTCTACTTTTTGTGTTACTGCTGCCATTCTCAGCTCTTCGCCTAATGCTGCGCAGAAATTCTCTATGCCGTTTTCTTGTTTTGCGGCTATTAAGAATGGCCTTCCCATTGCTACTCCGTCTGCTCCTAGCATCATTGCTTTTGCAACATCAAAGCCTGTTGAATAACCGCCTGCCAGTATTATGTCAAAGCTTGGTCTTTTCTTCAAGACAGCGAATAATGCTCCTGAAGGCATGTTCATTTCATTCATGACTAGCCATGGGCTCATTCCTGTTCCGCCTCCAAAGCCGTCTACTGTGAGTATTTCTATTGGAAGGTCTTCCTCTTTCTTGATTTTATCTAATTCCTCAATTAATTTAATTATGCCGATTCCCATTCCTGTTTTTACCCATAGCGGCTTGCCATAGCTTGCATATTCTTTTAGTGTTTCTCTTAGTGATTCTGAAGTTAAGGTTCCTGGGAATGCGTGTCTTTCATATTTGCCATTGCCTTTGTCTATCACTAAATACCCTGCTTTTTTGAATTTTTCAGCCATCTCTTCTCCTTCAAACTGTATCTCTCCGCCTAATCCTTGTTTTGCTCCTTGTCCTAGCTTGAATTCTATTGCATCTGCGCCCCATTCTGCAGCCAGTTTAGCTAATCCTAATTTGTGCTCGTTTGCATTTACCTGTATGACGATTGCGCCATAGTCTTCTTTCTGGTTTTTCTTGTAGATGTCTATTGTGTGCTTTAGTTTTTCCTCCCCAAAGGTTATCAAGTAATTCTCTCCTAAGACTCTTGCTATTCCTGCTTTTGCAGCTCCGATTGTCAATTCATCATTCTTGTCAGATGCTACTTTTGTTGAGCCCATTCCTGCAATAACTAATGGAACAGTGCACTTGAAGCCCCCTAGTTTTGATTCTGAGCTTGTTTTTGTGAAGAATAATCCTTCGCCATATAGTTCTGGCATTATCTGGAGGTCTTCCATGTTTGGTATTCTTTTTTCTGCGCCAAATTGTGTTGTGCCAAATGGCCCTGGAAATAATGTTCTTCCTGTCTTTGCCTTTTTACCCACTTCGCACATCCCGCACATTATGCAGTTTGAGCATAGCCCGCTCATTGCAGCGTGGTCTGGAGCATATAGTTTAGTGCCGGTTATCATGCATGCGTTCTTGTGGAATCGCATGCCTTCTAGAGTTGCATGTTCTTTTTTGTCTGTCATTGTAAGAAAAAGGGTTGTTGCTTGCTTTATTAATTTTGTGGTATTGTATTATTCTATCTCAAATATCTCTTGCCATAATGCGATATGCACTGGCAGGGTTCTTCTTATATTTGCAATTAAATCTGTTGTTCTTGTGTATTTTGGCTCAAATATTTGGTAAGATTCAAGAAATGCTGCGCAGTCTGGGATGTGGTTTCCGCCTACCAAGTGTAGTATCCTGTCTTGTCGCAGCCCATATATTAATTTGTAGAATCCATATGCATATGCTCCATATCTTATTAAGATGGGGATGTTAATGACTGGCGCGCCTGGTATCTGGATGAATTTATTTTCTGCTGCACGAATTTCTGCTTCATGGGATTTTACAAAATTCTGCGTAGAAACATTTGACCTGTAGTCTCCTATGTATGCTGTTATTTTTATGCCAAAGTCAATGGCGCGTTCTATTACATAGATTAATCTTAAGGTGTACATTTTGCCTGGTGTTAATGTGCTTTTTCTGGAGAAATCAACCTCTACTGTGAGTTCAAACAGTTTTTTTCTGAGATTCAATAAGGCATTTGATTGTGCAGAGTTTTGTTTTTGCAGTAATTCATTTGTTTTTTCATAAAAGTCAACAATATCTCTAAAACTTAATTTGTTTTTTTCAGCAACATAATCTAATTTAGGAAATTTTTCATATATTGCGCAGTATTCATTGAATAATTCAAATTCCTTGCTCCATTCAGGAGAACTTTCAGAGATAAGTGCAATGCTTTTTGCGCTGTTAAAATCCCCCATTTCAAGAATGTATGGGTCATCGTGTATGTCAGGAATAAATACAACTGGCTTGTTGATGCGTTTTATTGCCATCACTCTCTTTAAAAATATTGTTTATATTAAACTTTCTATAGCAAAGTTTATAAGTGCATTTGTCTGCGAACAGCATATGATAACCTTCCTGGGAGTTATAGGAATGGCCTTGATTCTTCTAGCTTTTTTCATGAATCAGACTCATAGATGGAAAGATGATGACTTAATATATGATATTACTAATCTTGCAGGCGGTGTTTTACTGGTTGTGTATGCTGTTTACTTGAATAGCTGGCCTTTTTTCATACTTAATTGTGTCTGGGTGGTTGTTTCTGCAAGGGATGTTTATCTTGATTTAAGGAAAGTAAAGAAAACAAAGAAGAGCCATCTTTGGCATACAAAAAAGTAAAATGGCTAAAAAGAAAGTCAAGAAAAAAGCAAAGGTGATTGTTTACTCTACTCCTACCTGTCCTTGGTGCAGGAAAGCAAAAGAGTTTTTGAAAGAGAAAAAGATTGCTTTCAAGGATTATGATGTTAGTGTTGATGATAATGCAAGGGATGAGATGATCAAGAAGTCAGACCAGATGGGTGTTCCTGTTTTGGATATCAATGGAATAATTATTGTTGGTTATGATGAAGATGCAATAAAAGCTGCATTAAAGAAGAACTGACCGCAAGAATTATATATGTGTAGCTTGTGTTTAATATTGAAAAGAGGTGTTTTATGGTTGAGATTTCAGAGAGGGGGCAGGAGCTTCCTGACTTGGAGATTGAAAAACTGATAGAGATTGCTGTAGAGCATCCTGAGATTATTTCTTTAGGTCCTGGTGAGCCTGATTTTGACTTGCATCAGGATTTGGTGAAGCACACAAAAAAGGTTGCGCATTTAGTGAATCATTATGCTCCTGCAGGTGGATTAAAAGAGCTAAGAGAGGCGCTTGCAAAAAAATTAAGAAAAGACAATAAGATAAAGACAGATCCAGACAATATTGTTGTTACCTGTGGAAGCCAGGATGCTTTGGTTCTTGGTGCTGCATGCTGTCTTGATGTTTCTGAGCAGATTATTCTTCCTAATCCTGGTTACATGGCTTTTCTTTCAACTTTTGAGTTGTTTAATGCTAATCCTAGGTTTGTTGAATTAAAGGAAGAAGATGATTATGCGATGAATCCTGATTTGATTAAGAAAGCGATTGACAAGAAAAAGACAAAAGTTTTGCTGATTAATTCTCCTTCAAACCCGACAGGCAATGTCATGACAAAGAAGATTTTAGAGGAGGTTGCTGATATTGTTGTTGATAATGACTTGTATGTTTTTTCAGATGAAGCTTATGAAAAGATTTTGTTTGATGATGCAAAGCATTACTCTATTGGTTCTTTCAATGGCATGAAGGATTATGCAGTTACTTTTCAGACTTTTTCAAAGAGTTTTGCTATGTGCGGCCACAGGCTTGGCTATGTTGCAGCTCCGCCTGAGCTTGCAGAGGCAATTAAAAAGACTCATGTTCTTACGACTGTTTGCGCGCCTACTATCTCTCAGTTGATTGGCATCAAGGCTTTGAAGATGGGTGAAAAGCATGCAAAGCAGATGGTAAAAGAGTATACAAGGAGAAGAAAATTGATTGTTCCTCGCTTGAATGAGATGGGCATAAGTTGTCCTATGCCTAAGGGCGCGTTTTATGCTTTTGGTAATATTCAGTATTATGACAAGAGCAGCAAGAGGTTTGTCTTGAATATGATTAAGAAGGCAAAGGTTGCTGCTGTTCCTGGAATTGATTTTGGCACTGCAGGAGAAGGTCATGTGCGGTTTTCTTTTGCTACAGATTATAAATTAATACAAAAAGCACTTGATAGGATGGAGCCATGGCTAAAAAAATACAAGAAGAGATGATTGCAGTAAGGCTGCATGGAAGAGGCGGTCAGGGTGTTAAGAAAGCTGCCCAGATTTTAGCTAGGGCTGCGTATCTTGCAGGTTATTATACTCAGGATTTTGCCTTGTATGGTGCAGAACGTAGAGGTGCTCCTGTCACTAGTTTTGTTAGGCTTAGCAAGAAGCCTATAAATACAAGGGGTTATGTCTGGAATCCTGATTTCATCATTGTTCTTGATGATACTCTGGAGTTGTCCTGTCACATGCAGGGAAGAAAAAAGACTACAAAGGAATTGATTAATACTGAAAAAGATTTGAAAATAAAGGTTGATTACTGCAGGGTTGATGCTACTGGTGTTGCTGTTCAGGTGCTTGGCAAGAACATTCCGAATATTGCTTTATTAGGTGCTTTTGTGAAGATTTTTGAGCCTATTACTTTGGAGCATCTTGCAAAGGCTGTTGAGATTGAATTAGGCAAGAGGCATCCAGAGGCTGTGAAGAAAAACATGCAGGCTGCAAAGATTTGTTATGAAAAGGTGGTATGTTGAGCAAGTTAATCAAGGAAAAGGATATTAAGAATCTTGGGAAAAAAGGTGTTCCTTATGCTGTTGAAAAGCAGCAATTAGTTGAGCGTGCTAATTGGAGGACTTTTAAGCCTGTTATTGATTACTCTAAGTGTATTAAGTGTGGTTTGTGCTGGCTACATTGTCCTGATGCGGCTTATGATGTTAATGAGGAGGGTTTTCCTGTCTGTAATGGAAAGGTGTGCAAGGGTTGCTTGCTTTGTGTTGATATCTGTCCTGTTAAGTGTATTTCAGTTGAGCAAGAAAGGGGGAAGTTGCATAAAAAATGATTGACATACTTGATGGCAATGCATGTGCAGCATGGGGTGCTAGAAGAGCTAAAGTTCAGTGTGTTCCTGTTTTTCCTATAACTCCTACTACTGAGATTATTGAGACTATTGCTGCATGGAAGGCAAAGGGAGAGTTTCCTGGAGAGTTTGTTGTGCTTGATTCAGAGCATAGTGCTGCTTCTGCTGCTCTTGGTGCCTCTATGACTGGTGCAAGGACTTTTACTGCTACTTCATCTCAGGGCTTGTTGTTGATGCATGAGATCCTTCCTATTATTTCTGGGTGTAGGACTCCTATGGTTATGACTACTGTGTCTAGATGTCTTTCTGCTCCTATTGGCTTGTGGCCTGATCATAATGATACTTTGGCTATGCGTGATGCTGGCTGGATTATGTTGATTTGTGAGACTAATCAGGAGGTTTTTGATAGTGTGATTATGGGTTATAAGATTTCTGAGAATCCTAAGATTCTTTTGCCTGTTATTGTAAACATGGATGGTTTTGTTCATTCTTATACTAGGACAGAGGTTGATGTTCCTGAGCAGAAGATGGTTGATAAGTTCCTTCCTCATCCTGAATTAGAAATAAGATTAGATGTCAAGAAGCCGATGACTCTTGGTATTCCTGCAATGGGCCTGGATTACATGAGGTATAGGCAGCAATTGCATAAGGCTATGCTTGATTCTTTTGATGTGATTGACAAGGTTCAGAAGGAATGGGCTAAATTGACTGGCAGGAAGTATGAGTTTTTGGATGAGTATAAGACTAAAGATGCTAAGGCAGTTATTGTCATGATTGGTGCTAATTCAACTATTGCTCGTTCTGCTGTTGATACCATGAGGAAAAAAGGCAAAAAAGTCGGCTTGTTAAGGATTAGATTATTCAGGCCTTTTCCTGAAAAACAATTAAGAAACGCTCTTGAGAAAATTGATCATATTGCTGTGATTGACCAGAATATCTGTCCTGGTATGGGTGGTATTCTTTATCCAGAGATTAAGATGGCATTAAGTGGAACTAAGAAAGTTGTTGGCAATTATATTCAGGGCTTGGGTGGAAATTTTGTTTCAGAGCAGGATTATATTGATATCTTAGATGATATAATGAAAGCAAAAGCAGATGATAGAAAATGGCAGATGTAGATTTTAATATAAAGGAGGAAATGAAGAAACCGCATTTGATTACTGGGGGCACTTTTGCTTGTGCTGGATGTAATCCTGTGCTAGGCATTAGGTTGACGCTTATTGCTTTGGGAAAGAATGTGATTATGGTTAATTCTTCTGGCTGCATGACTCTGACAGCCACATGGCCTTTTACTCCGTATAGGATTCCTTGGGTTCATGGTGCTATTGAAAATGGCGGTTCAGTTGCTGCGGGTATCTTGATGGGCTTGAAAGCTCTTAAGAAAGATAAAGGAACTCATGTTGTTGTTTATGCTGGTGATGGTGCTACTTATGATATTGGCTTGCAGGCTTTGAGTGGTATGGTTCACAGGAAAGAAAAAATAATTTACATTTGTTATAATAATTGTCAGTTTGCTAATACTGGCCATCAGGCTTCTAGTGCTACAGAGCAATTTGCAAGGACTACTACTACTCCTCCTCCTTTGGGCAATCCTTTGCCTAGGAAGAACATGGCTAAGATGATGGCTATGGGTGGTGCAGATTACTGTGCTACTGCTTGTGTTTCTTTTCCTTTTGATTTTATCAAAAAGTTAAGGAAGGCTGCTAAGGTTGAGGGTTCTGTTTTCATTGATTTATTGTCTCCTTGCGAGCCAGGCTGGCTTGTCAAGCCTAATGAAACAATTAAGGCAGGCAAACTAATGGTTGAATCCGGCATGTGGCCTTTGTATGAGATTGAGAAAAAGAAAATAACAATCAATCATAAGCCTCAGATGATTCCTGTCAAAGAAGCTCTTAAGATGCAGGGTCGTTTCAAGCACTTAACAGAAGAGCAAATCGGCGAAATCCAGGAAACAGTTATCAAAGAATGGGAAATGATTACAAAAGGAAGATTCTGGGAAGCTGAGGAGTATTAGTTCTTAATTCAATTATTTTCAAAAGACTGTTCCATTGCAGTTACAATGCCTGGGCCTCTTTCTCTGCGAGGGAATAACTGGGCGTGCAAATGATCTACTGTTTGTCCTGCATATTCGCCAACATTGATTCCTATATTGTATGCTATCCTGTCTGGCTTTAATCTTAAATATTTGTTCTGTAGCATTTTTGTTGCTTTTTCTACTATTTTTTTCCTTACATTTTCATCTGCTGGTCGTGGATCAGCTCTTAATGATCTGTAAAACCGAACAATCCTCTCTGGATCTGCGTCATATATGTCTCTGATTGCCTGTGCAGTTGCAGGTATTGCATCTACAAATCCCTCCAACTCTGCCCCTCTTAAGTCTTCAAGGCGCTCAACATGTTCTTTTGCTATTACAATAGAATGTCCTGGTGTTGCAGGCGTGACTGAAAGAATTGCGTAGGCATGTTCATTCTCAAAGATGATTTTGCCTTCTTCTTTCTTCCAAACATCATACAATTTGCAAAATATGTCGTTTGATTTCATAGTAAAAAATAAAAAAATCTATTTCCCATACCCAATTAATTCTGCAACTGGTTCGTCTTCATCCAGCTTCAGGTAGGCGTTTGTTCCATTGTTGTTGAACTGCCTGATGACGTGGACGTCGTCGTCGCCTGAGCTTTTGACATACTCAAACCAGCATCTGTTCTCTGGATCCACGTTTGTAACAGTTCTTAATTTGCTGTCTGGTATGTTGTATACCATTAGGTCTGTGTTGCTTTCCCAGTCATATGGGCAGAGCAGCAGGTTTTCACTGTCAGGTGTTATGCCTATCAGTGCAAGGTCTGAGCCTTCAACAGAGATAACAGCATCTTTCCCACCAGTAACTAGGCTTTCTAGCAATATAACAACATCATTGGTCTCAACATCTCTTGCCTGTATGGCAGCGTATTTTCCGTCATTTGTGACGAGCACGTTTCCATTGCTGTACTCATCCTCATTGTTGTCTCCTACTTCAGTAAATGCGTGTGTCTGCGGGTCATACAGGTTTATCTGTGATCCTTCTGTCTGTGTAGACCAGTGTTGTATCACTGCTCTTCCGTCTGCTGAGAATCCTTTGCAGTATGAGTCTTCAACTCCTGCAACCCATTCTAATGGGTCTTCAAACCATTGTGTTTCAGCATCAAAGATGAATGTCCTGTGGTTCTTGCGGTCCTGGAATGCAGCGACTTTGCCGTCTAGTGACATTCTGTCAAACTGGAAGTTTTCATTTACAGTTGTCACTGGCGCTATAAAGGTTGGATTTAGTCCGCCTTGTGTTGTGTCAACATACCACCATTCATAGTCTGTGTGATTCGGTCCTACTGAGAATTTTGCTATCATGCCTGCTCCGTCATGGGATAATCTGAATTCCCAGCCGAGTCCTCTGTTTGCTGGCAGAATTAATGGTTTTGTCACGTCATTTAGTGCGTCATAAACAAATATTTCTTCTTGCACTGGAACCCATTTGCTGAATACAGCTGTGTTTCCTGAGCTTGCAAGCAGGTTCGTGCATTCCTGCTTGCCTGAACTTATCTGTACAAGAATTCCTTCTGGGAATGTGCTTGTGCCTGGCTTTAGAGCGTATGTTGTGGTTATAAAGTTTTCGTCTTGTTGGCCTATAAACACTATGTCTCCCAGGGTTCCTTTTATGTCTGAATATAATGCATTTGGAAACAGCTGTTCTGTATCATTAGTTGATACTCTGTGCAAGAATACCTGTCCGCCATCAACCCCGTCCCAGGCATAGAATAATACTTTGTCTGGTGTGATTGCTCTTGCGTTTTCGCCGATATATGCGAATTCTTCTGATTCAAATAATACTGCTCCGCTTTCATCAAATATGTTTAGTCTTACTTTGTCCTTGCCGACTTTTTTCTTGGCTATTACATTGTTTCCTGCAAGGCCTAGTGTGATATTGTCTTGTTCAGAATTTCTTGAAAGGTTGTGTATTTGTCCGTCTTTGTGCATTGCTGCTTCAATATCGTCTTCAATTGATGTTTTTAATGCAATCCTGCTTCCGTCTTCAGAAATATCTACAATTTGTGATACGTGCTGTTGTTGTGGTCCCTGAACATCAACGTATTCTGTGACTTTTTCAACACATCCTGGTAATAGTATTGATGCTATTGCTGCGATTAATCCTGATTTTTTTCTTTTCATTTTTGTCTTGTCCCCACTATTAATCTTACAGAGGATAAAGAATGCGATCCTTTATAAAGTTAATGTGTAAATACCACCAAAAGGTGGTTACATTAAAAAGAACTGAAGTACAAAGAAAATAGCATATATGGACACTAAGACAATGCCGTGTTTCCAGGTTATCTGTTTTTTTGTCATGAAATACAAGCCAAGTAAAACAGTGCCCATCATAATAATACAAGCAAATAATATTGAGTTAAATGCTATCTCTATGGGGTGTATTATTGCGATTATTCCAAGAACAAGTGTTGAGTTTGCTATGATTGAGCCTAGTAAATCTCCAAATGCCAAGCTGCTTATTCCTTTCAGTATTGACTTCACTTCAACCATTACTTCTGGTAAAGAAGTTCCTAAAGCAATTATTGTCAAGCCAACTACATAGGGGGAGATTCCTGCCATTGCAGCTATCTGTGATGCAGAGTATATCAGCCAGCGCGCGCCTAATAATAATGCCACAATGCATCCTGCAAAAACAAAGCCATCCCGCCAGAGTGTTTTCAGCTTGACATCTTTCTTCATCTTGCCCATCTTTCCTTCTTTCAGCCACAAGCTCGCGATGTATGCTCCAAAGCCAGCTAATAATATTATGCCGTCTGGTCTTGTGAGTGCACCATCACTAACAAGAATCACAGGCAGTGCAGCTAACGCAAGTGTCTGGAAAAATGTTTTTCCCACAATGGGGTGTTCCATTTTTATTGTTCTGCCAACTATTACCATGATACCTAATACTAATGTCAAGTCGCTGATATTTGAGCCAACCACAGTGCCAAACACCATGCTGGTTTCTCCTGCAAGTGCTCCTGTTATTGATGCAACTAGTTCAGGAAGAGATGTGCCTACTGCAACAACTAAAAACCCAATCAAATAATGGCTTATCCCCAACTTCTTGGCATAATTAGAAATCCCGTATATTGCAAGGTCCGATGATTTTAATACAATTATCAGGCTGAGAACACAGGCTATGGAGTAAAATACAATAGGGTAATTATGGCCAAATTGCTGGCCCAGCTCCATTATGCCTGCTAATACCATTTTACACTTTTGTGAATAATTTCACTATCTCTCCAAATATCAGCACTGACGAGCTTATCACAATTGCATAAATCCAGTCTAGTGCAGTTAGGGATACTGTTCCGAATATTGTGTTCATGAATGGCAAATGTACTACAGCTGCTTGTAATCCAATAGACAGCAGTATTGCTCCTATGAGCCATTTGTTTGAAAATAATCCTAAACTAAATATTGAATAATCTTCTGATCTCATGTTGATTACGTTGAACATCTGGTACATCATCAGTGTTGTGAATGCGATTGTTTGTGCATAAGCAAGGTTTGTCTCTGGATTATACCACTGGAATATTCCTAGTGTTCCCAGCATCATTATTATGCCTATCAGGAAGATCATTATTCCTCTTTTTTTATTAACAATCTTCTCTTCTACTTTTCTTGGAGGCCTTTTCATTGTTCTTGGTTCAGCAGGTTCTGAACTAAGAGCCAAGGCAGGTGCTCCGTCTGTAACTAAATTGATCCAAAGTATCTGTATTGCAATAAGCGGCAAAGGCATCTTTAATAATATTCCTATGAATATTGTTAGCACCTCTCCCATATTACTTGAAAGAAGGTATTCAACAAATTTCTTTATGTTTGAGAATATTGTTCTTCCTTCCTCTACTGCACTTACGATTGATGCAAAATTGTCATCTGCGAGGATCATGTCGCTTGCTTCTTTGGCAACATCTGTTCCTGTTATTCCCATTGCAATTCCTAAGTCTGCTTTTTTCAAGGCAGGAGCGTCATTAACTCCGTCTCCTGTCATGGCGACAATGTGTCCTTTTTTCTTTAGTGCCTCGATGATTTTAAGTTTATGAGTTGGGTTTACTCTTGCATAGACAACTATTTCTTCTACAATGTCTTCAAAGTGTTCCATGTGGTCAAGGTCAAGGCCTGTTATTGCTTTTCCTTTCATGCCTAGCTGTTTTGCTATGGCCATTGCAGTTGACTTGTGGTCCCCTGTTATCATCACTACTTTTATTCCTGCTGTCGCGCATTTCTGTATTGCTTCTTTTACTTCTGGCCTTGGAGGGTCTATCATTCCCTGAAGGCCTAAGAATATCATGTTTGTCTCAACATCTTTTGTAGCTACCTTGCCTTCTACATCTTTGTATGCAAAGCCTAGGACTCTTAGTGCGCCTTTTGCAAACTGTTCATTCACTTCAAGGATTTTTTCTTTTTGCTGTCTTGATATCCTGATTACTTTTCCGTTTATCAATGCGCGGTTGCACATGCTCAAGACAACCTCTGGCGCTCCTTTTGTGTATGCCTTGTATTTTGTTCCTACTTTGTTGAGTGTTGTCATGCATTTTCTTTCAGATGTGAATTCTATCTCTCCTAGTCTTTTGCATTTTACCCTGAGGTCTTCTGTGTCTAGTTTTGCTTTTTTTGCACTTACTAATACTGCTGCCTCTGTTGGGTCTCCTATGACTTCCCATGCTGCATTTTCTTTTTTCAGGCTTGCATTGTTATTCAATACTCCTGCTAATAATAATTGCTTGAATTGGTCCGGGTTCCTGCTGAATCTTCCTTCTGGCGAATACCCTGAGCCGCTTACTTCTATTATCTCGTCATTTGCGTATATTTTCTTTACAGTCATCTCATTGTGTGTCAGTGTTCCTGTTTTATCTGTGCAGATGACTGAGCACGCTCCCAAGGTCTCTACACTTGGGAGTTTTCTCACAAGGGCGTTTCTTTTTGCCATTGTTTTCACGCCCATTGCTAGTGATACTGTGACTACTGCAGGCAGTCCTTCTGGTATTGCTGCAACAGCCAAGGCAACTGCTGCAAGGAACATGCTGAACATTGGGTTTCCATACAGCACGCCCACCCCGAATACTATCAGTGCTATTGCTATGACTGCTATTCCAAGAAAGCCTGATAAGTGCGCCAGTTTTTTCTGCAAAGGTGTTGGCTCTGGTTCTGCTTCTTTGATTAGTTTTGCTATTTTTCCTATCTCTGTCTGCATTCCTGTTGCTGTGACTATTGCCCTGCCTCTTCCTTGTGTTATTATTGTGCTGCTGAAGATCATGTTTACCCTGTCTGCCACTGCGAGTGCCTTGTGGAATGTTGTTGTTGCTTTTTTTACTGGCACTGATTCTCCTGTCAATGATGCTTCCTGTGTCTGTAGGTTTATTGAGTCTATTATTCTTGCATCTGCAGGCACTTTTTCTCCTGTCTCAAGAATAAGCAGGTCTCCTGGCACTAGTTCTCCTGCATCAACTTCTTTCTGCATTCCAGAACGCATGACTATTGCTTTTAGTGATATCAGTTTTTGCAGTGCTGCGATTGCTTCCTCTGCTTTGTATTCCTGTATAAAGCCAAGGATTGCATTCAGTATTACTATCGCTCCTATTACATATACGTCTGTGTATTCTTTTACAAAGATTGAGATTAGCATTGCTGCTATTAGTATCCACACTAGCGGGCTCTTGAATTGTCTTGCAAGAATCTGCAATGGATGTATTTTTGCAGCAGCCTCTATTGTGTTTGGCCCGTATTTCTTGAGCCTTTCCTCTGCCTCTGATTGTGAAAGCCCTTTTTCAGAAGTCTGGAGTTCTTGAAATACCTCTTTTTCAGACTTTTGATAATATGAGTCCATGTATTTTGCGTAAATTAACAAATATATAAATGTATTGTCTGTTATTTGACAACCTTTAGCTCAAAATAAAGCTCTGCAATTGGCACGAATCTGCTGATGTATTTTTCATGGATTCTTGTGCCAAAAAGTTTGGAAGGAATGCTTCTTATGAAACCAGTGATGTTGTTTCTGAATCTGCTCTGTGCTTTTTGTATCCTGAAATCAACTGTGGTGTATCCGCATTCATACAACCCTTTTTTAGAATCAAAATAATCCATGCATCTTGAGGAAAGATGCCTCCTGTGTGTTGGGTCTTGGTATGAGGATGGCGCAGAAAAGTGAGGGACAGTTATCCTTACCTCTGAGCCTGGCTTGCCTGCCCTGTGGATTTGCTCCATGCACCATGGCACGTCATCCACGTGCTCCAGGAAGTGGCTTGCAACAATCAAGTCAAAAGAACTTTCTTTTACTGGGAATTGTTTCCCTTTTATTACTTCAAATGTGTGTGTTGGATTGCAGCGGGGATTCTGGTCAATTGTGACTACATTGTCTATTCCCGGTCTTCCTTCATACGGGCGAAATCCGCATCCAATGTCTAGTATGTCCATACACCCACCAACTATATCCAGAATATGAGGAGCATATAAAAAGCTTGTTATCAACCACAAAGTTTAAATGATAGTTCTGTTATAGTCTCTGTTAATACAAAAAAGGTGATATGATGGTTGCTGCTAAAGATCTCATGAAAACCAGTTATGTAAAGGTTGATATGAATGATACGCTTTCTGATTTGCAGGGCAAACTGCGGTTAAAAAATCAGACTTTTGCTGTTGTTTTTGATAAAAAAAAGTATAAGGGAATAACTGGAAGAAAATGGCTTCTCACTTCAAGGATTGATCCTTCTAAGACTAAGTTAAGGAACATGACAAAGCGCGCCTCTAAGCGCGGCGCTCCTTTTTTTGTGCCTAAGCTTAAGCCTTCCACTGATTTAACAGAGGTTTGCAGGCTGTTTGCAAGCTCTGATACCCGCGCTCTTCCTGTTTTTGACAAGGAAAAGCTTGTTGGTGTTGTGACTGCAAGAGCTGTTATGAGAAAGATTAAGTCAGAGTACAAGGGCATTCCTGTCACAGAGCTTGCAAGGAAAAAGCTTGCCACTATCAAGCTTAAAGATACCACTGCTGATGCTATCAAGACAATGAACAGGTCTAAGGTTGACCGGTTGCCTGTTGTTGACAGGTTTGGCAGGCTTGCAGGAATTGTGACTGAGTTTGATATCTTGAAGAGGTTTCATAAGTGGCCTCCTACTGGCATGAGGGTGCCTTCTAGTGCAGATCATAATCGCTGGTCAGATCCTGGCTGGGAAGCTGGTGAGAAGCAGAGCATGCTTAAGCTGCCTGTTGAGAACATAATGACTCCTGACCCAATGGTTTGTTGTGCAAGCATCAAGTGCACTATTGCAGAAGCTATTGATTTATTGATAAAAGATGATGTTAACAGCGTTATTTTGGTTGACGGCAAAGAGCCTGCAGGTATTCTCACTGTAAAGGATGTTTTGGATGATTATTCAAGAGAATGAAATTAAAAATTGATGATAAGATAAAGGAAACAAGGAGCTATAAGTGTAGCAAATGCGGGCTTGTCAGGGTTTTCACAGAGGGCGAGACTGTTCCTGCTTGCGATGTATGTAATGCCAAAGGCAAAAAAAATTGGTGGGTGCCAAAAGGAAAGCCTGTGTTGTTTGTCAGCAAGGACGTCAATAAAGAATTTCTTGCAAAAAGGAATTTTAGCGATAAATTATCTGATTGGATCACTGATTTTTGCGGCAATATGTGGTTTGTTTATGTTCATATGGTGTGGTTTGCTTTGTGGATTCTGATAAATGCGGGTGTGATTCCAGGAATAAGGCCTTTTGATCCTTTTCCTTTCGGTCTTTTGACCTTGATTGTTTCTCTTGAGGCGATTTTGCTTGCGACATTTATCTTGATAAGCCAGAACAGGCAGGGAGAAGTCAGTGAGATGCGTTCTGAGCTTGATTATCAGCTGGACAGGAAGACAGAAAAGAGGGTGCTTGAGATACTTGAGCAGGTCAGGGAGATAAATGCCGCTGTCACCAAGAGGAAAAAATAAGATGTTTGATGTAATTACTGTTGGAAGCGCGACTGTTGATGTTTTTATTTCTTCTAAGTCAAGAAGTGTTGATTTGTTGTGGAAAGGCAAAAAAGAAGAGGTTTGTTTTCCTGTTGGTGCGAAGATCTTGATTGATTATCTGCATATGGATACTGGCGGTGGTGGAACAAACACTGCTGTGGCTTTCTCAAGATTAGGTTTGAAGACTGGCTGGGTTGGCAAGATTGGGACTGATATCAATAGCAGTATTGTTCTTGAGCAGATGAAGAAGGAAAAAGTGAAATTTTTGGGCAAGGTTCAGCAGGGAGGAAGCACGGGTTTTTCAGTTATTATAATAGGTATTGAGAAAGACAGGACTATTCTTGCTTACAAGGGAATAAATGATACATTAAAGAAATCTGATGTGAATTTCAATAAGTTAAAAACAAAGTGGATTTACATGGGTTCTATGATGGGCGATAGCCTGAAGACAGCAGGGCAGATTGCTGATTATGCCAAGAAGAAGAAAATTAAGATAGCTTTCAATCCTAGTTTGTATCTTGCAAAATTAGGATTGAAGCAATTGAATAAGATAATTTCTGCATGCAATCTTTTGGTTCTTAATATGGAGGAGGCAAAGGCAATTACAAGAAGCAGCAAGCCGGTTGATGATTTATTGAAGCAATTGCAGCAAAAGATTCCTTTAGTGATAATAACTAATGGCAAGAAGGGTGCTTATGCATATAATGGAATAAACAAGTATACTTTAAGGATTGGAAAGCAAAAGGTTGTTGAGACAACTGGTGCAGGTGATAGTTTTGCTTCAGGAATTCTTGCAGGAATCAGTATGGGTTTTGATATTGAGAAATCCCTGCGCCTTGGTTATGCAGAGTCTGTCTCTGTTCTAGGATATATCGGCGCTAAAGAGCAGTTGTTATCAAGAACTCAAGCTCTAAAAGCAATGAAGTCAAAAAAATTGTGCAAGATTACAAAGAAAAAAATATAATTACTGTTCTAATGGTTTTTCTGCTAATCTTTTCTCTTCTTCCTTGATTGCAGTCATTCGTTGTTCTAATTCAGCGATTATTGGGGCTGATTGTTCGTCTGACAAGCACATCACGTATACTGGCATGGGTCCTGTGTGTGTCAAGCCGTTGTATCCTGCCAGTTCAGCGTCTTCTGCGTATCTTACGACTGCGTCAATAATGTCTTTTGGTTGTGTAGGCTCAAGCTCTGCATAGTGGCTCTCTGTTTCGCTAAGGTGCAGTTGTACCCCGCGAAAAACATCTTTCATTGTATTTCGCACACGGATAGATAATCTGTCTTGTGATATTGTGATAAAAGGTAATGGCACATCTGGCTGCGGTCTATCTCCTACATTTACTGCAAATCCTCTTCTTGCAACATAATCAAGGTCTTCAGAATTGTGTGCTTCGTGGATTGCATCTAAGTCTGGCCCGTCAAATCCCATGTATGTGCTATTATGTTGTTCATCCATTATTATCTCCCCCATAAATTAATTCAAGGTAATCCTGCATGATTTAAAAAGATTTGTCTTCTTCGTTATATTTATATAATAGCTATTCTTATTTAAATAAAAAGAGGGTATCATGAATCTTAAAAAATTGCAGGATAAGAATGGCAATTACACTATGCTTGCTTTGGACCAGAGAGGTTCTTTTGTCAGGGCTTGCACTAAGACTTTAGGAAAAAAGCCGACAAAGAAGCAGGTTACAGAGGCAAAAAAGAGAATCATCAAGGCTATTGGCAAGTACCCGAGCGCAATCTTGTTAGATCCTATCTATTGCTTGCCTTTGGCAAAGCTTGTTCCTAAGGCATTATTGTTTTGTGTTGAAAAAAGTGGTTATGTTGAGAAGCCGCAGGGAAGAAAAACACAATTACAGCCTAATTGGGGTGTTAAGCAGGCTGTAAAAAAAGGTGCTGTTGCAGTTAAGATTAATATCTTGTATAATCCAGAAGCTTCTAAAGATGTTGTAAAGCATCAGCAGAAGATTGCTGAAAAAGTTGGAAAAGCCTGCAAGAAACACAATGTTCCTTATTTATTGGAGTTTGTTGTTTATCCATTAAAAGGAGATTTCAAGAAAAAACTTCCTGATTTGGTTTACAGGTCTGCTAAAGAATTCAGCAAAAAGAAATACAACGCAGCTATACTAAAGCTTCAATATCCTGGAAACCTGAAGACCTGTAAAAAGATTACAAAGAATATCAAGCAGCCCTGGATTCTGCTAACAGCAGGCATTCCTTTCAAGGATTTTGCAAAGCAGTTGAAGATTGCAAAAAAAGGCGGCTGCTCTGGATTCTTGGCAGGCCGTGCTGTGTGGCAGGATGCCCTGAAAATAAAAAGTATTAAAAAGCAGAATGACTGGTTAAAGACAAAAGGAGTGAAAAACATTAAGACTCTGTTGAGGATTATGCAATGAAAATTTATCTAGGCTCTGATCATGGCGGTTTTAAATTAAAACAGCACATAAAGAAATATCTTAAGAGATTAAAGTATCAGGTTGTTGACAAGGGAAACACAAAGTATGTCATGACTGATGATTACCCTGATTATGGTTACAAGGTTGCTAAGGCTGTTCAGAAAGCTAAGGATGCCAAGGGTATTGTTTTCTGTGGCAGTGCAGAAGGCATTTGTATTGCAGCAAATAAGGTGAGAGGCATTCATGCGGTTCCTGTGTGGACTCTTGAGAATGCGAGGCTGAGCAGGCAGCATAATAATGCGAATGTTTTGTGCTTGTCTGGCTGGGGCTTGAATCCAAAAAAGGCTGAGAAGATTGTCAAGACCTGGCTTGAGACTGATTTTACTTTTGAGCCAAGGCATGTTCGCAGATTGAAAAAGATTGCTAGTATTGAAAAACATGGTTAAGAAACATATTGTTCCTGCTATTCTTGTTAAGAAGAAATCTGATTTAGTCAAGAAACTTAGAGGTGCAGCTCCTTATTGTCAGAGGGTTCAGATTGATATAATCGATGGTAAGTTTGCAAACAATAAGACAATCGGTCCAAAGAGCATTAAGGGAGTTAGGACAAAACTAAAGAAGGAAATCCAGTTGATGGTTAAGGACATGGATAAGTATGTTGATGCTTTCATAAAACAAAAGCCTTGGATGATTATTTTTCATATTGAGTCCTGTAAAAACAAGAAGCATGTTGATGAATTGATTAAAAAGATTAAAAAAGCAAAGATTAAGGCAGGCATTGGCTTGAGTCCTAAGACTCCTGCTTCTAAAGTAAAGCCGTTCCTTAAAAAAATTGATTTAGTTCTGGTTATGACTGTTAAACCAGGATGGGGAGGCCAGAAATTCATCAAGAAGATGCTTCCTAAGATAAGGCAGTTAAGAAAGTGGGATAAAAAAATAGATATAGAAGTTGATGGTGGCATAAAGCCTGGCACTGCTTGTCTTGCTGCAAAAGCAGGTGCTAATGTGTTTGTTGCTGGCGGAGCTATCTATAAAGCAAAAAGTATAAAAAGTGGTGTGCAACAATTAAAGAATGATGTAAGATGTATGACGTAATTATTATTGGATGCGGGCCAGCAGGCTTGTCTGCTGCGATTTACACTGCAAGAAGCCAGTTAAAGACTCTTGTTCTTGGTTCTAAGGAGAATTCAATGCTCTGGAAAGCTCATTTCATACAAAACTATTTTGGTGTTGAATTAGAAGGCAAGGAAATGCTTGAGAAAGGCATTGATCAGGCCAAGAAGCTTGGTGCTGAATTAGTTGAGGCAGAGGTTGTTGGTGCCAAGGGAAAAGATGGTTCTTTTACTGTTACAACAGAGGATAATAAAGAGTATGAAGGCAAGACAATTATTATTGCTACTGGTACTGCGTGTGCTCCTGCTGGAATAAAAGGTGAGAAAGAATTAACTGGAAAAGGCGTGAGCTACTGTGCTATCTGTGATGGTTTTTTCTATAAAGACAAGAAAATAGCAGTTATTGGCAATGGAAATTATGCTGCTCATGAAGCAATTGAATTATTGTCTTTCACAAAAGACATAACTGTTTTTTCTCAGGGAAAGGATTGGGAGATGTCTCCTGGGTTCAAGAAAGCTCTGGAAAAAAAGAAAGTTCAGCTAAGAAATGATAAGATTGCTGAGTTCAAGGGCAAGAACGCGCTTGAAGGTTTATTGATTGGTGATAAAGAAGAGAAGTTTGATGGTGTTTTTGTTGCAATGGGCACTGCTTCTGCCTTGAGTTTTGCGCAAAAATTAGGAATTGAAATTAAAAATAATGCTATTGTGATTGACAGGGAATGCAACACTAATGTCAAGGGTGTTTTTGCTGCTGGCAACTGCACAGGATGCTATCCGCAGGTTGCTGTTGATGTTGGCGAAGGTTCTGCTGCTGGCTTGTCTGCAATCAAGCTGGTTAAAGGCAAGGAAATGCATGTTGATTATTGCACCTAACACAAACTCAGATGAGTTTGTGGGATAAAAAAATTGCACATTAAAGCACAAGGTTTAAACCTGTGCAATTATTTTATAAAAAGAGGATGAAAAAATTAACTGATAT
>Ga0180432_10003695_pt1 | contig 21604 bp, 21 predicted proteins | sample SS_ome_10_FD_132414 | JGI IMG/M metagenome (GOLD analysis project Ga0180432, IMG submission 132414) | Hypersaline lake sediment archaeal communities from the Salton Sea, California, USA - SS_1_MS_2 metaG | ecosystem: Environmental > Aquatic > Non-marine Saline and Alkaline > Hypersaline >...
AAGGGACCCAACATAACCGAAACAGATGGGCCTCTCGGTTTTATAGGGAGCACATGTTACGCAGTTGAAGCAATCATACTCAACTTTCCCTTCATCGTTTAGTAAAATTTTCCCCTTCCCGGAGACCGCACAAAGGAACTCCATCGACTTCTTATACTTCTCGTCCGGCGAGAGGTCCTTCTCAAACGAGTCTACTACATTGCCTTTTTCAACGGGATATTTGACAGCGTTGTACCCCATCCTCCTCCAGAGGCTTAAGGCCCCTTTTAAACCATACATATTAACAACCTCAGTGTATATCTCGGTCCTGTCGTCCTCGGTCATACAAGGCTCCCAGTCGTACCCCGGTTGGTTTTCAAAGATATCAAGATGTCCGATATTTCTGAAGATTATCTTGGTACCATTGTCTCCGAGAATCTCAAGGAGGGCATCAATATGACCCCTGATGGTCATATTTGTGGCCATCTTCTCTTCTTGGTTATCCTCGTCTGTTTCTTTTTTCATATTTCTCCTCCATGTTCCGGAATCCTTAAAAAGTCTTCCTATAAAAGATATATGTACCTTTAGATCTTAGTAGTTTCTTTCTGTGCGATATAAATTTTAAGCTTTAATACTATCATAATAAAGCAGTGAATCAAGTTTTATCTCGTCTCACCGTTCTTTCATTTCACCACCAAAAAATATCCGAATACTCATACCGGAATACCGGATATCTTCCACCGTATACTTCAAATAATGCTTAGTTCTCCTGATAGAGAAGTATCCAAGTAGCTGTTTCAGCTTTGCTTGGTTTCCGGTGCTATTGAGAAAATGGACTGCAAAGGAATGGCGGAGTGTATGGGGATGAAGATCCACAACTAATACACTCTGCCCAATGCTCTTGATAATATCTCTGATGCTTCGGTTGAATATGCAATGCTTCTAGACCTATAAAGATACACCTCCTTTCTCCCCTCCTGGTATATTTAAATCACTCCTTGTAACACTAAAAAAGGGGTTACGAAAACTCGTAACCCCTTGATATTATTGGCTCCTCGGGCAAGACTCGAACTTGCGACATGGTGGTTAACAGCCACCCGCTCTACCAACTGAGCTACCGAGGATCGATCTGGTTATTACTATTACATATATAGAAAAATATTTCAACTAAAAAAACAAGTTGAAATATTTGTAACACAATTTATTTTTAGTCCCGCCCTTCTCCCCTTACCCCACCTACCACACCTCCCCCACTTACCCCACCTACTCCCCTTGCCCCCCCACTCGACCGACCCCCCCTTTTTTACTGCCCCCCGGCCCCCTTCTTTAACTCGACCAGAACCAGCTTTGCCACCGATTTCAGGGTCTCGAATACTCCCGGCCCCTCGGTCGCTATCGACTCGAATTCGGGCACGCCGTTCGGGTTAAGGAGCTTTCTCATTTCATCGACTGGGGCGGCGTTCGGGAGGTCCCTCTTGTTATACTGCATTACATAGGGAATCGAGTCGAGGGAGTAGCCCTGCTCCACCAGATTGGCCTTCAGGTTTTCGATACTTTCGACATTGGCCTCCATCCGCTCGACCTGGGAATCCGCCACAAACACGATCCCGTCTACCCCTTTGAGTATCAGTTTACGGCTTGCATCGTAGAACACCTGCCCCGGAACGGTGTACAGGTGGAATCTCGTCTTAAAGCCCCTGATCTCTCCCAGGGACAGGGGGAGAAAGTCGAAGAATAAAGTCCTCTCCGTTTCGGTCGCCAGGGATATCATCTTGCCCTTGGCATCCGGATTTGTCTTTTTATATATATACTGTAAATTTGTAGTTTTGCCGCACAGCCCAGGACCATAATAAACTATCTTACAGTTAATTTCTCTTGCCGGATAATTGATAAATGACATAAAGTCCTGCTCTCCTCCTACTCGCTAAAGAGCTTGTCAATATCATCATCGGTGATTTCCGCGAAGGGTGAAACACCCTCTTCGGTTTTTGAATCCACCTTTCTGAGTAGCTCATCAAATATAGCTGTCAAGTCATCACCAGCTTTTTTGGCCCTCAATCTAACAAGGCCCAATGAAGATCGCTCGTCAAAGATAACAACCATAATTACACGTCTGCCGACTATAGATATATATATGTTATCCCTATATCCTTCGTGGAAGATAATGGTAAACTCCTTTTCTCCCAAGAGCTTTGCCATGCTTCCCGTGGCGGCTATGTTACCCGCGGTAAGGGACGCCAGAGAAGTCGTGTCAAGGTTCTCCGTCTCGCCGGTATTCGCTATCAGCTGGCCGTTCCTGTCAACAAGAAAGATTACCTTGGCGTTAGTCTCGGAGTAGAGTTTCGTCAAGACATCGTTTATCCTCTTGAACTCTTCCTCATAAAGGACAAGCTGAGTAAAGCTCATCTATTCTCCCCCAGAATTTCGTACAACATGCATCTTAAAAAGACAAAATAAGTTAATTTAATATACCAGAAAAGAAATTATTTTACAACCTTTTTTTCAATTATCTGCAATTCCAGCATAAATTATAGAAATCATCGGGAAGGTCGGCAAGATTCCTGATATAGTCCAGCTGTCTCTTCGGGGCGATATACGCGCCGCAGTTTTCACACTTGGCCAGCTCGAGCTCCACCTTCCAGTTATCGATGTATCTTATGCCGCCTTCATCCCTCATCTTTATATATCCGGTCGGACAGACATAGACGCAGGAGCCGCATCCTATGCACGTCTCCGAAGACTCCATAAAGGGCGTCGCGGGGATTCTCTCCGTTCCCCTGTTCGCAAACCCGAGGGCCTTGACTCCCACGACCTCCTCGCACGTCCTGACACACATGCCGCAGAGGATGCACTCGTCGTTTACCAACTCGAGCCTCCCCCCTTTAACCCCGTAGAACTCGGCGATATTTTGAATCTTCTCGTTTTCCGGCGCCCGGGCGAGGAGGAGCTCTATTACGACGTTTCTCGTGGAGACCACCTTCTCGGTATCCGTCTTTACCTTCAGCCCTTCCTTTGCCTGGTAGTTACAGGAGGTTACTATCCTCATCCTGCCCCGATCTTCGATCTCGACGAGGCACATCCTGCACACCCCGTAGGGCTCGAGGGCGTCGTTGTGACACAGGGTAGGTATATAGACATGCTTTTCCCTGGCTATGGAGAGGAGCGTCGCGCCCTTTTGAACTTCTATCTCTTCACCGTTGAATTCGATTTTAACGACTTCTTTCATTGAATCCCCTATTCTATCAATACGGCATCGGTCGGGCAGACCTCGTAGCAGGCCCTGCAGCGAATGCAGAGCTTCTCATCGATCACGTGCGGCTTCTTCTTCTCGCCGGTTATGGCGGAGGAGGGACAGACCTTAAGGCACCTTCCGCACCCGATACAGTCGTCCTCGATTATTGAAAACGTTATGAGGTCCTGGCACACGCCCGCCGGGCACTTCTTCTCTTTTATGTGCGCCTCGTACTCGTCCCTGAAATACTCGATGGTGGAGAGCACCGGATTCGCGGCGCTTCCCCCCAGGGCGCAGAGCGATCCCCATGTCATGCAGTCGCCGATCTCCTTCAAGAGCTCAATATCTCCCTCACGGCCGTTCCCCTCACAGATGCGATTCAGGATAACGAGAAGCTGTCTCAGGCCCTCCCTGCAGGGGGTACACTTGCCGCACGACTCGTCGACGAGGAAGTTGATGAAGTACTTCGCCACGTCCACCATGCAGGTCTTCTCGTCCATTACGATCATACCGCCGGAGCCCATCATGGAGCCGAGCTTTGTCAGCTCATCGAAGTCCACCGGCTTGTCGAGGTGCTCCTCCGGGATACAGCCGCCGGACGGCCCCCCGGTCTGAACCGCCTTGAACTTCCTGCCACCCGGGATTCCACCGCCAATGTCGTATATTATCTTCCTCAAGCTCAGGCCCATGGGGACCTCGACGAGGCCCACGTTGTTTACGCTCCCGACGAGGGAGAAGACCTTCGTCCCCTTGCTTTTTTCTGTGCCGACGGCGGAGAACCAATCGGATCCCCGATTAATAATCAGGGGGATATTCGCCCACGTTTCAACGTTGTTGAGATTTGTGGGAAGGTCGTTCAGGCCCTTCTCCGAGGAGTGGATATATTTCGCCCTCGGCTCCCCCGCCTTTCCCATGATGGAGGCCATGAGCGCCGAGGACTCTCCGCAGACAAAGGCACCGCCGCCCCGGTTTATCTCGATATCGAAGGAGAATCCGGAGCCGAGGATGTTCTCTCCCAATAGCCCGTAGTCCCGGGCCGACTTGATCGCCAGGTCGAGGTGTTTTACCGCCAGCGGATACTCCATCCTGACGTAGATATACCCCTGATTCGAGCCGATGGCGTAGGCCCCTATTATCATCCCCTCTATGACGCTGTGCGGGTCTCCCTCCATGAGGGACCTGTCCATGAAGGCGCCGGGGTCCCCCTCGTCGCCGTTACAGATCACGTACCTGATGTTGTCCGGCCCGCCGTCGGCGTCCCTCACGGAACGCCATTTCCTCGCGGCGGAAAATCCACCGCCACCCCGGCCGCGAAGCCCGGCTTTGTTCACCTCGTCTATTATCTGATCGGAGGTAAGCCCGTTCAACGCCTTTGAAAGTGCGCCGTAACCGCCCTGGGCGATATACTCGTCGATGCTCTTGGGATCGATCTTCCCGTTGTGCCGGAGCACCCAGCGAAGCTGGTTCTTGTAGAAGGGGATATCCTCCTCCTTGGTTATCGCCTCGTCCTTCTTGGTCATCCTGTAGAGGTATTTGTCGTGGGGCTTGCCGGAGACAAGGGTCTCCTTTAATATTTTAGGAACGCCCTTCAGGTCGACCCTCTCGTAGAATATCCCCTGGGGGAGGAAGACCACCAGCGGTCCCCGCTCACAGAATCCGTGGCATCCGGTTATCTTTACCTCGACGTTCGCCTTGAGCTTCTGGCTCTTGAGCTCCGCCTCGAAGGCCTTTGCGACCTCGAGGCTCCCGTTGGATATACATCCCGTTCCGCCGCACACGAGTATCTTCTGCTTTTCCGGATCCTGTTTTTCAAGGATAGATTTTCTTAGCTCTTCGAGCTTATTTGGGGTTTCAAGCCTCATATTTAAAAGACCTTCTCATCTACTTCTTCTTGTATTGTTTCAGTACCTTATCTATCTTCTCAATGGTCATCTTGCTGTGGTTTTCCTCGTCCACCTGAACGAGAGGCGCCAGGGCGCAGGCACCGAGGCAGTTTACGGTCTCTAATGTGAATTTCTTGTCCTTGGTCGTCTCTCCCGCCACCACGTTAAGGGCCCGCTCGAATCCCTCCGATATCCTCTTGCCCCCCTTTATATGGCAGGCGGTGCCCAGGCAGACCCTGATCTCGTGCTCGCCCTTGGGGACCAGGCTGAACGCCTTGTAGAACGTGGCGATGTGGTAGATCTTGGCCTCCGGTATGTCGAGATCGACCGAGAGCTTCCTTACCGCCTCCCTGGGGACGTACCTGAACTCCGACTGGACGTCCTGGAGCATAAGTATGACCTTCGACGCATCACTCCCGTATTTTTTGACTATTTTGTCAACGTTTTTTTCGCTGTAGTTCATACTCCTCCCAACGAGCCAAATAAGCTATAAAAAAGGCTACAGTTCTGTTAAACGGACGAGTTTTTCGTACTCCTCGTCCACCCTTTTTTGGATCTCCTCGATATGTTCCTCGCTGAGATGTCGGTACCTCCCCTGCCCCTTCATGTAGTCGACCACCGGCCTCCTCTTTTCAACATGGGCGGTCATCGCGTACTTGCCGTTCACGACCTCGTAGAGGGGGAAGACCCCCGTCGCGACGGCGAGCCTCCCGTACTTGATCGCGAGATGAGACGGTATCCTCCAGCCGGTGGGGCATACGGAGAGGACGTGGATATAGGAGGGACCTCCCAGGGCCACCGCCTTCTTGACCTTCTCCTGGAGGTCGAAGGGGTAGCTCGAGCAGGCGGTGGCCACGTACGGGATATTGTGCGCCGCCGCGATCTTCGCCATGTTCTTCTTCCAGGTGGCCTGCCCGATCGATTTACTCCCGGACGGGGATGTGGTCGTCGCTGCGCCGAAGGGTGTGGAGCTCGATCGCTGAATCCCCGTGTTCATGTACGCCTCGTTGTCGAAGCATACGTACATGAAGTCCTTGTGGTTACGCTCCAATGCGCCGGAGAGGGCCTGAAGCCCGATATCCGATGTTCCGCCGTCCCCGGCCATTCCAACCGAGATTATCCTCTTCTTGGCGATCCTCCCCTTTCTCATCAACGCCTTCAGCCCCGCGTTCATCCCCGAGGCCACCGCCGCGGCGTTCTCGAAGGCGACGTGAATCCAGGGCACCCTCCAAGAGGTGAGTGGCAACGGTGAGGAGACAATCTCCATGCAGCCGGTGGCGTTCGCTATGACGATGTCGTCCCCCAGCGCCTTAAGCACGTGCCTCACCGCCAGCGCCTCGGCACACCCCTGACACGCCCTGTGTCCCTCAGCGAAATTCTCCTTCTGGTTCGTCAGATTCGGGGCGTAAACTCTGTATCTGTCTATCATTCTCTCACCCCCCATAAGTAGAACTGCTCCACGGCTCCCTTCTTTATCGCGTCCACCGCCGTCTCGTACATCCCGAAAAACTCCTCGGGCGGGACGTCCCTCCCGGAGAGACCGCATACAAAATCCACTATCACCGGGGAATTCTCAACCGCGTATAGGGCGGCCTTGATCTCCTCCGCCAGGGGACCGCAGACCCCCCCCAGCGGCAGAAATCTATCTATCACGAGGACGTTTTTAAATTTAGTCAGTATGGATAAAATATCATCCGTAGGAAAGGGCCTGAAGAGCCTGATCTTGACAAGGCCAACTTTCAACCCCTTCTCCCGCATTATATCCACGACCTCCATCCCCAGTTCGGAAAAGCTCCCTATCGTCACGAAGACCGTGTCGGCGTCGTCCGTCTTGTACTCCTCCACCGCCGTGTATTGCCTTCCGGTCAGCTTCCCCCATTCCTCCCACACCTCCTTGATTACCGCCTTCGACTCCCTCAACGCCACGTCGTGGGCTTTCTTCGTCTCGGTAAACATCTCAGGCATCGAAAACGCCCCCATCGTAATCGGCTCGTCCGGATGCATGGTGTAGATCGGATCATAGGGAGGGAGAAAGCCGTCCACCGTCTTCTGGTCGATCGGCACGAACGGCTCGATTACGTGACTCAAAATAAAGCCGTCCATGTTGACTATCACGGGTAAAAGCACCCTCCTGTCCTCGGCGATCTTGAAGGCGCAGATCGTCTGGTCGTAGTCCTCCTGGCCGTTCTCCACGAATATCATTATCCAGCCGCAGTCCCTGTTCGCCATGATGTCGCTGTGGTCGTTCCAGATGGTCAGCGGAGCCGCGACCGTCCTGTTTGCCACAGTCATCACCACGGGTAGCCTCATGGGCGCGACGGCGTAAAGGACCTCGCTCATGAGCTGAAGCCCCTGTGAGGCGGTGGCGGTGTATGTCCTTGCGCCGGCGGCGGAGCTCCCCGCGCAGGCGCTCATGGCGGAGTGCTCGCTCTCGACACAGATATACTCGGCGTCGAGCTCCCCGTCGGCGACGAGCTCCGACAGATGCTCCACGATATGGGTCTGGGGCGTTATGGGATAAGCGGCGACCACGTCGACGTTGGCGAGCTTAACCGCCTCCGAGACCATCAGGGAAACCTCCATCCCTATTCTCTTTGTCATCTAATCTACCTCCTCGATCATCTCGATGCAGCCCGTAACACACTCGTGGGCGCATATGCCGCATCCCTTGCAGTATTCGAGGTCGGCGACGAAGTAGTGGTCGTACTTCACCTTTTTGCCGTCCTTTCCGGTTACGATAAACTCCCCCGCCCTCTTCTCAATTGCGTTGTCCGGACAGAAGTTCCAGCACACGCCGCACCTTATGCATTTTTCCTGGTTCCACTGGGGCCTCTGGGACTTCCAGTCCCCCGTGTGGTACTCGGTCGAGTTTCCCAGCTCGTCCACGACGTTTCCCACCGTCAGATCCCTCCAGGTGTATTGCTCCATAGGCTTTGCCAATCTTTAGACCTCCACTTTGGTTTCTTCGATAGCCCGTTTGAAAACCTTTATATTCTTTTCGGCGATCCTGCCGAAGCGCTCCTTGAGCGGCTCTATCATCGACTCTTCATCGATTATATCGGTGGTGGCGACCATCGCCCCCAGCATGGTCGTGTTGGTGATGGGGAGTTTCAATATCTCCCTGGCGATGGACGAGGCGTCGACGACGGCCACCCTCTTTGTGTAGCCGAACTGTTTTTTGATCTCCTCGATGCTCTTATGGGTGTTTATTATCACTATGCCGTCCTCCTTCAGACCCGCCGTCGGATCGATTATCTCCAACAGTGATGGGTCTAGGACCACCGCAACGTCCGGCTTGTATATCTTCGATCTCAGCCTTATCGGCCTTTCATCCACCCGGGCGAAAGCCATGACTGGGGCGCCTCTCCTCTCCGGGCCGAAGTTCGGGAAGGCCTGGGCGTACTTACCCTCCGAGATGGCGGCGTGGGCGACCATCTCGGCGGAGGTGACGGCCCCCTGCCCCCCCCTTCCGTGAAAAATTATCTCGAACACTTACACTCCTTATAATCAGGATAACCTTCTCGTATCACTATTACTCCCCCCCTTCCCCCCCTCCCCAACCCTCTTCCACTTCACGTCACTTTAGTAAAATCTCCTGTGTTGTATATCAAAAATGTTTTCCATTATCAAGAAAAAATGAAAAAAATTTTACGGTCAGCTCTTTCTAAAATTCCCTTCTGTTCGATATGGCGGCGGAAAGCGTCTGCGAATCGAAATACTCCAGATCCCCCCCGGCCGGCACACCCCTGGCGATCCTCGTTATCATGACCGGTAGACCTTTAAGCCTCTCCTGAATGAAGTGGGCGGTGGCCTCCCCCTCCTTCGTGGGATTCGTGGCGATGATCACCTCCTCGACCGCCCCGCCCACAACCCTCCCCCTCAGCTCCTCGATCCTCAATTCATCCGGGCCGACTCCCATTATCGGGGAGATCGTCCCGTGAAGGATGTGGTATCTCCCCTTGAAGACCCCGCTTTTTTCTATAGCCACAAGGTCCCTCGGGTCTTCCACAACGCAGATCTGGCCGTTCTCCCTCCTCCTGTCGGAGCATATCCCGCACGGATCGGTGTTTGCAAAATTGTAGCAGATCGAGCAAACCCTGACCTTCTCCTTAACGTCGATGATCGCGCCCGCCATCCTCCTGGCCTCTCTGTCGCTCATTGATACTATGAAATAGGCGTAGCGCTGGCCGGTCTTCTCTCCCACGCCGGGGAGCCTCTTGAGCTCTTCTATGAGGTTTCTTATCGGGTCGTCCATCGATTCAACATCGGGCTTTATTACAGATTAAGGCCGGGGATATTGATTCCGCCGGTTATCTTGAGCATCTCCTCTTTTACCATCTCCTGAGATTTCAAGAGCCCCTCGTTTACCGCCGCCAGCACCAGGTCCTGCAGCATCTCCACGTCCGCAGGGTCCACGATATCCTTCTCGATGGTAATGGACAGAAGCTCCTGGCGACCGTTAACGACCACCGTCACCATACCGCCCCCGGCGCTCGCCTCCACCGTTTTCGATGCCATCTCCTCCTGGATGCGCATCATATCTTTTTGCATCTTCTGGGCCTGCTTCATGATGTCGCCAAGGCCTCCGCCTCCTTCACCCTGTCGTGACATTTTCTTCCTCCTCCTATAAACATAAACGCTTTTTTCTCATTTCTTTACCGGGTCATACCCCTCAACCGTCACGCCGTCAAATACTTCGAATACATTTTTTACCGTCCCGGAATTGATCAAATCCCGATAGGGATCCGCCTTTTCACCGGACTTTTTCTCGGACGTCCCCTTACCGTTTTCCGTCTCCACTCCCAGAATCCGAACCGCTATCTTCCTCTTGTAATATTTTAACAGCTCGCCCTCGACCTCCTCCACCTTTTCCGCCTCGGAGATGATGCTTAAGGTTAGGCTCCCCTTGGGAAACGTGACGACCGCCACGTCCCCCTCCAGCTTAAAGGAGAGCCTGTCGCTTAGATGAGAGTGGAGAAGGGAGTTCTTTCCCTCAAGATAAGACATAAAAGCGTCCACCCCCTCCTCCCCGTCGTCAATACCATCCCCCTTGCCATCCCCAATTCTATCTTCTACTTCGCCCCTGTATTTTTCACCTTCCTTTTTTTTTTCGCCCACACCAAAAGAAGGTTGGGAATCGCCCCCGGGAGAGAGATCCCTATAGGATATCCCTTCCGTCCTACCCTCCCCGTCCGCCTTCGGCGCAACGGTGCCTGAGAGCCTCTCCAGAACCTCGTCGATCGACCTCATCTCCGAGAGCCGGGTCATCTTTATCAGCGTCAGTTCGAGGAGCGTCTTCGGATCGCCGGCGTTCTTGATCTGATAATCTATGCCGAACAGTACGTTGAAGAGGAGGGTCATCTCGTCAACACTGTTCAGCGCCCCAAGTCTCTTGATCTCCTCGAGCTCCTCTGTTGTCAGCTCATCCAGATCGTAGTCTGGGGCGACCTTGACCACCAGGATATTTCTCATCAATCCAAGGAGCTCCCGGTAATAGTGGTTGATGTCGTAGCCCTGGTTGTAGACCTCGCCCAGTATCGACAGACAAAGGGGGGCGTCCCTCTTCATCAGGGCGTCCGCCGTCTTGAACAGGAGCTCGCGATCGGTCAGCCCAAGAACCCCCCTGATGTCGTCCTCCGAGACCTTCTTTCCCGCAAATCCGACCACCTGATCCATGAGGCTCTGGGCGTCCCTCATACTCCCCTCCGCCTCCCTCGCGATTATCGTGAGGGCGCCCTCCGAGATATCTATCCCCTCATCGGCCGCAATCCTCTTTAAGGAGTCGATTATCTCCGTAAACCCCAGGCGCCTGAAATCGAACCTCTGGACGCGGGAGAGAATCGTCACCGGGATCTTGTGCGGCTCGGTGGTCGCAAAGATAAAGATGACGTGGGCGGGAGGCTCCTCCAATATCTTCAGGAGGGCGTTGAAGGCGTTTATCGAGAGCATGTGGACTTCATCGATGATGTATATGTTGTACCTGCCCGCAGACGGGAGATAGCGGACGTTTTCCCTTAGCTCCCTGATGTCATCCACACCGGTATTCGACGCCCCGTCGATCTCGTAGACGTCGGTCAGGCGCCCCTCGTTTATGCCGGTGCACATATTACACCGGTTGCAGGGCTCCGGGGTTGGGCCCTCCTGGCAGTTTAAGGCCTTTGCCATTATCCTGGCCATGGTGGTCTTTCCCACACCCCTCGGTCCGCTGAAGAGATAGGCGTGGGCGATCCTGCCGATCTTGATGGCGTTCTTCAGGGTCCTCGAGACGTGGCCCTGGCCCACGACCTCGTCGAAGGTCTGGGGGCGGTATTTTCTTGCTATTACGAGGTACGACATGAACAAACAGTATATAAAACAACTTAAGGATAACGGAAGAACAACGGATATTTGTGATAGCCAGGTTTACCTGCGGCACACAGAGAGGGTCCCTACCGCTGCTTCCTTCCGGATCTGACGGGATTCGGGAGCATCTGTTGCACAGGGCCCGGCTATCACAGATACCCGCTTATCAGGCTATATCCGCCCTATTGACCTATTGATTTTCCATCCTTTACAGATCCCTCCCGATCGAATCTTAAATGGCGGAGAGGGTGGGATTCGAACCCACGGTACGCTATTAACGTACACGCGATTTCCAGTCGCGCACCTTCAGCCTCTCGGCCACCTCTCCACAAATATTTTTTTATCGGGGATCGGCCTTTCCCCCGTCCTCAAAGCCTCCCAAATAGTTGGCGGAGAGGGTGGGATTCGAACCCACGCGGGAGCTGTTAACCCCCAAACCGATTTCGAGTCGGCCCCGTTATGACCACTTCGGTACCTCTCCCCCCGGACTTTTCACATTAGATATGTATAAAGCTATATACTTTTTCCGCCCCGCCTTCCCAACGGATCACCGCCTCCTTCTAAAGAAATCCTGGATCAGCCTCCCCGCCGCCTCCTCCAGTATCCCCCCCGTGACCTCGACCCTGTGGTTGAGCCTCCCGTCTCCCAATATCTTGTAGAGGGAATCCACCGCCCCACCCTTGATATCCGGCGCCCCGTATATCAGCCTCCTCAGCCTCGCCTGAACGATCGCCCCGGCACACATGATGCAGGGCTCTATTGTCACATACATGTCCGCACCCTCGAGGCGGTAATTGTTTTTCCCGCCGACCCTCCCCACCGCATCCCTGATCGCCATTATCTCCGCGTGGGCGGTGGGATCGCCGCCCATCACGCTGTTTCTCCCCCTCCCGATAACGACGCCGTTATAAACGACCACGGCCCCGACGGGGACCTCGCCGTTTTTCAAGGCGACCTTCGCCTCATCGAGGGCGATCCCCATAAAATACTCGTGATCCGATTCTCTAACTCCGGGGACTCCCTTCTCCTCTCCCTCAATTGAAAACATCGAATTATTTTATCACGTTTTGCAATCGTTTCAAGCTAAATCATATAATTTTTCACCGCACCAAAAAAAAGGGCTTAATCCCGCCTAGACGTCTTCCATGGATATCTGAAACCGAAGCCGAGACGAATATTCTTAACATTCATACAGCGTTTATGTCAAGAGAAATTGGAGCGTATCGAAAGTATCGGATACGGCTTACAAGTTTAAAAACTCCCCCTGCAGCAATAAATACGAAAAAAATTACGTCCGAAAGAGGGGAAAGATATCTTGAGATTTCTGAATTTCCTTTCCAGCCGTCGAAACCTCCAAACGAGTCAGGGGGAAAATCCACCGCCTCACCGCCCCTACCCTTCTGTTTGCCCGGATTCAATTCCGAGCCGCTTTACCCCTATTCCACCGATCCTCGTCCAAGGGGAACCGCAAGATTACCGTCGCTCCGCTTCCCCTGCCGGCCCCCAAACGCTCTATCTCAACGCCCCCGCCGTGCTGCTCCATAATATTCTTTACGATGGCAAGGCCCATTCCCACACCGAAGCTCTTGTTGCTGAAAAGGGGCTCAAATACCTTGCCATACAGCTCATCAGGGATTCCGGGGCCCGTGTCTGCAATCCGAATCTCGATATTTTTCCCCGATACGCCCGTAACCACCGTAAGCTTTTTTTCGTCCAGACCCTCCTCGTCGAGGGCCTGAACCGCATTGTTAATGACGTTGATTATCGCGCGACGCAGCTGTTCCCTGTCGATGGATATCTTTACCCCGGAGTTCAGCTCTCTTACACATTCCACCCCCTCGGGAACGGGGTACTCGTCGAGCAGCTCCGCAAGCCATTCGTCTATATTCGTGGACTTTAAATACAGCTCCCTGATACGCGTGTAGTCCAATAGATTCCTGATTATCCCGTCACATCTCACGATGTTTCGCTCCGCGAGCTTCAAGGCCTTCCCCACCCTCTCCATCTCGTTTCTCTTAAGGGCATCGCCGATGGAAAAGACCGATGTGCGAACGGTCCCGAGGGGATTTCTGATCTCGTGGCTTACCGCCGCCGTCAGCTTCCCCATGGCCGCAAGCCTCTCCTTTCTGATCAGCTCCTCCTGGGCATCCCTGAGCTGCTCGGTTTTTTCCTGTACAAGCTCCGCAAGATTGTCCCGGTATCTTATCAGCTCCTCCTCCGCACGCACTCTCTCTGAAATATCCGAAAACATCAGTGCTATCATATTGGGGGATGTCTTAAAGGTATAGATCTCGAATATCCCCTCGATATTATCTTCAGAGTATTAAACCTTATTGGCATGCCAAGATTTCCCGGTGTTCATCACATTTTTCAAGTTTTCCAACAGCCCGGTACCCACAGTTGATGGAAACGCCTGCTCCACTCTTATCCCTATTAATCTGGAAGTGTCTATACCTAAAATATTATCCGCCGCCGTATTGTAATCTCCTATAATTATATGTCCATTGGAATCCTGCTGTAACATAAAAATACCCATTGGAGAGGACTCGACAATATTCCTGAACTTCTCCTCGCTCTCCTTCAACGCCTTTTCCGCCTTAAGCCGCGAGATTAAGCCTCCTATCACCGCCACTATCGTCTCTAGGGCGTTCTTGGAGTACTCGGTAAATTTTTTTTTGTATGAGAAGCAAGACTAAGACAAGAGATGACACGACCATCGTGAAATATAGTTAAACCGCAAGGGCTTTTAAACTTTCCTTTTCCCTGATCGGATCAAAGTTTTTAACAATGTCAAGATGAGTTGAAAATATGTTTTCACCCTTAAGAATTAACTTTGCCTGAAAAGAATCGGGCTCGATATGAGAAAATCGCCGAACAAATTTTTAGGATAATCCTTTGTGGGCCATAAGGTTAAAACTGTTATCGTCGTTTATGATGTAGATAGCCCCCGAATCCATCGATGAAACCTCAATCGCCACATCAAGGGAATATTCAAGGGCGTGATTAAGATCACTGGCTGCATTCAGTGTAGACGCCAGGACCCGATGAGTAATAATGAGTTTTTTCGCCCTTTCCCTCTCGGTAATATCCCTTATGAAACAGAGGGTTGCTGTTCTGTCTTCCCACTCCGTTAAAGCAACGGAGATTTCGATCGGCATTTCAGTTCCGTCTTTTTTAATTACGACAAAATCGTAAGTACTCAAGACATCCTCCCCCGCCAGTCTCCTATTGTACATATCCGTAACCATCTCAACATAGTCGGGATGAACCATATTTACAAACGGCATCTCAATGACTTCATCCCCCTCGTAGCCGAAAAGGTCGGTAAAGACTTCGTTGAAAAATATGAATTTGCCGTCCTGAATTACTACGATCCCGTCGTTTGAGGTCTCCACGAGCGTACGATACCGCTCTTCGGACTTCCTCATATACTCTTCCGCCCTTTTGCTGGCCGTTATATCCGTCACGATCGCCTCGACGGCCTCGATATTCCCCTCCTCGTCTTTGATCAAGACATTCCTCTGGTTCAGCCACTTGACCTTACCCGATTTATCAATCATCTGATATTCATAGGTCGGGGGGATTTCACCTTTAAGGAGATTCTTCCACTGTTCCTTAAAATAATCAATCCAATCGGGATGCACGGAATTATGTATTAATTTCGGATTTTCGTACATCTCCTCAGGCGTAAACCCGATAATATCTATCTAGGCGGGGCTGATGTATTCGTAGTCTCCATCCGGAAGGGACATTCTGGAAATCATGTCCCTTGCGTTTTCAACTATCCTCGTAAACCTCTCCTCGGTCTTCTTCAATTCATTCAACACTGCTTCTTTTTCGGCTATCTCCTTTTCCAACTCATTCCTCTTTGCGATCAACTCCAAATTTGCAAGGCTCTGTTCCGCTATCATCGTGGCAAGCTCGCTCAGAAACAAAAGCATCGGTACATACTTTTCCCTTGAAACTATCGGAACCCTATTGAGGGCCTTAATGTACTCATCCTTGTCGAAGCCGTATTTATCCGCCTGCCTCTCAAACCGCTTCACGTCCGGCTCCTCCATGAGTATCTGGCCGAGCATCAAGCTTGCGATATGTTTCCCCCTGACAATAACCGGCGCCGCCCCGTCGACTATTCCTTGACTGCACTCCCTGAAGCTATACCTCTTGCTTTCGTTCAATCCCTTCGTCAGCAAAGTGTTATTTCTTCTGCACATCTTTTCCGTCTTCGGATTGGCCCTGTGGAAATTCTTACAGATGTCGTGCCAACCGGTGCCGATCAATATCTCCTGATCCGGATAAGATATGATCCCCATGGTGTAATCCGTCGCCTCGGCAATTCTCTCGAATATCTCCGTCATCTTGTCGATGTCGATGAGATCTCTTATGGATTACTTGCCGTCAACCAAGTGCTCTTTCTTCTTCCCGCTCATAATCGCTCTCCTTCCCCTTTTTTTGTGAATTCAATAAAAGTATATACCTTCTGCTTCAATACCTATTATCGTTTTGGATTGTAATTTTCTTTTTATATTTTGATATACAGTTATGCTATCAAATTGACACTTTTTTTACAAGTTCGGTGGGTTTTTCAATATCTTCTGATTGGCCTTCGTTTAAATGAAAAAACAGGATTACCATCCCACACAAAAAAGGATTTCACCGATTTGTGAAATCCTTTTTAGATTTACCGATATCTCCGAGGCCCGGGGCCGGAATCGAACAGGAACGGGGCGGGCACCGAGGGGGTTTAAGTCGTTTGCGTCTGACAATCCCGCCGCCCAAACTCTCTGGTGATCAACGCCTGACGACTTTCCTCCAATAGAAGCTCCCCACTCCTCACCCGGACACTTAAATTCAAAAGCCGTCAACTCACCTGAAAAAGTACCTTTTTACAGGTTAAAGGATCAAATGAAGTGGTTTCCAATGGGAGGAATGCCATCAACTGCGGAATTTTTTCCTGCTTAATCCAAAACCAACAGCTCTACGTATAACACCAATGAGTCTGCATCGCCGAACCACCTCACTTTTTCTTTCACAACGTCAACCTCTAAAATATAGCGACCGGGTTTCGAGGGCGCATTGACCAGCATGTTTACGGATTCCGATTCACCTCTTTTTATCACCTTGGGAAAGGGTGTCCGCACGTTGTCGTATCGGACTACATTTCGATCGGAATCCAGGATATGGTAGCTGATATATACGGGATTCTTCTCCCCTTTTGAATCCCAAACGGCCAACCCTTTGTTCTCCACGCTAAGAGGTATTAAAATATCTTCGGACGGCTTCGCGTAAACAGTACCTCCCTCATATTTACGTTCACATTTAATATCGGCGACAAAATCAATCTCCCCCCTCTTGGGTCCTATATGAAGGGTGTCGCTGATAAGTCCTGGGCAGAGAGTTACATAGACTATCATGGCGAAAGTGGCGTGGAAAAAACCGAGGGTGAATATGTTTCTGTTTCTCGAAAACAATATGCATGAAGCCAAGCCGGCGAAAAAAGTGATGACCATAAGGGGAACATTGGGCAGATGCATAAAGGAAAAGATAACCGCCGCAACAATGATTACGATAAAGCTTTTTTTGAAAATATTTTTAAGACTCAAGAATAGAAAGCTCTGGAGGAAAAACTGCTGGATGATGCCGCCACCGAGATATTGTGCATAGTAAGTCATCAATCCTGAAAGGGTATGAGGCTCATAGTCCTCCATATAAAAAAGGAATATTATTAGAATTGGAATAAGTGCTATTAAGCCTGCAATTGCGCACTCCTTTGCGGACACCTTCAAGTTATCGAACCGGATACCCAGGTCCCTAAACGAATCATTGCGCATAATGAATAAATATATTATGAAGACCGCTGAAAAAATAATCGATATTACCGCTATGTTGTAACTGTTTATCCATACAGCATAAAAGACTCTATCTATTTTTTCGGGAACCGATGCCTCCTTTCGATATATCCCCCAAAACCAGAACGAGACAAACCACAGGTTAAAGAAATATATCCCCACCAGTATCAAAATCTCGGTTATACTGTGAGTCTTGATATTCTTCCTGTATGACGCTCTCAGCTCATATATGGTTTTTAAGGCCATTACAAATTCTCACCTTTGTGACGTTTGCCGTTTTCCCGTCCGGCTTTCAGTCTACTCTCTGTCTCAGACTATTTCAGTCTGTATACATATACTTCCTTGGCATCGGGAGGCAATTTCACTTTTAGCAGATCATATTTACCTGAATCAAATATCCCCGGAAATTCACCTGTATAATGCTCATTATTCCTTTTTCTGTAGATCACGACAAAATCATATGTTAGCTCACCATCAACTCCCATCTCAATTTCTTTCATTCTACTTTGATCCAACATAAAATGTTGGCCCTTGGCATAATACGCCGTTCTCGAATCGTTGGAAAGGATTTTTTTACCACTCCCGAATTCTTCAAGTATCTGTTCACCGGCAATCTTCAATCCCACCTTATCGTATCTCCAGTCGGAAGTTCCTTTAAAGAAGTGGGCAAAAAACATGGATAGGATAATGAGGAGGACAAGGATATCCCCGACTCCTATCGTTTTTAATACTGTTATCTTTTTCTTGTTCAATTTAAACAGTTGTGTGAAGAGCAGCTCCATACCGCGTCCCATAAACACCGTCATTATCGCGACGGTCCCCAGGAAATATCTCCTCGAGAGGATGCAGAACGAATTGAAGTATACAAAGATTAGGGCAAAAAAACTAAAGATTATGAAATCGATATATCTTTCATATGAGGTTATCTTCTCTCTGGTCCAGAATCTAACAAGATGCATCGCCAGCAAAAACAGAAACGGAGGGAAAATGGCCTCACATAAAATACCTACGAATACCTGAAATTTGTCAAAGGCGATATTCCCCGACCTGTAGGCAAGCCTTTCAAAAAAATCCTCGAAGTTGGCGACTTGCATGTGGCTGTTCAAGATCATTTCAAAGGGTTTGGAAAACGACAGGGTGAAGCTGTCCGCCTTTACCTGAAGCACTATCAGATAGGGGATCACTACAATCAAAATTACGGATAAGAAGGAGAGGAGGGTAAGAATTCTAACCTTAAAGTTGTATCCCCTTATCTTTATATTTTGCAGCCAGATAAAGATTAACATCACAAAGATGATAAATACCCCCTCCGCCTTCGTCAGGTATGCAAGGGCGGATGTAATACCGGCGAAGACAAAAAACCTGTATTTCCCTTCGTCAAATCCCCTCCATGCAAGAAAAACGGCGGAGGCCAGAAAGAAAATATATGTCGAGTCTCTGAGGAGCTCGGAGGAATTTATATACAAATAGGGGTGGATTGCAAACAAAAAACAGGTATAGACGCCTACGGTCTTGCTGTATCCCTTTTTTGTAAACAGATAAAGAGGAACAACGGTGACAGAGCCGAAAAAGACGGACAGCATTTTCCCCGAAAGCTCATAGGACAAGCCGGTTTTTGATAAAAGAGATATGAGGAAGGGGAACAGAGGATGAACATCTACGATGAAATCCTTCAGAGACAGATTGCCGAGGTCACTGAAAACCATTGAAGTGTAAATGATTTTAACCGAATCATTTGCAATAACCTGGATCATCGAGGAGTGAAAGATCCTTATCAGAAGAGTGAATACAAATAACGACAACAGAATAATCCTGTCATCTATATCCTCGAGGTTAATAATTCTATTATCAGCGGCTTTCATCTTTGATTAAGTCCAATTCCAATTGAAAATCTATACAGGTTTTACATTTCTATACCAATCAACAACTTACCGACAAGAACGGTTAAGGATATTATGATACAGCTTTGAAATCTTACCGGCAATTATATTATTATCATATCGTTTCCTCACATGTTCCTTCGCGTTTTGGCCCATCTTTTCAGCAAGAGATCGATTTTCTAACAAATCATTTAAAGCATTTGACAGGGCCCTTTCATCTCTCGGAGGGACGACAAGTCCTGTCTTCCCATGAATATTGACAATGCTGGTGGCCGTCCCTATCTCTGTTGAGACAACGGGTTTCCCACACGCCATGGCCTCCTGCTGGACAATACCGAAGGCCTCGCTTCTGGCAACCGAGGGAAGACAAAATACATCACAGGCGTGATAATAGTGGGCGAGCTCCTTGTCAGGAATGAAACCTGAAAAGATAACCTTATCGCTGAGTCCCGATTTTTTTGTCAATCTTTTCAACTTTTTTCCTTCCGGTCCCCGGCCCACGATCAAGAGAACTGCTTCCACATCCTTCATGGCATTTATCAGAAACTCCAGCCCCTTGTAATAAACCAGCCTCCCGACAAAGAGGACGATCGGTTTTTTGTGGTTTGATCTGATTTTTTCGATCTTGTCAGACGATATTTGTCGCATGCTCCAAAAATCGAAGTCGACGCCGTACGGAATATTGACACATTTGTGCGAAAACTCATGAAGTAATTTATCATACATAGTTACGTCATTACCGGCAATAACGACGGATTCCGCTCTTTTGAAAAGCCACTTAGTAATTAGATATAACGGGTGCTTCAAGAGTTTTTGTCTCACAACATCACTGTGATAGCTGATAACGAGCCCGCCCTTGAACTTTCTCTTGTAGAGGCAAAAGGACGCCATCGGATTGGGAAGGTGGAGGTGGAGAATGTCGCAGTCGGACCGCTTAATATATTTCCACCAGCAGAAACATATTGGCGTAGAGAAGAGTGTTGTACAATTTGAGAGCCTTCTGATCTTTATTCCATCTACTTCCTCTAAAGACGTTTCGCTTTTCGTATTGGCGACTATAACTTCTTGATCAATATTCAGGTACTTAAGACCTTTGTTGAGATTTCTCAGCTGAGCCTCTATTCCCCCGACGGCCGGATAATAGTATTTCCCCAGATGCAGTACCTTCACTCGACAACCCTTCTATAGACCTCCAGCGTCTCCCTTGCGCATTTATCCCAGGAGAATCTCTTAGCCCTTTGAAGGCCGTATTCGGACATCTCGATCCTCGTCTTCTCATCGGTAAGAACTTCCTCCATCCTCTCTCTCAAGTCACTCTCGTCTCGAGGGTTGACCATTACTCCTCCGGCGCCTACGACTTCCGGGAGCGAAGAGGTATTAGATGTGATTACGGGACACCCACACGCCATCGCCTCAAGCGGCGGGAGGCCGAATCCTTCGTAGAGGGACGGATATACAAAAAGAGAGGCGCCGTTATAGAGAAGAGGGAGTTCTTCATCGGGGATATATCCAAGAAAGTGGACATTGGACTGGAGATTAAGATCATCCACAAGCCTGAAAATCGCCTCGTAGTACCAGCCCTTGGAACCGGCGATGAGGAGGGGATGTTCATCTCTCAACCTTTTTTCCAGGCCGGAATACGAGCGGATTAAAAATTCAATATTCTTTCTTGGCTCCAGCGTACCGACAAAGAGGATATATTTCTGGGGCAACCCCTTTCCTTGAAGATATGCTGCAATTCTCATGTCGTTATTGTATTTCTTAAACCTACGGTGATATCCCTCATATATTACGATTATCCTTTCTGGAGGATAATCTGTCAGCTCAATTAAATCCCTTTTTGTATTCTCAGAAACAGCAATTATATATCTAAAATCATGTATCTCTTTATCGAACCTCTTCTTAAAAAATTTCACCCTTTCGGCAGGATGTGTTTCCGGGTATAAAATGGCGGTCAGGTCATGAACGGTGCTGATCTCAGGAACACCGAAATGCATCACAGGAATGAAGTTGGTCTCATGATAAAGGATTATCCCTCTTTTTGAGACGGGAAACCTTAGATTCAATCTCCTGATAGAGTATTTCAACCAATAGGGGATGATCCCTTTAAAGGACGCTCTCCTGGCAAGGTTTACGATCTTCGAGGGCTCGTTTTTTATTTCAGAGGAGATATATGTTCCGTAGAAGTAATGATACTCGTTTTCAGGATTAATCTTCTTTAAAGAATTGACAAGGTTAAATACATACTGGCCCACTCCGGTAAGGGGAGACAGGAGAGGGATGGTGTTGATTAGGATATTCATTTTAGGAGGGAGATACCTTTAATCATTCTGGTGAATTCAACTCATAAGTACGATTTTTATGGTCGTAAAAAAGGGTAAGATGATGTAGGATACACTTTTTAAAAGACAAAATTAAAGGAAAACTTTGAAGTGGACC
>Ga0180432_10003696_pt1 | contig 21601 bp, 22 predicted proteins | sample SS_ome_10_FD_132414 | JGI IMG/M metagenome (GOLD analysis project Ga0180432, IMG submission 132414) | Hypersaline lake sediment archaeal communities from the Salton Sea, California, USA - SS_1_MS_2 metaG | ecosystem: Environmental > Aquatic > Non-marine Saline and Alkaline > Hypersaline >...
GTAGTAGTGTACAAATGTGGCTTTGGTGCCATTTTTCCGGCAATGTTCTTCCTCAACCGAATCGAAACAAATAGAGTATTCGATTTCAAACTCAATTTCAAATCGAAAGAACCGATAACATTTTCTCAAAGAGAAATCAAAGCACATTTCAAAACTACATGTCCGATCTTATTTTTCTTGATTGAAGAAAATAAGATAGGACGATTCATTCGTCTGGAAAGTTCAACTTAGCAAACTCACCGAAAACCTCTCTCGCCTTAGCATCGTAGGCTCGCGCGGCTTCTTCCTCATCGTCAAAGTATCCCAAGTTTAACTGTCGACCATGGTCTCGGATACTAACTCGCCATCGATGCCTTCCTCTCTCAAAGCACACACCTTTATATCGTGAGCTTGTGATAGGCAGTTGCTTTTTCATGTTACCAGCATTTTGACGCTTATCCGCCCAACGTAAATTCAACACTGTATTGTTCGTTTTGTTTCCATCAATATGGTCGACGAACTCCATGCCATCAGGGTTCTCGATGAATTCGGTTGCCACAAGGCGATGGATATATTTGGGGTGGCATCTCCCATCAGCACACAACCCGATTTGCAAGTACCCGATACCAGCATTTTTCGGTTTCAATATCCGACCGGTCGTTACATTTCTCACTCGACCGATATTGGAAACTTGATAATTAACAAAACCATCAATCGAACGCCAGCACTCGTTGATTATCTCGCTTGTCATCTATACTATTATAGATAATTTTGTCTTTAAGTCATTTTAACTTTAATGTTTCTATGTTTTAACTTTTTGTTTAATTCTCGTATTGACTCTTCTAATGTAGGTTTTGACCACAACACCCAGCGAGACCAATATCCTGCTGTATTAATATCATCCCAATTTTCTCTTTTTCTATGTCTGACGATATATCTTTCCTTTCGTTCTTCATCTTTATGATTTGTAAAATTTTCATGTTCGCTACTTCCAAAATGAATTGTTTTATTACCAATAGTAACCATATATCGTTTACCTGCTCTTGTTGATTTGTGTAATGTAATTATTTCCATTACATTTCAACCATTACATTACTTTATATTCTTTCCATTGCCGCCATACATATCTCTAAACATAGTCGTTCCGGTATCTTGAATAAATCCTGTTGTCGATGTTGTAGCCCATATAGTTCCCCATTAGATAAACGATTTTTGCCCTGCTGGGCGCTCGAGCGATGTCTCTTGCCGATCATATTCTCACACTTTCCAACACCCTCACAAAGCAAACCTTTCAACCCAACGTTATTCCATATGCGGGTGCGCTTCCTAAATCCAACGTCGCTATAACGACAATAATCCAAATCAGTAAAAGGTAAATCTTTCATAAACGGACGGGTCTTCAATAAACCCGTCTGTGGGTTCTCAATGAACCAGCATCTCGGTTTGAAATAATCTATAATTTCTAATGTCTTTAAAACTAAAGCATCAGCTCCTTCTAAGTCTCTAGGTGTTCTAGCACCCCGCCGAGCGCAGGAGTACATTGTGCAACACGGCGAGGCCCAGATACAATCAAAGACCTGGTCCGCAACGTTGCGGACCAGCTGCCCATCAACCTGGTCCCCAACGTCGGGGACCAGTGACTGACCCCTAAAGTCCCCGACGTCGGGGACTTTACGGTAATCCCAGGTCAAGATATCAGCTATAATCGTGGCGCCAGATTTAGGATTGATATCTAAACTAATGACTTCCCAACCTTCGGCGCGGAACACTTCACCCACCGACCCTGTACCACTAAATAACTCCAACAATCTCATTTACAATTATAATCAACATCTTCTTAGAATAATATATAAAAAGAAGATACTATTATAAACAATAATGACTAATCCAATGTCTCTGATTAAAAAACATCAAAAGTTACAGGTCGCTCAGGCTAAACACTATAGTGACTTGATTGATGCACGTCAAAGTCGGGCTTCAAGCGCAGCTTTTCGGCACGAGATTCTCGAGAAGCAGAAGGTGCATAATTATCAGTCAGAGTACGATAGGTTAAGAGCTCATCTGGAGAACTCCGCATTACCATACGAGACGAGAGAACATGTAAAGGCAAGGACGGAGAAATTAAAGGGTATGGGAGTCAAGGCGGTGACGGGCATATTCTGAAGCTATCTAAACGTTTAATATCATAGAATTATAATAATGTCAAAGTTGCTACAACTTCAAAAGAATTCAATGAGAGAGCGTCCGACCTACGAGTCGCTCTTGAATGATACCGTACTCAACCCAAAGGATAGAATTGCACTACCAAACAGACGCGCCACCCAGCTTAGAAATACCCAGTACCTAGCCATGTGGGATGACCCGCAGTTTCTTGATTTGGACAAACAAGCGAAGAACATAACAATAAATCAAATTCATAATAATGAAGTCCATAATACAGTTCAACAGTCACCAGACAAAACAAGAGCGGAAGAAACAGCCATGCAGAACCCACCAAAACCACCCGATGCACCTGCACCACCGCCAAAGCAATACCCACCAGTTCCAAAGTTTTCTCAAGGTAGCCAAACAACTGAGGATACGGCGATGCAGACAGGTTCTGGTAAGCCGCCCCCACCGGCAGGAGGGGGTTCTGTAAAGGCAAAGGTAACAGCAACATCATCAACTCAAACGGCACAACAATTTGATATGACAATCGATGACGACTTAGATGATAGACATGATGATTTTAAAAAGTTTCTTGCAGAACATGAACAGTTAAAGAAAGCACAACAACAATCAATAACTCAGCAAATTGCTAATCATCTAGGTCCGCATTCATCAAGCGCAGACCAAAGTTACGTATCAAGACTCGTTGAAGAGCGTAGAGGACGTAGTCGCGATAGAAGTCGCCCAGCGGTGAAACCTAGAACTCAAACACCAGATGTTGAAATGGAGGCTAACAATGATGCACCACCACCACCGCCTCCCCCTGCAGGAGGTCTGTTCGTTTTAAAGGCAACAGACAGTGGAGGTATCAAGAAAGTACCAGTTAAACTAAAACCAAAACAACTACAAAGACAAAACCGTAAGCCTAAGAACGATGATGACGCTATAATGGTTGAATCGAACAATAAACCCCCACCAGATAATCCACCCGCGCCTATCGTCGTCAAGATTCCTAAAAGCCGCTCTCCTCGCAGAGGTCGGTCGGCAAACCCACACCCAAGAGCTGCTGCGACAAGTGGCACACCAGCTCCAACAGCAACCACGGCAATCAAACAAGATAAAGCTCCACTCGCAGGAGCTGGGCCACTACCACCCAAGCCCAAAGCAAGGGCTAAAAGTGAAGTACCAGAACCACAGAAACCACCAGCACCTAAACCGATTGATACATCTCAAAAGAGAGCGGCATCTGTGGACGTACCTAGACCAACCAAGAAGACCAATGCGCAACAGGTCAGCGAGAAACCTAAACCATCAAAAGCACCTGCTAAACCATCAAAAGCGCCGGCTAAACCATCAAAAGCACCTGACCCGCCAAGTCCTCCCAAACCAGCAGACCCGCCAAGTCCTCCCAAACCAGCTGACCCGCCTAGCAGCTCTACATCACGTAGTCGTTCTCGAACTGCTCCGTTGATTGCCCCTTCCCGTATATCATTATCAGCGGTTGCGAGAGAACTTCAAAAGTTGGTTGATATGAAAGTAGTAAAAGAGAATGATGCGGTTAGAACTATAACATTGGTACGAGAGTTAAACAAGAGCCCACCTCCAGCGAGACGGAAAGAGATACAACGAGAGCTCGTAGGTATCTATAGCGACAACTATAAAGCCGCCAAAGCGGCTTAAGAAAATGGTGCGATATGTATAGTATACTATGTCACAGGATTCTGTAGCGGATAATTCTGAGATTGTTCCAAAGCCGGTAAAGCCAGAAAGAGCTTCCAAGTCAGCGAAGGCTAAGAAACCTCCACGCATTCCTAAAAACACAAAAGTATGGTGTGAGAGAACTCAGAAGTATTATTACAAAGCTAAACCTGAATACTACCGCGAATACTATCATAAAACTAAGAAGCAAACAGTTTGCCCTCACTGTGAAGCAGTAATAAACTCACAGTTTTCTCATCATCTAGAAACAAAGAAATGCACAGCGATACGTAAGATGAAAGAGTTAGAAGCTAAACTAGCAGAGCTAGAAAAACCAGTAACAACAGAAGAAACAGAACCAGAGCCGGAACTCGAAAAATCGAGAGTCGGCCCTGAACAGACTGCGCCACTTGGGACACTTTGAGCCGACTGTGCCACTTGGCACACTCGGGGTAGAATACCTTGAATGGGTTATGATATTATCACCATATAGGTAAAAATATCATCACTCAACGTTTCACTGGTACGCAACGTTGCGTACCAGTGAGTAATCCATATGCTCTCGTGGGTGGCGCCGCCCCCACGAGTGAGTTTATCTATCAAATCAAACTATATTGATTTCTATTGTAATATTACATTTAGAATTATTGATATTTTCAAATAGAATTACTTTCTATGGTTTCTCTCGTGGGGGGGAATCCCCCCCACGAGTGAGTTTATCTATCAAATCAAACTATATTGATGTTCAAATGTAATACTATTTGTTAAACACATTTCAACACTTAATTAAAAATGACTTAAAGGTTTCTTGCGCTATATATTATAATGGACCCAAATCCCAAAATTACTAAGTCGCGTATGAATAATCTTTCGAAGTTGGAGGCTTACGAGCCAACATCTTCAACATCAAGGAACGTTCTCCAGACCACGGTCAAGGACCTCTATAAAAGGGGAACCATCAAGACTATCAAGAATGCTACTATTTTGATGGACCTTCTTAAGGACAACAAGATTGCAGAGTTTGATAAACGTCTTCAAAGAATAGAAGCATCCGAGTCAAAGAAATCAGCATCAGCAATAGCCAGAGAAATAAAAGAAGATGAAGAAGAAGGTAGAAGGGTTACAGTGAAAGAGAAGAAGCCAGTAAAATTTGATAGAGTTGTTAAAAATGGAGAGACGGAGTTACCAACAATAGAAATCCATTTTAAAACACCAGCGAAGACATACGCGGAAGCGTGGAAGTTAGGAGTAAAGCCCATTACTAGGTCAGCGCAATCAAAGATACGTGAGAAGAAGAATGTTAAAATAATGATTGGTATGGATTTTCAAATTTCAAAACCGTTAGATGGTGGTGGAACTGAAACTAAAAAAATCCATGCTCATACTGTTCCAGAATCAGCTTACAGTGAAGAGGGCATTGCTAAGATTATCGCAGATAAGAGAGCCGACTTAGAAGACAGAGTGCAACAACGAGTTGATTATCAAGTCGGTTCTGGGTGGAACCTAGACCATTTTAATTCCATGTTCATTAAAACATACACTCAAAAACCATCACGCGGGAGCTCTTACATTCCAACCCCCGAGAAATTTTCACACTCCAAGTGCGGTCTTATTAACATTAGAAATGAAGATGATATGTGTTTTAGGTATTGTATGTTGTACCATCAATCGAACAAGGATAAACATGCTAATCGGATAACCGCTTTAAGAAAGGTAGAAGACAAATATGATTGGACAGGTATTGAGTTTCCGGTATCATTCACCGATGTGCAAAAGTTTGAAGATTTAAACAAAGTGTGTATCAACCTTTGGGGTATCAGTGAGAAGAACGAGGTACATCCACTCCGTCTAGGTACAATCCCATACATCAAGAACGATACAATTAATCTATTACTTCTACATGATGGTGATAAAGGTCACTATGTATATATCAAGAAGTTGGAACATTTACTAAAATGTATCACACATTCAAAATATAAAGACCGAAAGTACTGTCCGTACTGTATGAAAACGATACCGGTTGAAGAGAACTACGAAGACCACATCATGAGCAAACACTTTGATTGCAATAACAACTGCAATCTAGAACTACCCGGCCCAGGAACAACGATGAAGTTTAAAAGTTTTAAGAATATGTTGCAACGACCGTATATAGTATATGCCGACTTCGAGTGCAGTTTAATCCCAACCGAGCTAGAAGATAAAATCGCAAGACATGAACCAAACAGCGCTATGATATACTTCGTATGCACATTTGACTCATCTAGAAATAAATTATATAAATTTGAAGGGAGAGATTGTGTTATCAATATGATTGAACAACTAAGAGTTCTAGCTAAGCGTTGCATCGATGAAATGCGGCATAATCAGGATATGGTGATGACGGAAGCGGATAAGAAAGACTTCTTTCGAGCAACGAAGTGTTGTATATGTGGTGACCCGTTCCAAGCAGATGATAAAAAAGTGCGCGAGCATTGTCACCGCACGGGGTGTTACAGAGGGGCCGCGCATAACTCATGCAATATCAACTACTTTCTTAATCGATATCTCCCTGTGGTTTTCCACAACCTTCGGGGATATGACTCACACATTATTTTGAAGAAAGCTTTTGAAGTTATTGGTGATAACAAGGAATCTATAGATGCCATTCCCCAATCAGGGGAGAAGTTTATGACTTTTAAAATTGGTGAGTTAAAGTTTATAGATTCATATCAATTTCTAGGAGCAAGTTTAGATAAACTAGTCGAATCGCTTAAATCACCAAGCGATGACCCGTACAAAGACTTCCACAATATGAAACAACATTTCACAGACCGTACAGAGTTAGAGTTAATGTGTCGGAAAGGTGTGTATCCGTACGAATTCGTTAATTCTCACGCTAGATTGCATCACCCTAGATTGCCTAGCAAGAAGTCATTTTACTCACAGCTACGATTAGAAGGTATCAGTGATGTGGAGTATAAACATGCTCAAAACGTTTATGAGACATTCAAGTGCAAGGGATTCTTTGACTATCATATGCTATATCTTAAAACAGACGTACTACTATTAGCAGATGTTTTTGAGAATTTTAGAACTATGATTCATCACCATTATAATCTAGACCCTGCAAACTATCTAACAGCTGCGTCATTAGCGTGGGACTGCATGTTGTTGAAGACTGGGATTGAGTTAGAGTTAATTAGTAATGCTGAGATATTGGACTTGTTTGAAAGGTCTAAGCGCGGTGGTTTAACTTACGTAGGTTCAAAGAGACACGTGAAGGCAAACAACAAGCAGATGGGCAAACTATACAAGCCTAAACAAGAGTCTAGTTATATTACCTATGTCGATGCCAATAATTTGTATGGATGGGCTATGTCAGAAGCGCTACCACACAAGGATATTAAGTTAGATGATACGGTCAAACTGGAAGACATTCTAGCAACTCCTGATGATGCTTCTACTGGTTATATGGTTGAAGCTGACCTAGAGTTTCCACCAGAACTACATGATAAATTCAAACAATTTCCACCATGTCCAGAAAACATAACCCCTTTAGAAGAATGGATGAGTGACTATCAACTTAAATTGAAAGAGAAAGTAGGTGCAAAACTAACAACATCTAAACTAATCCCACATCTAATGAAACACGAAAATTATGTTCTTCACTATCGTAACCTCAAGTTTATAAACTCTCTAGGAGTTAAAATAAAAATCAAACGAGTAATATCATTTACTCAGTCAAAGTGGATGGAAGGATACATACGTGGTAACAACGAGCTACGAGCTAAAGCCAAGAGTGAGGGCAATGAATTTTTAGTTTCTTTGTTCAAGCTCTTAAACAACAGCGTCTTCGGCAAAACCATGGAGAATGTACGCAACAGACAAGATATGAAGCTAACGGTGGATAGAGAGAAAGCCATCAAATGGTTTAGTCGTATAGACTTCAAGGATGCTACGTATATTGACGGACTATATCTAGTTCAAACTCATAAGACTCGGTTAGTGTATGATAAACCCGTTCAAGTTGGATGCGCAATCTTGGACATTAGTAAGGTGAGGATGATGGATTTTCATTACGGAACGGTTCATAAGCATTTTGAAGGGAAATATGATTTGATTTACTCAGATACAGACTCACTTGTCTACCATATCAAACATCCAGACCTCTATGCGTGGATGGCTCAAAATCCAGACGAGTTTGATTTATCGAATATGGTCAAGCATAAAAGCAATGCTAACTACAACGTGCTAGGAAAGATGAAGTCAGAGGTGGGCGAGAACATAATCACAGAGTTCTGCGCATTGAATCCGAAATGTTATGCTTATAGATATCTCGTTGAAGGTAAAACGAAAGAGTCCAAGAAAGCGAAGGGAATCAGTATGCCCGTGGTTGATAAGACAATCAAATATGATGACTACCATGAAGTGATGACGACAGAAGAATCGCAAACGAGAAAGATAACAACTATTCGAAGCTTCAATCAGCAGTTATTCACCGTTATGGAGGATAAGGTTGCGTTAACGCCATTCTATGATAAACAAAAACTCATAGACGAAGTCAACTGTGAGCCCTACGGGTATAACCCGAAAACGACCTAAAGGTTTATCGTGCTAAATAGGGTATAAGAATGCCGAGGAAAGCCATCGATTACAGCAATACGCATTTTTATAAAATCGTATGCAAAGATTTGCATATAACTGACTGTTACGTTGGTCATACAACCGACTTTGCCACAAGGAAGCATAAACACAAATACTATGCCACACATGCAACGTCGAAGTGGGGCTATCTACATGTCTATCAGTTCATCAGAGCCCACGGCGGTTGGGATAATTGGGATATGGTTTTGGTGGAAAAGCGAGTATGCACTGATAAGTTAGAAGCGTGTAAAGTTGAGCGCACGTATATCGAACAATTGAGGGCTAACTTAAATGTGAAGTTCCCGCATGTGAGTGAAGAAGAGAAGCGCGAGAGAGTAATGGATTACAATTCCCAATACTATCAGGAGAACAAGGAGCGGGTCCTGCTGAGAAACAAAACATATCGCGAAAACAATAAGGAGAGCATAGCTCAAAACAAAACGCAGTACTATGAAAGAAACAAGGCTCAACTCATTGAGTACCAGATGCAATACTATGAACTCAATAAGGAGAAGATTTTGGAACGTAATCGGAAATACGCGAGCTCGACATTTGTGTGCGAATGCGGTGCCGAGTTGCGAATGGGGAATAAACTCAAACATCTCAAATCCAAGAAACATCTGCAATGGGTTGCTCAGCAACAGCCCGAAGAAGAACCGCAAGAAGAGAGTTAGACAGATTACATTTAAACATAGTTTGCCTTTATCAGTATAATAATATATGGATAAAGATAAACTTATCAGGTCCGTTTATTTTTCAAACGACGGCTTTCGTAGCATGAACGCAACGTTCCAAGATGCCAAAGCAAAAGAACCTAGCATTAAAATGGCTGACGTCAAAGACTGGTTTTCAAAGAACGTTGCTAAAAAAGGGAAAGATATTAGAGGATTCAATTCATATGTAGCCCCAGGTCCATACCACGAGTTTCAAGTTGATTTGTTCTTTATAACTAAAAATCAACTACCAAACCAAGAGTATCCTATGGGAATGATTTGTATCGACGTTTTCACAAAGTATGCCACAGTTGTTCCGTTAAAATCAAACAAACCAAAACCTTTCGGTGATGCTCTGCTCAAATGCTTCGAGAAAATGAACAAACAACCAGAGGTGCTTTTTAGCGATAGCGAAGGAGCGCTCTTCAACAAAGATATAAGAGATTTTCTTGATGAAGCTAACATCCAGTTAATCGTTACAACAACACACTCGGCCTTTGCTGAAAGAATGATAAGAACGTTTAAAGCTATGCTGTTTAAGCGCATCGAGTATCGTCAAAAACAACTTACTAAGCGCATTACAGGTAAAACTAGCGATACCATCCAATGGGTGGACTACATAGAACCGATTCTAAAACTATACAATAACACTGTACATAGCTCAACAAATAAGACACCAATAGAAGCAAGAAAACCGTCGAATGAAGTAGATGTTAAAATCAATCTAGAAATGCGGGCTAATAGAGGGAGAAAGTTTCCCGAACTAAATGAAGGTGATACTGTACGGATTTTGAGAAACCGTAAATTGGGAGACAAAGAAAACGTCGAGCGTTTTAGACGTGGTCGTTTCAAAGTTGAAAGCATTAGCACAAATTTTGAACAAAAAATTTATAAACTGGAAGGTGAGCCGCAGGAATTCCTTCGGGCTGATTTAGTAAAGGTATAGATTTGTAATTGATAATTAGGCTGTCGGTTTTCCGACAGTCTAAAATCAAACTCGAGCTACAAGCAAACGTTCTAGAAAATTTATTTTAGAATTTTCTAGAGCGCTTGAATTTAAACTTCCTCATTATCACGACCGTTACTTTCCTAACTGTTTTTTTATCGATATGGTCAAATTCCGATTACACGCCTCGTTGAATGGAACAATTAGTGTCCTCATCCGCGGTATGTCTGCCGCATCTGTTGCTTTCAAATACTGTTTCAATAACTCACCTCCCTCATTCCAGCTAGGAGCATTACCCCTATGAGTTTGCCAATACTCATCGGTGCGCATCCATACTATCATTTTCTCAACAGCTGCCGTCATTTCTTTCAAAGTCATACCCTCATGATACGGAAACATCTTTATAATTATTAAGAATATTTTCTTTTTAAACCAAAATCAGTTTGAAAATATAAACCAAGAGTCCCCCAAAATCGCCAATACACTTGTATCCCTTGCGAGGGATGGTGGTACAGGGATTGTCGTCCTTCTCGTTCCTTTTGACTATGATTGTTGTGTAGTATCAGTTCAGGGGTTGTTGTCCTTCTCGGTCCTTTTGACTATGAGCAAGTGTAGAATCAGTTCATGATTGAGCAATCTGTTGCCATTCATCTCGTAAGTGCTTGTTGGTCTTTGAAAGACCGGCCCTGTCTGATAACTCGTGCGTGGCTTGCCTTGAGTAGCTCGTTCAGGTTGTCTGCAGTGGAGTCTGTCCCTACATTTTCCAATTTGTCAATATCCAAAGACCCCTTGGATACATATTCAAAGACCTCTTGGATACATATCCAAAGACCCCTTGGATGCATATCCAAAGACCCCTTGGATGCATATCCAAAGACCCCTTGGATATCCGTTTCGCTCGAGACATCCCCCAAAAATGGCTATACCCAAAGACCCTTTGGATGCATATCCAAAGACCCCTTGGATACATATCCAAAGACCCTTTGGATGCATATCCAAAGACCCCTTGGATATCCGTTTCGCTCGAGACATCCCCCAAAATAAAAAAAAAAAAAAATGGTCATGTGTTGAGGGTTGGAACATCTGCAGGCAATCGATGCGGCAGTTGCATCATGCTCCCGCTGGGTATGACCGAAGCAGTGGTCATTCTCCCGCGCAGCTCTTGTGCAGCCCTTTGCTGCAGTACAGGCCGAGACACGGCAACCGCACCTTTCCTATCGAGCATGGTGTGGTGTTGTAGGTTTCTTGCGAAAACCCCTCAGCTAAAAGGTCGTTTTACGAGTGTGTTGGGCAATTATCGTCAGGGGTAATTGGCACACTCGTGTAGCATGTATCAGGGTTCCTCCTTCCGTTCTGGTTTTGTTTCTAAAGGGCTCCGCCCAATGCAATCCGTTTCCCTTGATTTTGTTTTCCTTCATATTATTATTTGTTTTTCAAAATAATAATATCAAGGTGTTCAGTACCTGGTACGCAACGTTGCGTACCAGCTCTCAAGCAAACCCGACTGCTCAGGAACGTTCCTGACCAGTGGATTGGTAGCTGGTGCGCAACGTTGCGCACCAGGTGGATGGGTAGCTGGTACGCAACGTTGCGTACCAGCTCTCAAACGAACCACCTGCTCCAGAACGTTCTGGACCAGCTCTCAAGCAACCCCGACTACGCCACTTGGCGTAGTCGGCCTATGATTCTCAACCACTTGCTCTCCCATTTGGGAGAGCAACTTGCTCTGCCATTTGGCAGAGCAAGTCTCAAGCGAACCCGACTCTGCCAAATGGCAGAGTCGGCCTATGATTCTCAACATCTGCTCTGCCATTTGGCAGAGCAGTCAAGTAGAGCGCCAATGTTGCGCAATCCTATACCTAAATTCGTAGTACGCTTTACAACGTAACAACTTCCATAGTAGTATATATTCACTGATATATGTTATTGGTTTGATAGTCGGAATTAACATCCTGATAAAATCATACCCAGCAAATATACTCAAACTCCGACTAAATTTAAATTCCCATTCACCCTCATATGATGCATTGATATACTCTTCTAAATCATCTATTCTAACTTCGTAAGAATATAATAAAAATATGTAACAGTTAAAACAAAAGTAATGTGTTGTTGGTGGTCTATATCCTTGGCAATTGAAACACAAACACTCTGTCATGATGCAATGTGGAATGATGGTATATCTACTGTGGCCCCGATTGCTCCCGCACCCGCTGTGGGACTGAAACCAAAGTTATCAAGACCTTTCTTTTTCCGAGCTGTGGGAGCCTGACTTGGATGGCTGCTAGAAGTCTGACTTACGTCAGACGTGTCTGACACCGACTCACTACTCTCATCATCAGAGTCAGTACCCCTCCCACACGAGCATAGCAACGGATTGTTTAACACAAACCTGTTAAAGGAGCTAACAATAATACCTGCTCCAATCGCCACTGAGGCCTCGGTAAGAATTGTTGTTAAGGGTAACATATTATTAGTATCAACCCATTTAAACGTTTAGAGCGGTTTTTAGTAATAATGTCTTCCAAACACGATAGTCTAGACATCAAACCAATACACCTTGTCGAGTATAGTTGCAAACAATCAAAGCATAGTCATTTACCAAAAGTTCCACTGAGGATGGTTTTGCTCGCTCCGTCGGGCTCAGGTAAAACTGTCTTACTATCCAACTTAATTCTTAATCAATATCGTGGAGCATTTGAAAGAATCTATGTGTTCTCTCCATCGGTGGATTTAGATGCAACATGGGAACCAGTTAGGAAGTATCAAAGTGATGTCTTACACGCTGAACATGGTGAGCGCGAGAAACTATACTTTGACACCTACAACCCCGACGACCTAGAGCATATCATAGAAACCCAAAACAAAATTACCAAACATGTGAAAAAACTAGGACGAAAGAAACTGTTTTCAATTTTGATTGTTGTTGATGATTTTGCGGATTCACCTGACTTTACACGCAAGTCAAAATTGTTACACTCACTCTTTACCCGTGGCAGACACAACAGCATTTCTACAATAGTATCAACGCAGAAGTTCAATGCGCTACACCCTATTATTCGAGTTAATGCTACTGCTTTAATTGTTTATAGACTTAGAAATTATAAAGAACTAGAAGCCTTTGTAGAAGAGGTTGCTGGAATGATTACCAAGAAAGAACTGGTAGAAATTTATAAATACGCTACCGAAGAAGAATATAGTTTCTTATATGTCAATCTGGTAGCGAAGACTGTAAAGGAAATGTTTTACAAACGCTTCAACTGCTTAATACAGTTGGAGGATGATACTGATTGAATCTATTTTTTCTAACTGATAGGAAAAATAGATTTAATCAATGTTTATCGATAAATGGCAAACCAGAAGTCGCCGTTTGTTACGCCAGAGAAGTTGGGGTTCAAACATCCTACCACGAAGTCGGTACTCGTGTGTGTAAAACCTTCCCAAACGCGCGGGTTACCAAAGTAATGGCTAGATATCATTGGTACGTACTGACTGCCTCTAGGATGTGTCGGCATAGTAATTTGAAAGTATCCTCCGTTAGGGTAAGCCGAGTAGCGTTGCACCGTAGCAGTCTGTAATCCCTGTTGATATGTAATTACCGGAGGATTCACACTACCCTTACAATAACCCGCAACCCAAAAGGAGTTGAATTGCGACTGCAACTGCGTGATAACATTTCCGTATAACGCATTACAAGTTAAGTCACCACATGTCACGTCAAACGACACGTTTAGGGTGCCTGACATATTAACATTTCCTGTTATAGTAGCGTTATCATCAATTGTAACTTGACTCGCCCCATTTCCTCTTATTGTATCTGTTTGTACAGCATTTCCTACTTTTACATTTCCACTAGTTGATGAGTCACCATTAACGTGCATCGCATCCGTATTCTCTGTAAGAGTGCCAACTGTTAATTTTTGTTTAACGGCCGCCCTTGTATCACCAATGTGGAACTGGTCGCTTATCTGCCATGTAGGCGAACCTAATAATGCGTAACTCGACCTAGCCTCTAACCTGATATTTCTTTGTACCCCTGAAGAACTTCTAAATACCAAGTCCGCTAGGTCGCTAGACGTTCCACCCGATGTTTCTAAAATCATGCCATTTTCTCCAGTACGATTACGGAGATGTAAATACGTGCCTCCATGTAGGTCGCCTGTCTGACCCAGTGTTAAATTTTTATTACTGGTTAGACTTGTTGAAGTAGCATTAACACCTACTATATTTCCTGATAATGAAATATCGTTTATTGATAAATCCGCTGTGGGGTCTATTTTTAATTCAAAATTACCTGTTCCTAAATTCAACGATTTTTGTAGTGGAGCAATAGTTAAAAATGAAGGTTCAAAATCATTTGCTAGAATTCCATTATCTAAACCTAGTGTCAAGGTATTGTTAGCATCAGTTAATGTTATCGGTCCTGCGGTATCAATTCCTTTAACCGATAAACCATTTGCTATTGAACTCCCGCTTGCCGGTATATAGAATGCTAGAGTGTCTTGTTTATTGGTTAATAACGCGTCTGTCTGAGTTTTTGTATAATGGTCTGCTGTATTAGCTTTTGCTGATAATAAATTATCTGTTTGAGTAATGGAATAGCTGGATGATACGTCCCTTTTAGCATTTAATAATGTATCAGTTTGAGCAATAGTATATGTGGTTGCCTGATTTGCTTTTAACCCAATCTGATTTGAAACTGTAGTTGAAAAATTTTCATCGTTTCCCAGAGCGGCAGCTAACTCGTTTAAGGTGTTTAATGTTTCGGGAGCGCTCCCAACAAGATTAGAAATTTGAGTGTCTGTCTCGGTCTTGGTATATGTGTTTGCTTTATCGCTTTTATCATTTAATAGATTATCTGTTTGCGTTATCGTATATGTTGTCGTTTTATCAGCTTTCAAGGTTAGTTGTGAATCTGTTTCGGTCTTTGTATAAACTGTTGATGAATCCGACTTCGTAGCTAGCCCTGTATCGACGTATGTGATAGTGGCTTTCGGTGCTAATAGTGAATCTGTTTCGGTCTTTGTATAAACTGTTGATGAATCAGCTTTCAAAGTCATTTGGGTATCAATCGTTGTTTTATCATAAACATTTGCAACGTTAGCTTTTGTTGCTAGTTGGTTTTGGATTGTCGAGGCGTAGTTGGCATCATTCCCTAAAGCGGTAGCTAACTCGTTAAGTGTATTCAATGCCTCAGGAGCCGTTCCAATAAGGTTACTAATGTTGGCATCCGACTCTGCCTTCGTATATACATTTGATGCATTCGCTTTTGTTGATAATTGAGTATCTACATATGATGTTGATGCTTTTGTATCAAGGGCTTGCGCTACCGTTGAATAGAAATCTGGATTGTTATCGAGAGCTGATGCCAACTTTTCCAATGAGTCTAGAGTTGTCGGCGCCAATCCTGTGATATCATTTACAGTATCCAACAAATCAACAACCCGATTATCCCTAATGACTGAAATGCTGTTCGCGACAACATCAACTGAATTATTGAGTGTAACTGAACTCATCTTATTATGAAAGTAAAGCCATTACGCTTTTATATGGTTTGGATTAGATTATATGAAGGGTTTACCGTTTCATATAATCCAATTCGTTAGTTTCTATCTATGAGTTTCTATCTAAAGTCCGCAACGTTGCGGACTTTCTTAATCATATACTTGCACGCCGGTGTCGCTGATTTCCACAATCTGCTCCGCGAGCAGAGTGATATGCATACGGTTCATCGCGGGGACTGCTGCGTTTAACTTCAAATGCATAGTCATCAAACTGTTCCTAGTGTTAGTACCCGTGAACGACAAACCCAAGAGCTTCTCGGTATCAAAACCAACGATGAACCTACCAGTTCGATACTGGTGACCATCAATATCGATTGAATGCAAGCTATTAGCCTGCACACCGAGAGCTTTACGGAGTGAGTAGAACGCCTCCGCATGGGAGCGGATAGGATACTCTGGGATAATCTTTGACCCGATTTGAAGCTGCAACTTCTGGACCTCAAGAGACTGGTCGTGAGTCAACTCCGCATGAACGGTGTTTGCAGCCATCGGTGAAGCGAAACAGTTGAACAACCTGAAGTGCTCAGTACCATCCCCTGCCAACATATCGTTCTTGACGAGCGTCATGAACACGCTCTTCATTTTAGACAGAGAGCGGGACATATTAACCTGCGAATCTGCAGACACCAACGTTTGAATGCTAGAGATGAACGTGTTGTACACCATGTTCAAGCTCTTACCAGACAACAAATGATTTACATATGAGTTATCAAGAGCATTGTCCAAAGTGCAAACATCAACCTTAACCATACAATTCTGCAGATGCCAATAGTCGGAGGTGTTTGCCGCGGTGAGCGGTCCATCGGCAGATGTGAAGATGGGTTCATCGCGCGTTGTAAGCTCCAACTCAAACTCCAACGGGCAATACCTCAATGGGATATACTTCGTCTGCTGGAGAATTCCGCACAACGGCTTGAACATCACCGTCTGCATATCAATGAAGCCTTTAGCAGTAGTCTCTGTTAGTGTTCCGGATTGGAAGTACGGGTCAACACCGAAAGCCTCAATCGCATCATTAACACGACTGGCGGGAGTCTGCAAGATATGGAACATCTCCGACACTCTATTGAAGTTATCAATATCTTCAAGCACCTGACCGCGGGCACTAATCCTCAACCGATTAAAGAACGCGTGCGGACGTCCAATCGGACGAATCTTTTTAACTCCATCGTTTTGGTCATTTACCACATCAAACATCACTCGAAATGTGCTAGGATCTGCCCAATTTTCGCCATTCAATTTAAATCTCATAATCTTTACACCACTATCAGGGCTATAGACATTTGAACCTTCAGCAAGAAATGTAACGCTACGTCGCTCTACCACGTAGTTCCCAGAAGCTGGTAACTTGAAGCTCAAAGAGTCAACAAGAACCTCATCAGCACTGTTTGTTAGATTCTCCATCTATTATAAAAATTATGCACAACAAAGCTTTATATATGATAACCACATAATTTTATATTTTATTTCAAACATAAGATTATGTGGTTCATATCGTCTGAAACTAACCTTCAGAAATTTCGTTTAACTTTGCAAATTCTCCAAACACCTCTAACGCTTTAGCGTTATAAGCTCTGGCGGCTTCGACTTCGGTTTGGTACCTTCCTAAATTTACCATCGTACCGTGTATGGTGATTCTCGCCATCCACTTCCTCCTCGATCTATCATAATACACTCCTTTATAGATAGATGACCTGTCACTTTGCTTTATGCTATTGCCTTGATTCTCACGATTCGTTGCCCAGCGCAGATTAGTCACGCAATTGTTGAGTTTATTCGTATCGATATGATCTACAAACGGTTTGTCGCTTTCATTTGGAATAAATTCATGGGCAACAAGTCGATGCACTGGTATTTTCCGTTTAGCTCTGTCTTTAGACAAAGAAACGATATTGTAGCCATGGTGGTCTATAGTTCCTCTCAAAATCCTGCCTGTGTCACAATTCCTCACTCGTCCGATGTTACTAACTTGATAGTTGAGGTATCCATCGATTGACCTCCAGCACTCATTTATCGGTTCCGACATCTATACAATTATATACAGTCTTATCTTTAAGTCTTTTACGGTAAAGCTTTAGCAACCAATTGCTCATATAGCTCTGCCTTAGCCACAGCCTTACTACGGCGAACTGGCGGCGCAGCTTCTGACTGGGGCTCGGACGGTTTAGCTTTAGGTTTAGCTTTAGGTTTAGATTTGGGCTTAGACTTTGGCTTTGCTTCAGAAGGTGGCTCCTGTTCTGAAACTTCATTAGTCACTGTAACAGCCCTTTTCAACTTAGGCATAGGCGGTGCCTTCGCTGGCGGGGCTTCGGCAGGAGGTTCCTCAACTACAGACTCTAGGACCGCAGGGGGCTCCTCGGTCGCAGGGGTCTCCTCGTCGCGCGGCCGCATTGGACATATCGCCTTATGCGAGTACTTCAAATTTTTTGCTGTCATCTCACGGTTACACCACTCACAAGTCGCTCTAGGGGCTACCTTCTTGGGCTTAACTTCCACAAAGCCTTCGTCAGGTTTTTCCTCAACTGGTTTCTCTTCAATTGGCTTATCCTCAACTGGTTTCTCCTCAACTGGTTTCTCCTCAACTACTGGCTCCGCCGCCTCAGCTGCAGGAGGCTGTTCATTCACTTCTGCAGCCGGCGGCTCTGGGGCTACAACCGCATCTTTAATCTCATCATAAGATGCGCTCTCAACATCTACAACCCTCATTCTCTTACTAGGCATTTTCTTATTACTTTCCTAGGACGCTATTCTTTTATATCCTTTTAGTTTTGACGTTGAAAGACTAAAGAAAATGAAAAGTGATTGTTTCGTAAGTCTATAGTTGAACCGTGTGAATCTACCAGCTTGAAGTCAATCCTGTCTAGACTCCTCCTGCTTAGGGTGATGTAGTCAAAACCTTCGCTCGCATTGTCAAATATAATTTCATTATAATTAGCCTTGACTGGTATCTTTTTTACGATGGTGTCCAATGAGAAATTGCTCACGGTATCGTAGTTTGATAGCGCAGATGATAGCATGTATAGATTTCGAATTGCATGCATGTTCAAATGAGTGGAAAATGGATTCACTGGATGGTTCTCGTAACTAAAAGCCTCAACCATGACATAGTTACTTGTTAATCTGATATTATCGTTGATTGACCGTGGTGCTGACACTGCGCTAGTGTGAAATTGTCCAGCCATAAGTTCTGTGTCACCATATAATGTTACCGTCATGCGTGTAGCACGGACCGTACGAAGGTCCGTGAAGGATATTGTGAGCTTATTATCTAACGTGTCGTACGTCAATTGAAAGGTGATATGATAAATAAGTGCCACCGCATCGTTCATCTTGTTCTCTAACTCTGTAACGAATGACTGTCCATTATAATTCTTCGTGTCAAGTGTAACATCGAACCAATATGTGAAGTCGTCAAAATTAACGCTAAAGTAGAACTTGTTATTTCTATCTCCTATCGTAGGCCATGAAACGGGGATTGACACATCATCGACATAGCACACTGTGTCGTCTGGAATGTTGAATGACTTTGGCAACTGCACCGTAAAGTCCGCATCCCCTTTTGAATCGGCTGTCTTGAACCGAGTATCGATATAAACTTTCTTAATGTCAAGTTTCTCCATTATTATAGTTTAAAGAAGTTATCTTTTTATATCTATAATGACTAAGTTCAACAAGTACATACTTAACAGTAAGTTTCGCGGTATTGGTAACATTGTTAATCGCATTGATGATGGTTTTGAGCATCAGTTTGGAAAGCATGTAGAACCGCGCAAAAAGACTCAGTTTAAACTCTCAGATGCGCAAGGGATTGAACGTGCATACAAAGATGGGGATACATATGTACATGGGAAAACAATGTATGTAGCGGGTTCGCACACACTAAGGGATTGGTGGGATGATGCAACAAAGATTCCTATATGGGGTGACCTACGCAAAAGTGCTCGATATATGGCTGCGGAGAAAGAGCTCAAAAACAATCCACAAATCGAGAATGTAGTAGGGCACTCGCTCGGTGGGAGTGTAGTATTAGAACTTCAAAAACAATATCCTGATAGAGGATTAAAATCAAGAACCTATGGCGCGCCTGTGTGGGATCCTCTTGGTTTAGACCGCGTGCCATATGATACTTGGAAAAGTTTAGGGAAGCCTGATCATGGATTTACTCCTGAAATGCCTGAGAGATTTAGAAACTATGGTGATATTGTTAGTATCTTTGATGCTAGTTCAAATGATAATCTCAAGTTAAATCCTTTCGATAACTTTAGTAGTTTCCATACATACCATAATATTGGTGAAAATAAATACATCGAAGAAGATTATGGAACAAAATAATGATACATAGAAATGAAACATTATTTAATTCGCTGGGAAATTAAGTTTAGCAAAATCTCCATACTCATCTTTAGCTCTTTCATCATACATCCTGCCAGCTTCTACGTCGCTATCAAAGTAACCTAGATGTACAAGATGTCCATTGATTCTAATTTGTGATGCCCATTTTTCACGTCTGCTGTCATATACCGCACCTTTGTATAGTGACATCGCATTAACCCGTTTCTTCGCGTTCATATTATTTTCAGACTGATTTACCCAACGAAGATTTGATACTGCGTTGTTGCGTGGGTTGCCATCACAGTGGTCAATATTCGGTCTTTGAAGAGGATTAGCAATGAAAGCCATCGCAACTAAACGGTGGATATAAAGATTCTTCTGAGCACCTCCAGCGTAAAGCTTCACTTGCATGTATCCGCCACCACGGTCGTGTGGCTTCAAAGTGCATCCTCGTCGAATATTCTTGACTTGACCTAAATTCGACACCTGATAATTTTCAAACCCCTCAATTGCACGCCATTCTTCAAGAGATTCTGTCGTCATCCTATAACAAGTATTGTTTTCTTTTTTCTTAAACCGAAACTTGAAATGACCTAAAGAAATAATTTCCTATATATAACATAGAGATGTCTAAGGTTCTAAAGGTGAGTGAATTTGATGTTGAGCAGTTCAGCTTTGAACCGTTCCCTGAGAAGTTCAAGCGGAGCACCATGCAATCGATTATGCTACCTACTTATCAAGGTGAGCGCTGTCCTATAATCCAACTGCCCTGGGTGGAAATCTCACAATACGGTGTCCCAACGAAAAACGACTTCTTCAAAGAGGACACGCAGAGATACTTTATTAAACTGCCTATATCGGAGTCTGGTAAAACGGAAGGGTTCGCCAAGTGGCTGAAAAACATTGATAAAAAATTCGGAAGCTCTGCAGTGAAGAAGAAGCTTCTGGGTGATAAGTCAAAGCACACTTATCAACCGTTGCTTCGAAGTCCTGCTTCTGAAGATGAAGCTTCAGATAAATCTGCATATGTCAAATTTAAATTATCAAGTCAATATCCCTCGAATGATATTAATACTGGTATTGTTGTTCAGGAGCCATCTGGGGAGATTCGGTCAGTTGATGTTACTACAATTGATGAAGTTTGTAAGTATGTTCCATTTCGTAGTGTAGTGAAATGTTACGTTACTCCTTCAAAGTTATGGTATCATCCAAGTGCGAATGTTGATGCTTCCTACGGGATTATTTTCAAGTGTGTTAAGATACTTGTTAAACTTCCGGAGAAAGCAACAGCTCCCCTACAACTCGATGACCTCACTACTGCTTTTGAAGATAGTGGGGAAGAGTCTGAATGATAGGTTCCTAGCTTTTTGTTTGCATTGTTTTTGAATTTGTGATAGAATCTTATTTTCTCCAACATGGGGAAAATAAGATTTGGACATGTAGTTTGCCATGTGCTTTGATTTCTCTTTGAGCACATGTTATCGGATATTCGATTTGCTGCTCAATTTGAAATCGAATACTCTATTTGTTTCGATTCGGTTGAGGAAGAACATTGCCGGAAAAATGGCACCAAAGCCACATTTGTACACTACTAC
>Ga0180432_10003697_pt1 | contig 21601 bp, 17 predicted proteins | sample SS_ome_10_FD_132414 | JGI IMG/M metagenome (GOLD analysis project Ga0180432, IMG submission 132414) | Hypersaline lake sediment archaeal communities from the Salton Sea, California, USA - SS_1_MS_2 metaG | ecosystem: Environmental > Aquatic > Non-marine Saline and Alkaline > Hypersaline >...
CGGGTCGTGCACGAGCGCCTGCGCCAGGCCCACCCGGCGGCGGTACCCCTTGGACAGGGTGCCGATGGGCTGGTGCAGGACCTCGGCGATGGCGCAGCTTGACACCACCCGGTCGATGGCCTGCTTGCGCGCGGGCTCGCACAGCCCCCGGGTCCCGCACACGAACCGCAGGAACGAGGCCGGGGTCATCTCCTCGTAGGCGGGCGCGTTCTCGGCCAGATACCCGATATGCGTGCGCACGCCCACCGGGTCGCGGCGGATGTCGCGGCCGGTGATCGTGGCCGTGCCCCGGTCCGGGGCCAGGAAGCAGCTGAGCATCTTCATCGTGGTGGTCTTGCCCGCGCCGTTGGGCCCCAGGAACCCGAGCACGTCACCCTGGCCCACGGAGAAGCTGACCCCGTCCACGGCCACGATGGGCCCGAAGGCCTTGCGCAGCTCCTTGACCTCGATCATGTGCACTCTCCCGCGCCGCACCGCGTGCTGTGAAGCGGACCGCCCGGCGCCGGGCGGTCCGCTGGAGGGACCATTCTATACATACGGCCCCCGACCCTGTCAAGGCCGTTCGGGCCGGGAATCGGCCCTTCGTTTTTCGGTTGCCGGTTTCTTGCAGAGGCGTATCATCGGCCGCGACAGCCCATCGCGCGGATGCGCGGAGAAGCCCCATGCCCGCACAGCGGCGGCCCAACATCCTGGTGCTCTTCACCGACGACCAGCGGTACGACACGATCGCCGCGCTGGGCGCGCCTGAGATCCACACCCCGCACCTCGACCGCCTGGTGCGCGAGGGCACCGCGTTCACGAACGCCTACATCATGGGCGGCACCGTGCCCGCGGTGTGCATGCCCAGCCGTGCGATGCTGTTGACCGGGCGCACGCTCTTCGGGCTTCAGGACCACGGCGAGACCGTCCCTAGGGACCACGTGCTCCTGGGCGAGGCCCTGCGCGCGGCCGGGTACCGCACGTTCGGCACGGGCAAGTGGCACAACGGGCCGCCCGCATACGCGCGCAGCTTCACGGCGGGCGCGGAGATCTTTTTCGGGGGCATGGCCGACCACTGGAACGTGCCCGCGTGCGCGTTCGACCCCACGGGCGCGTACGCGCAGCGCTTTCCGCAGACCGTGGACTTCGTGCGCCAGCGGGTGGTCGACCGCGTGGGCGACCACATCCACCCGGGCCGCCACTCGAGCGAGCTCTTCGCGGACGCCGCGGCGGACTTCCTGAAGTCCTACGACGGACCGGCGCCCTTCTTCGCGTACGTGGCGTTCATGGCCCCGCACGACCCGCGCACCATGCCCCGCGCGTACCGCGAGATGTACGACCCCGCGCGGATCGCCCTGCCCGAGAGCTTCCGGCCCGCGCACCCGTTCGACAACGGCGAGCTGCGCGTGCGCGACGAGTTGCTGGCCGGGTTCCCCCGCCGGCCCGAGGAGGTGCGCGCGCACATCGCCGACTACTACGCCATGATCACGCACCTGGACGCGCAGATCGGCCGGGTGCTCGACGCGCTGGAGGCCGCGGGCCGCGCCCGGGACACCGTGGTGGTGCTCGCGGGCGACAACGGCCTGGCCGTGGGCCGCCACGGGCTCATGGGCAAGCAGAACCTGTACGAGCACAGCGTGCGCGTGCCCCTGGTCCTGCGCGGTCCGGGCGTGCCGGCCGGACAGCGGCGCGAGGCGCTCTGCTACCTTCTGGACGTCTTTCCCACGCTCTGCGACCTGGCGGGCCTGGACGCGCCCGCGTCCGTGCAGGGCCAGAGCCTCGCCCCCGTGCTCGGGGACGCGTCCGCGCGCGTGCGCGAGCGCGTGTACCTCGCCTACCGGGGCTGGCAGCGGGGCCTGCGCGAGGGCGAGCGCAAGCTCATCGAGTACATGGTCGACGGCCGGCGCACGACGCAGCTTTTCGACCTGGCCGCGGACCCGGCCGAGACCCGCAACCTGGCCGGCGACCCGGCCCGGGCCGAGGAGCTCGCCCGCCTGCGCCGGGCGCTGTGCCGCGAGCGCGACCTCGCCGGCGACCACGGCGCCGAGGGCCAAGCGTTCTGGTCCGGGTTCGCGCCCGGCGGGTGAGCCCGTCCGGCCTACGCGCCCCTCGCACCCCGACCGCACATCTCCCTCTCCCCCCGGGAGAGGGCCGGGGTGAGGGACGGTGCGCGGGCTCTCATTCGTCTCTCGCCCGGCGTCTGTGCCCACCGCACCAACCTCTCCCTCCCCCTCACCCCCTCCCGGAGGGAGGGGGGACGGCTCGCGCAGGGAGGGGGGACGGCTTTCCCTCTCCCCCCGGGAGAGGGCCGGGAAGAGGGACGGCGCGAATGCTCTCTTTCCGCACATCCCCTCTCCCCTCGGGAGAGGGCTAGGGTGAGGGGCGGTCTTCTGCCTCTCCGCCGGGGCTAGGGCAGGGGCGGCGGCTGCGGCTGTCCGCCCGCGGGCAGGGTGAGGAGCAGGTGTTGGTCCGCGTCAGACGCGGGGGCAAGGCTGCTGAAACTCAGAGGCACCTGGTGCGGCGGGTCTCCGGCCGGGGCGTCCAGCACGTACTCCCCCTGCGGGCCCCGGCTGTACACGCTGCGCGCCTCGGGCGCGTAGCGCACCGGCTCGTTGGTGAAGAGGTCCATGGGCGCCCGGTCCAGGATCCCGGCGTCCGTGAGGTCGGCGAGGGACGCGGGCAGCTCGCCCCGGCGGCGCTCGTACAGCCTGAGGGCAAGGTAGGCCCGGGTGAGGTCCACGAGCGTGCGCCGCTTCACGGAGTGCATGAGCGTGCGCTCGGTCGCCGGCGCGAGCAGGGCCACCAGTTGCTTGCCCATGAAGTTGGGATGCGCGTCCACGATCTCTTGGAGCTCGTTCTTGCGCGCCTGCATGGCCTGGGCGTCGTCCGGGTCGAGCTCCGTGGCCTTCAGGAGGGCGGCCGCCTGCGCGGACGCCTGCTGGCTGTCTTGTCGGATGGCCTTCAGGTCCGGGCCGGGCACGGCCTGGCGCTGGGGCCAGGGGCCGCGGGCCTGGCCGATGGCCTGGGCGAAGTACAGGGCAAAGAGCTCCTTGGTGGCCTGATAGTCGAATGCCTTGGCCCCTTGCCCGTGCTCGTCGCCGGTGTCTGCGACGTCGAAGAATTGCGCGAACTCGCCCTGTAGCGGACCGGGTCCCGTGTTGTTGAGCCCGGCGACCGCGCCCCGGCGGATATTCTCCAGGCCGGACAGCGTGAAGCAGGTGAACTCGACCCGGTAGGTCTGCGCGAGCGCGGCGTCGCCCGCGGGCGCGGCGGGCAGGCGGGCGACCAGGCCGGCGAGCGCGTCCTCGGGCAGACCGTCCGCGTCGGCCACGTGGCGCACGGCCCGAAGCCCCATCTGCTGCACGGCCACGCCCACCAAGTAGTGGATGATCGCTCCCTCGCCGCGAGCGACGAGTTCGCCCATGCACACGATCTCCAGGGCCTCGTCGGCCGCCCGCTGCGGCTCATCGTCCTGTAGGTGGAGCCGCATGCGCACCGTCTTGAGGCGCGCCGCATTGCGCAGCCCGCTCAGGTACCCGAGGTCCGAGCCGATGTGGAACTCCGGGAACTGGAGCTTGCCGCGTTCGATCCCCCGAGAGATGGCGTGGAGCGCCGCCTTTTTGGAATCGATCCAGTCCCTGAGCTCGGACCAGTCCCAGGTCGGGTCCATGGGCTCGTCCAGGTCACTGGCCGCGCGCAGGTCTTCTCGGACAAACTCGTCCTGCGGGCGCTCCAGGTCCGCGAGCGCGTCCCGCCACAGGGTCCAGGCGTTCTGCGCCTCGGGCAGGGGTGTGCGCGTGTATGTGGCTTCGGCAAGGGCCGCGGCCGCGTCCCGGGCCTCGGGCTGCGGGGGCCGGGGGCCCTCGGCCGCTGCGGCCACCAGGTCGGCGCGCACGCGCTCGTGCTCGCGGCGCAGGGCCTCGGCCTTCTCCGACGCGGGCGGCGCCGGAGGCGTCGGCGGTGCGGCGACGACGTCCTCGCCCCCGGCCTGCGCGGTCTCGCCGGGCGCTGGCGGCGTGGGCGGGGCGACGGTCACCTGTCCGCCCGCGGGCTCTGCCGCCTCGCCGCGCGCGGCAGAGGCTGGACTGGGGAGCGGCTCTGGCTGCGGCTCGCCGGTCGTCCCTTCGGTGGGCGCGGCGGGCTGCGGCGGGGCGGGCCTGCCCAGGGCCAGGGCCAGCACGATCGCTGCCACCCCAAGCACCGCCACCGCAGTCCACGTCAACCACCTGCGCGTATGCATATCCGGTTCTCCTCGCGCCAGGGTCCCATGGGCGGCGACCCGAAGAAAATCGCCAGTTTCCATATACATTAGGGTCCAAGGTACGTCAAGTCGAATCCTGCGATCCTGCGTGTCGAAGGGCCCGTCAACCGCGGCGCATGCGCCGGTGCGGGCTCTCATTCGTCGCTCGCCCAGCGCTGCGCTTCGGCCCACCAACCTCTCCCTCCCCCTCACCCCCGCCCAGAGGGAGGGGGGACGGCTCGCGGAGGGGGACGGCTCGCGGAGGGGGACGACTCGCGCGCGTTGCATCTCGCGCGCCCACCGCACATCCCCTCTCCCCTCGGGAGAGGGCTAGGGTGAGGGACGCGGCGCGCGCTCTCATCCGTCTCTCGCATGGCTTCCACCCACGCGCGCCAGCGCGGTGTCCAGGATCACCTGGAGCACGGTCTCCGTGTCCTGCAACACCTCGTGGTTCCAGAACCGCAGCACGCGGATGCCTTGCGCCTCCAGTGCGGCCGTCCTGCGCGCGTCCCTGGATCGCGGCTCGTCCTCATTGTGCTGGCCGCCGTCCAATTCCACGCCCAGCCGCGCCGCGTGGCAGTAGAAGTCCAGCACATACGGGTCCGCCGCGTGCTGGCGCCGGAACTTGAGGCCGGCAAGCTGCCCTCTGCGCAAGAGCCGCCACAGGAACGCTTCGGCGTCGGTGAGGTTGCGCCTGAGGTCGCGCGCCAGCGCCAGGAGCCGCGGATCGAGCGGAGGCTTTCGGCTCGCAGGCATCCGGTTCTCCTTGCACCTCTCCCTCCCCCTCACCCCCTCCCGGCGGGAGGGGGGACGGCTCGCGCGCCTGCCGCACACTCCCTCTCCCCCCGGGAGAGGGCCGGGGTGAGGGGCGGTGCGCGCGCTCTCATTCGTCGCTCGCCCGGCGTCACCGCTCGCCGCCTCCGCCTCTCCCTCGCCCTCACCCCCTCCCGGAGGGAGGGGGGACGGCTCGCGCAGGGAGGGGGGACGGCTTTCCCTCTCCCCCCGGGAGAGGGCCGGGAAGAGGGGCGTTACTCCTGGCCCTGGCCTTGCGGAGTCGGTGCTGCGTCGCCCTGATCGGGCGCCGCGGTGGGCGCGTCCTCGCTGGGCGCGGCCTGCGCCTGCGGGGGCGCGATCTCCACGAGCTCGACCTCGTAGGTGAGCCCGGCATTGGGCGGGATGAGGCGCCCTTGCCCCTGGGCGCCGTAGGCAAGGTCCGGGGGCACGAACACCCGCCACTTGGCGCCTTCCCGCATGCGCACGAGGCCCTGGCGCAGCCCGGGGATGGCGTCCCGGATCCGGAGGCTGACCGGGACCCCGTCCGGGTTGACGCGCGGGTCGCGCGTGTCGCGGAACGGGCTGCCGTCGAACAGGGTGCCGCGCACGTGCACGCGCACGGCGTCCTCCGCGTCGGGCCTCTGTCCCGTGCCGGCCTCGAGCACCTGGACCTGCACGCCGTTCTCGAGCACCTCAACGTCCTCGCGCTGCGCGTTCTCTTTCAGGAAGGCCTGGGTCTGCTCCAGGTTGCGTTCGGCCAGGACCTCGAGCTCCTGCGCGCGCTTCTGTGCGAGCTCTTCGCCGAAGGTTTGCAGCACCTGCCGGGTCTTCTCCTCGCCGATCTGCGGCTCGCGGCCCGCGTACGCGTCCCGGACCCCGGCCAGGAACTGCGGGCCGAGCTCGATGGACGCGCCCTGTTGCCGCAGGGACACGCCGGTGCTGTACCCGACTGCGTACGCGCGCTCCTGGGCCTGGCCCTGGGGCGGGGCCTGCGCGGCCCCGGGCTCGCCGGCCGCAGGCGGCGCCAGAGCGGTGGGCGCCCCCGGCTGCGGCGCGGGGGTCGTCTCCTCGGCGGGCGCGGCGGTCTGCGGCGGGGACGGCGCCACCAGGGTCAGAGCCAAGAGGATGGCGGCCACGGCCAGCACCAGGCCCGCGGCGATGGGGAACCAGTTGCGCATCGGGTGTCTCCTTGTCTCGTTGTCTGCGTGCGTCAGTCGGCCGGGCCGGCGAGCTCAAGCGCGAGCCGCGCCGCGCCCAGCAGGGGGTCCGCGTCCACGGGCCGCAGCGTCGTGCCCAGGCGCTCGCCCACCAGCCGGGGCCACAGCTCGCTGCGGGTTCCGCCCCCCGTCACGAACAGAGGGCGCGCGCGCCAGTCCTCGGCGAGCGCGTGCACGTATCCGGCCAGCTCGTCGACCAGGGCCTCGAGCACGGCGCGGGCGCGGTCCGCGGGCGCGCCGCGCAGATCCCGCCAGGGGTCGGTCGCGCCCGTGCGGTCGAATGCAAACCGTATGCCCCGCGCGCCGGGCGGGCTGTCCGCGGCCAGGCGCAAGAGGTCGGCCACGGTCTCGCAGCCCTCGATGTGCGCGCAGGCGTCGCTGAGCACGCTGCCGCCCGCGCTGCACAGGAGCTTGTAGAACCGTCCGCCCGGGTACGGGCCGGTCATGGCGCCCGGTGCGGTCGGCAGGCGTTCGTCCGAGCACACGTAGGCCACCTGGGCCGTGCCCAGGGTCAAGAGGATTGCGCCGTGTTCGTGGATCGCCGCGCCGTACGCGCACGCGGTCTGGTCGTTGCCGGCCAGGACCACGGGCAGGCCCGCGGGCAGGCCGAAGGCGGCCGCCCCGGCGCCCGTGCGCGCGGGCGCCGCGCCCATGGCCGCCAGGCGCGGAAGCTGCGCGGGCGTGAGGCTCGCCGCGTCGAGGGCCGCGGGCCACCAGTCCCGGCCGGGCAGGCTGTAGAGCCCGCTCATGGCCGCGAGGTTCTCGTCGATCCAGGGGGCGCCGGTGAGCTCGCGGACCACGAAGCTCGGAAGCTGGAGGAACGCGTTCTCCGGGACGAAGAGCTCGGGCCGCGCGTCGCGCAGATAGCGCACGAGCGAGACCTGAAGCCCGCCGGACACGAAGCCCATGCCCGTGTGCCGGGCGAACTCCCGCGCGTCGAGGGCCTCGCGCAAGGGACGCGCGCCCTGTTCTCCGCGGCGGTCGAGCCACGAGAGGAAGGGCGTACGCGCCCGTCCGTCGGGGCCGAAGACCGCGAAGGTCTGCGCTTGGCTCGACAGGGCCACGGACGCAAGCGACGCGCCCGCCACCCCGGCCGCGCGAAGCGCCTCGCCGAGCGCGCGCGCCAGGTCCTCGCGCGCCTCGGCCGCGTCCAGCTCCACGGCGGGCGGCGGCGTGGACAGGTACCGCACGTCTAGGTCGGCCGCGCCCAGGCGGCGCAGGTGCGCGTCGAAGACCGCGACCTTCAGCGACGTGCTGCCCAGGTCCGCGGCGAGGATAAGCGGCTCGGCCATCGGTTCTCCGGGGCGTGCGAAGTCAGTCGGCGGCTGCGAGCCTGTCCACGGCCCGGACCGCCGCGTCCACGAGCCGCGGGCCGCTGGCCGCGTCGAACAGGCAGGTCATGGCCTCGTACCCCTGGGCGTCGGGCGTGACGATGTAGCCTTGGGACTCGCCGTTCACTAAGCTCACCACAAAGGCGCGCCCGGCCGCGCGCTCCTTGATGGCCAGCCCATACTCCACGAAGATCTCGCAGGGCAGGCCCACCAGGCACGCCTCGCCCACGCGAAGGCCCTGCACCTGCGCCGGGTTGTGGACCCGGATCGCCTCGGCTAGGCGGCCGTCCTCTTGGGCCCGGGCCAGGGACAGCGTCCTCTCCGCGCCGAAGGTGGCGCACTCCGCGGTGCGCACCGGGCCGTGGCCCGCGCCCTCGGCCTTGAGCCGCTCGTACTCGGCGACCACCTCGCGCAGGTTCTTTTCGGCCTCGGCCACCGGGGGCATGCGCCGGGGCACGAGCTCCACCGGGACGACGGCCCCGCCCAGCACGGGGCCGGCCTGGAACGCGTCGTCGGCCAGCGCCCGCAGTCCGTCCACCGCGGCCTGGCCGAGCTTCCCGCCCAGGCGCTCGGCCTCGGCAAAGGTCTGGCCCTGCACGAACCAGCGCGGGCTCTGGTTGCCGCTGGGACCCATGTGGTAGAGCACGGGCAGGTCCGCCGCGTCCAGCCCCTCGCGCACCCGCGCCCGCGCGTAATGGGGAAAGTCGCTGGTGACCAGGGTCGAGTCCTCGTGCAGCACCGTGGGGTGCATCGAATACGTCATGGACACGGCCCGGGGCCTGCGGCTCTCCGGGTCGCGCACGACGAGCAGCCCCACCTCCGGGTCGGCCGGGCCCTCGGGGTCGTGGCGGTTGCCGCCCACGCCCTTGCCTGAGGCCGCGGTCCAGGCGAGCTCGGCCGGACGCAGCGCCCCGGTGGCCTCTTCGGCGGCTGCGCGCACCTGGGCTGTCAATCGGTCCAGGAACTCGGGGTCCGGACCGTTGCGCGCGGGGTCGTCCTCGCGGCCCACCGCGTCATAGGTGATCGGCCCGGAATGGGTGTGCGTGCAGGAGACGAAGACCTGCGCCTCGTCCAGTCCGGCGGCCTCGGCCAGGGTCTTGCGCAGCTCCAGCGCCATGGTGGTGTGCAGGCCCACGATGTCCAGGGCCACGAGCAGCACCGCCTCGGCGTCGGTGCGCAGGCACAGCGCGGTGGCCAGCAGCGGATCGTGCACCCCGGTGCTGATGCGCTTCACGTGCGGGTAGCCGCACAGTTGCAGGGGCTTCTGCGGAGTGATTTCGCGCACTCCGGTTCCGGCTTGCAGGGGCATGGGTCGGGTCCTTTCAGTCCGAGGCGCGGTCCAGGCGCACGGGCTCCAGGCCGGGCACGAACCGGCAGGCCTCGACGAGCGCGTCCGCGCAGTGTGCGTACAGCATGGCCGCGTGGTGGATAAACGGCCCCTGCATCAGGGTCCGCTCCCACCGGGGCCAGTCGTCGACCTTCATCCACACGTAGTTGTTCAGGGTGTCGGGTCCGTTCATGCTCCGGCCCTGGCCCACGGCCAGGCGGTACTCGCCGCGGTCGCCGTCGAACCGGGCCACGGTGATCGGGCCCTGCTTCAGGGCGAAGTGCCCCATGCCCGACAGCGGGCTGGGCAGGATCCAGTGCTTGGCCAGGCGCACCGTGGCCTCGGGCGCGCGCATGGACAGGGGCGCGGCGCCATGCCACAGCAGGATGCCGTTGTCGTCCTCCGGGTGGCGCACGGTGAGGTCCGCCAGCCACGCCGGCCCGCGGTTCAGGTTCGCGCGTTCGATCAACACGTTGCTGATCGCGCCGCAGATGTCGGACTCGCCGCCCACCGGGCACTCGTCGCTGACCATGGACGTGCCCAGGGACTGGATGCCCCCCAGCGCGGCGGGCAGGGAGGGGAAGCTCTCCAAGGCGAACGCGTCGAGCCCGTGCTCCTCGCGCATGGCCAGCATCTGGTCGCGCAGGGCCAGGTTGTTGATCAAGGGCGTGTCGTCATCGTCCCAGTTCTGAATGTCGAATTTGGCGCGGCACTCGGCGGCCTCTTTCTCGTACTGGTTCCACCCCTGCTTGGCGCGGTCGAGCACCGCGTCGATGAACCGGACCATGTCCAGGGGCAGCACCTCCACGTGAAAGCGCTCCAACAGCTCGCTCTCGTTGATGATCGTCGTCCAGAAAAAGTCGATGCGCTGGCCGATGTGCCCGATGCGCATGCCCGTGCGCAGGGGCTCGGCGGCGTTGACCGCCCCCAGGAACCGCTCCACGCCTTGGCGCAGGGGCGGGTCGTCGAGCCGGCAGTTCTCGATGTACGAGAAGGGCACGTCCAGCTTGTGCAGCACCTTGCTCGACGCGAACATGCCGCACAGGGTGTCGCGGTACCGGGTCCCGTCGGGCAGGGGCGCCTCGTCGCGCGGGCCCCACAGGAGCACGGGCACGCCCAGCTTGCGGCCGATCATGCCCACCGCGCCCTCGGTGCCGAAGTTGCAGTGCGGCACGAACAGGCACGAGACCCCGGCCTCGCGCAGGTGCGCGACCGCGATGTCCACGTGCGCCTGGTCGCGTATGAGGCCGTGTTCGAGCACGCCCTCCAGGTCCACGTACCGGACCCCCCACTCGGTCAGGCGGGCCTGCAGGGCCTCCTTGTACCGGACCGCGTCCTCGTTGCTGAATACGAACTTTCCGATGGGGCACAGCCCCAAGAGCGGCGTGCGGGCTTCCGACATGCTTTCCGACCTCCTCCACGGGTATGCGCAAGGCCCCAGAGTATACCGCCGCGTTCGCGCACCTGTCAAAAGGGGCGTGCGGATCCTGCGGCTCCCACGAAGGCGGCGGTTCCCGGCCAGGGGCCTTCGACCGCGCGGTTCCGGCCCGTACGGACCCTTTTTTGCTTGACGGGTTGCGGTAACCGCCTAGAATGCGGCACGATAGGACGAAGACACGACAGGACCGAGAGGGCCGCCCGGAGCCATGCGGCCCGAGAGCGAAGGCCGAACATCCCGGACGCCCGCCCTGCATGGGCCCCGGCCCACCGGCGTACTTCTCGTCTTTCGCCCGACAGCCCTGTCCGTTCGAGTGCGGCGGCCGACCGGCCCGCCGCAGAGCGAGGGGCGGTTCGCGGGGGAGCGGGACCGGACGAGGTCCGGAGCATCGGCCCGAGGCGCACGAGCGCGAGTTGAGGAAAGGACGGAACGTCAGATGGTCATGACCAAAGAGCGCAAGCAGGAGCTGATCCAGACCTTCGCCGCCGAGCAGGGCGACACCGGAAGCCCGGAGGTCCAGGTGGCGATCCTCTCCGAGCGGATTCGCGACCTCACCGAGCACCTGCGCACGCACAAGAAGGACAACCACTCGCGGCGCGGCCTCATCCAGATGGTCAACCGCCGCACCAAGCTGCTCAACTACCTGCGCAAAAAGGACGTGGAGCGCTACCGCTCCATCGTGCAGCGGCTGCAGCTGCGCAAGTAGCCGCGCGCCCCGGCACGTGCGCGCCGCGCCGTGTCAAAGGGGGCCCGCGGCCGTTTGTGCGCAGGGCCGCGCGCGGACGGGGACACGGACACGAGGCAGATCGCAAACGAGGACGCATAGGAACAGAAGAGAGGACGGGCAGACCGTCCGGAAAGCGAGAAGACCATGGACATGAACGAAGTGGCGGTGGAACGCACGATCGGCGGACGGCAATTGCGGCTGAGCACCGGGCTGATGGGCAAGCAGGCCGCGGGCGCGGTGCAGGCGACCTACGGGAGCACCTCGGTGTTCAGCGCGGTCAGCCTCGGCGACCCGCGCGCGGACATGGACTTCTTCCCCCTGTTCGTGGACTACCGGGAGAAGATGTACGCGGCGGGCAAGTTCCCGGGCGGGTTCTTCAAGCGCGAGGCGCGGCCCACGGAGAAGGAAACCCTGGTCATGCGCCTGACCGACCGGCCCATGCGCCCGCTGTTCCCCAAGGGGTTCCGCAACGAGGTGATCATCTACTCCCTGGTCCTGTCCGCCGACGGCGAGAACGAGCCCGACGTCGTGTCCATGACCAGCGCCGCGGGCGCGGTGGGCCTGAGCGTCATCCCGTTCGGCGGCCCGATGGCAGGCGCGCGGGTGGGCCGGGTGGACGGCGAGTTCGTGCTCAACCCCACCCAGCAGCAGCGCGAGTCCTCGGACCTGGACCTGGTGATCGCCGGCACCGCGGAAGGCGTGACCATGGTCGAGGCCGGCGCCGAGGAGATCGACGAGGACACCATGCTCGCGGCCATGGAGTTCGGCCACCAGGCCATCCGCGAGATCTGCGAGATGCTCGCCGAGCTGCAGGAGAAGGCCGGCAAGCCCAAGATGAACTTCCAGCCGCCCGAGCACACCGACCTCGTGGAGGCCATGCTCGACGCGGCGGGCGACCGGCTGCGCGAGGCGCTCCTCACGCCCACGAAGTTCGGCCGCCGGGACGCCAGCAAGCAGGTGCGTGACGAGGTGATCGCCAAGCTCGCCAAGCCCGAGGAGGAGGGCGGCCCCGACGAGGCCCTGCTCAAGGGCCTGTGGGAGGAGGTGACCGGCCGGGTGGTGCGAGCCCTGGTCCTCGAACAGGGCGCGCGCGTGGACGGCCGCAAGCCCGACGAGGTGCGCGAGATCGACGCGCGCGTGGCCATGCTCCCCTGCGCGCACGGGTCGGCGCTCTTCACCCGGGGCGAGACCCAGGCGCTCGCGACCGCCACGCTGGGCACCAAGAGCGACGAGCAGACCGTGGAGGGCCTGTACGAGCGCCGCGGCCAGAAGTTTTACCTGCACTACAACTTCCCCGGCTTCTGCGTGGGCGAGGCCAAGGTGCCCCGCGGTCCCGGCCGCCGCGAGATCGGCCACGGGGCCCTGGCGCAGCGCGCGCTCGAACCGATCCTGCCCCACGAGGACGGGTTCCCGTACACGATCCGCGTGGTCAGCGACGTCATGGAGTCGAACGGCTCCAGCTCCATGGCCTCGGTGTGCGGCGGGACGCTCTCGCTCATGGACGCGGGCGTGCCCATCCGCCGGCCCGCGGCCGGCATCGCCATGGGCCTGATGAAGGAAGATGACAAGGTGGTGGTGCTCTCGGACATCCTGGGCGACGAGGACCACTACGGGGACATGGACTTCAAGGTCGCGGGCACCCAGACCGGGGTGACCGCCCTGCAGATGGACATCAAGTGCACGGGCCTGTCCACCGAGATCCTGCGCGCGGCCCTGGAGCAGGCCCGCCAGGGGCGCATCCACATCCTGCGCGAGATGCTCAAGGCCCTCCAGCGCCCGCGGCCCGAGATCAGCCAGCTGGCCCCGCGGCTGCACACCCTGGTCATCAACCCGGAGCTTATCGGCAAGCTGATCGGCCCGGGCGGCAAGACCGTGCGCGCCATCCAGGAGGAGACCGGCGCCAAGATCGACATCGAGGACACCGGCGAGATCATGATCGCCAGCCCGGACCAGGAGAGCCTGGCCGGGGCCATCCAGCGCGTGGAGGCCCTGGTCAAGGAGCCCGAGATGGGCGAGGAGTACAAGGACGCGGTGGTCAAGGCCGTGCGCGACTTCGGCTGCTTCGTGGAGATCAGCCCCGGCGTGGAGGGGCTGGTGCACATCTCGGAGCTCACCCACGGGTACGTGAAGACCATCTCCGACGAGGTGAAGGTCGGCGACCGGATGGACGTGAAGATCATCGCCATCGACGCGCAGGGGCGGATCAAGCTCAGCCGCAAGGCGCTGCTGCCGGAACCGCAGGAGACCACCGAGTAGCCCGTCCCGGCCCGGGGCGGCGGAGGGCGCCATGGACGTGGAGAAGGTCCGCCGCGCGACGCGCGAGCTGCTGGAAGGGATCGGAGAGGATCCGGACCGCCCCGGGTTGCGCGACACGCCCGGCCGGGTCGCCCGGCTCGCCGAGGAAATCTACGCGGGCACGGGCAAAGACCCGGGCGAGGTGATCCAGGTCATGCCCGGAGAGGAGCACGACGAGCTTGTGCTCCTGCGCGACATCCCCTTCTACTCGGTGTGCGAACACCATCTGCTGCCCTTCCACGGCCGGGCGCATGTGGCGTACCTGCCCAGCGGCGCGGTCACCGGGCTGAGCAAGATCGCCCGGGTGGTGGACCTGTTCGCCAAGCGTCCCCAGGTCCAGGAGCGGCTGACCACCCAGATCGCCGACTGCCTGGTCCGCACGCTCAAGCCCCAGGGCGTGATGGTGGTCATCGAGGCCGAGCACCTGTGCATGACCATGCGCGGGGTGCGCGCGCCCGGGTCGATTACGGTCACGAGCGCGGTGCGGGGCCTGTTCCGGGGCAACCCGGCCACCCGCAGCGAGGCGTTGGCCTTGATCCACGGCAAGAACGAGTGAGAGAGGCAGCGCCCATGCCCCGCACCGGTCTCCTGCGCGCGTGCGCCTTGCTCTCGGCCCTGGCCCTCGCGGCCGGGTGCTGGCAGCCGAACATTCCCCTCATGCCGGAGATCGGCGGCACCGGCCACCTGCCCGAGGACGGGTTTGTGCCCGGATGGCGGCGCGTGAGCGACGTGGAGCGCTACACCGGCAAGTCGCTGGAGGAGTACCTGGGCCGGCAGGCCACGCGCATCCGAAGCTACGGGTTCGAGATGCTGTACACCGCCGACTACCGGCGCCCCGGTGACGAGAACCCGACGCTCACCGTGGAAAGCTACGAGATGAACTCGCCCCTGATCGCCAGCGGCCTGTTCCACGACCATCGCGGGCGGCTCCTGCGCCGGCGCATCGAATACCGGCCCGTGGACGTGGGCGTGGAGGGGTTGGCGGCCGAGCGGTTCTTGTACTTCTACAAGCACAGGTACTTCTTCAAGGTCATCTACGCCGGACCCGAGGCGGACCAGCCCGACCTCGTGACCCTGGGGCGGGCCGTCGCCCGCCCGCTGCCCGGGGCCCGGCGTCCGCCGCGCGGGTTCGAGCACCTGGACGTGGAGGGCGTCAACCCCGCCAAGAGCTACGTCACCCCGGGCAATACGTTCGACTACGACTTCCTGCCGCCGGCCATCATGTGCGAGGCCCCGGGCGCGGGCGAGGTGGCGCGGGTGTTCCTGATCGGCCATTACGAAGAAGACGAGGCCGAGCGGACCGCCGAGGACTACCGCACCTGGCTCGAACTGAACGGCCTCGACTACGAGCTTCAGATGGTCCGCGACCCGCACGTGCGCGGGCGGCGGCTGGTGTGGCGGGCGCGCGACCCGGGCCAGGGCCGGGTGGTGTGCACCCAGGTGGAGACGTGGGTCATCGGGGTGCTCGCGCCCGAGACCTACGAACGCGGACAGGTGATCCTCGACCGCATCGCGGCGCGCATCCAGCGCCGCTGACCCGAGCGATCAACATCGGACAAGGGGACTCCATGGTTCGTCTCGTGAACAAGGCCCGCACCTGCGCGGTCCACGGCGCGGGCAAGGTGCGCCGTTGGTTCAACCACACCACGCGACCCGACCACGTAGACCGTCGGCTTCGGCGCCGGCGGGGCGAATGCGTGCGCTGCGGCGCGTGCTGCAAGCTGCTGTTCAAGTGCCCGCTGCTCGTCGAGCGTCCGGACGGGAGCACGGCCTGCCGCATCCACGGCAACCGGCCGGGCAACTGCCGCGTGTTCCCCGTGGACGAGAACGACCTCGCCGACCGCGACCGCCTCCTGCCCGAGCTGCCCTGCGGGTACTACTTCGTGGAGGCCGACGACGCGCCGCCCACCGAGGCCGCCGCAGCCGACTGACCGCGCGGAGGCTCGAGGCCATGGACCGTCCCAACGTCCTGCTCCTGTACACGGACCAACAGCGATGGGACGCGCTCGGGTGCGCGGGCAACGCCCACGTGCGCACCCCGAACCTGGACGCCCTGGCCGCCGAGGGCGCGTGCTTCGACCACGCGTTTTGCAACGCGCCCACCTGCATGCCCAGCCGCGCGAGCCTGCTTTCGGGCCGGTATCCGCCGGGCACCGGCGTGACCGTCAACGGCATCGAGATGCCCGAGGACGTCCCGTGCCTCCAGCACCTGCTCGCGCCCTACGGCTACCACACCGCGAACATCGGCAAGCTCCATTTCCGGTGCCACTCGACGCGCAGGCACCAGGACCCGCATCCCGCGTACGGGTTCGACACGCTGATTCTCTCGGACGAGCCGGGCTGTTACGACGACGCGTACGTCGCCTGGGTGCGCGCGCGCGACCCCGGCATCGTGGAGGCCTGCCGCACGGACACCCCCGACGCGTGGCAGGGCGCGCCGCGGCGCGGCCGGGGCCGGGGGCTGCTGCGGCCGTACGCGTTCGAGGGCCCGGAGGCGCTCACCCACACCGCGTTCGTGGCCGACGAGACCTGCGCGTTCCTGGAGCGCCGCCGCGCGGACCGGTTCTTCTGCGTGGCCGGGTTCTACGCGCCGCACCCGCCGCTGAATCCTCCGCGCCGGTTCGTGGACATGTACGACACGGCGAGCCTGCCCCTGCCCGTGCGCGCCGAGCACGAGAACTACCGCGACGTCACGGACGAACAGTGGCGGCGGATCAAGGCCTTCTACTACGCGCAGGTGAGCCACATCGACGACCAGGTGGGCCGCATCCTCCAGACCCTGGACGCCTGCGGTCTGTCGGAAAACACGATCGTTGTCTTCACCTCCGACCACGGCGAGCACCTGGGCGACCACGGGCTCGTGTCCAAGGGCAGCCCGCTGGACAGCTCCTCGCGCGTGCCCCTGGTCGTGCGCTACCCGCGGGCGGTCGAGGCCGGGACCGCGCGCAGCGAGCTCGTGGAGGCCGTGGACCTGGCGCCCACGATCCTGGACTGGTGCGGGGTGCAGGCGCCGGGGTTCGTGCAGGGCCGCAGCGTGGCGCCGCTCCTGGCGGGCGGCGAGTACACGCCGCGGCAGAGCGCGTTCATGATGATGCGAATCCCCTTCGGATCCTCGTACAAGGCGGTGCGCACGCGCGAGGCCCTGTACGCGGCCTGGCGCGAGGGGGAGGACCTGCGCGAGCTCCTGTACGACCTGGCCGCGGACCCGCACGAGCTGTATGACGTGGCGGGCGACACCGGGCGCGAGGCGCTCCTGCACGCCATGCGCACGGAGCTCGTCCGCCGATGGTTCGACGTGGAGCCCCAATACCCGTTGCGCACAGGTGCGTACTGACAGGCCGCGCCCCCTGCGCCACGCTGGCACCGAAAGGAGAGAGACGCATGAGCGAGCGCAAGACCCATCGCATCGCGGTCATCCCCGGAGACGGCACCGGCCCGGAGGTCACGGCCGAGGCGGTGAAGGTGCTCTGCGCCGCGGCCGAGCGGCACGGGTTCGGCCTGGAGACGACCGAGTTCGACTTCGGCGGCGAGCGGTACAAGCGCACGGGCGAAATCTGCCCGGACAGCTTTCTGGAGGAGGTGCGCGGGTTCGACGCCATCTTCCTGGGCGCGATCGGCCACCCGGACGTGAAGCCCGGCATCCTGGAAAAGGGGCTGCTCTTGCGCCTGCGCTTCGCCCTGGACCAGTACATCAACCTGCGGCCCGTGCGCCTGTACCCCGGGGTGGACTGCCCGCTCAAGGACAAGGGACCCGACGAGGTCGACTACGTGGTCGTGCGCGAGAACACGGGCGGCCTGTACACCGGCACGGGCGGCCTGTCCATGCAGGGCACCCCGCACGAGGTGGCCGTGCAGAGCATGGTCTACACCCGCCACCAGGTGGAGCGCTGCCTGCGCTACGCGTTCGCGTATGCGCAGCGGTTCGGCAAAAAGGCGCGCGGCCGCGGCGAGGCGAACACCCTGGCCCTGGTGGGCAAGACGAACGTGCTCACCTACGTGTACGACCTGTGGGAGCGCGCGTTCCACGAGATCGGCGAGGCCGAGTTCCCGGACGTGGCCCGCGAGTACTTTCACGTGGACGCGTGCTGCATGTGGATGGTCAAGAACCCCGAGTGGTTCGACGTGCTGGTGACGGGCAACATGTTCGGCGACATCATCACCGACCTCGGGGCCATCACCCAGGGCGGCATGGGCATCGCCGCGGGCGGGAACATCAACCCCGAGGGCGTTAGCATGTTCGAGCCCATCGGCGGGTCCGCGCCCAAGTACACGGGCCAGGGGGTCATCAATCCGCTGGCCGCCGTGTGCGCGGGCGCCATGCTCCTGGAGGCCCAGGGCGAGGTGGCCGCCGCCCGCGCGGTGGAGGACGCGGTGCGCACGGTGACCGCCACCAAGCTCAAGAGCCTGTCGGCCGGGCGCATGGGGTTTTCCACCGCGCAGGTCGGGGACCTCGTGGTCGAGGCCCTGGGCTGAGTCCCGCGCTGCGCCGCGCGTCCACCGTCCGCACCCGGTCCATAGGGACGCCATGCCCATCGACACGTTGCTCGACGCTGCGCGCGAACTCTCGTCCGACCGCTTGGGCGGGCCGCCCACGGCTGCGGGCGTGGCGCCGGGCCGGGTCGAGGTCCTGGGCAACCACACCGACTACAACGACGGGTACGTGCTCGCCGCGGCCATCGACCGGCACGTGGTCGTGGCCGGACGGCCGCGAGCGGACGGTGCGGCGCGCGTGTACTCGGCCGCGTTCGACGCGCAGGCGGGCTTCGACGTGAACGCGCCCGCGCGCACGCCCCGGGCGCCCTGGCTCGACTATGTGGCCGGCGTGGCCCACGAGCTCGGCCGCGCGGGCGCACCGGTCAGTGGGTTCGAGGCCGTGATCTCGGGCGACCTGCCCCGCGACGCCGGGCTGTCGAGCTCCGCGGCGCTGGAGGTGGCCGCGGCGCGGTTCCTGTTGGAGCTTTTCCCCTTCGACCTGGCCCCGGGCGACCTGGCGCGGCTGTGCCAGCGCGCGGAGAACGAATTCGTGGGCGTGCCCTGCGGGATCCTGGACCAGTGGACCTGCGTGCACGGCGTCGCGGACGCGGCGCTCTTGCTCGACTGCCGCGAGCTCGCGCACGAGGCCATCCCGCTCGGGGGCGCGGCGCTCGTCATCGCGGACACGCACGCGCCCCGGCGCCTGGCCGACGGCGGGTACGAGCGGCTGCGCGCGGACTGCCTGGCCGCGGCACAGGCCCTCGCCGCGCACGTGGCCGGGGCTACGCACCTGCGCGACATTCCGCTGTCCGTGCTGGAGGCCCACGAACACGAGCTTTCTGCGGACCAGGCCCGCCGCGCCCGGCACGTGCTGCTGGAAAACGACCGTGTGCTGCGCGGCGCGCAGGCCCTGCGCGCGCGAAAGCCCGCGGCCCTGGGCGCGCTCATGCGCGAGAGCCATGCCTCGAGCCGCGAGCTCTTCGGCAACTCCTCGCCGGAGCTCGACGCCATGGTGCGCTCCGCGCGCGACCTGCCCGGCTGTTACGGCGCGCGCCTGTCGGGCGGCGGGTTCGGCGGGTCCACGGTGAACCTGGTGGGCGCCCGGGCCGCCGAGGCGTTCGCCCCGGCCCTGGCCCGGGCCTACCGGGCGCGCACGCGCATCGCCCCGGCCGTGCACGTGTGCCGCGCGGCCGCGGGCGCGCGCGGCATCAGGCTGTAGGAACCGTCATGGCCGGGCGAGTCGACGCGGTCGTGTTCGACCTGGGCCGGGTGCTCATCGGCGTGGACACCGGGGCCCTGGCCGCGCGCCTGGCCGCGCACACCACGCGCTCTGCGCAAGACATGCTCCGGACGCCCGAGGCGCGCGCGCTCGCCGAAGCGTACGAGACGGGGCGCACCGAGACGGACGCGTTTTGCCGGGACATGATCTCCGCCCTGGGCCTGGACCTCGGGCCCGAGGACTTCGCGCGGGTGTGGACCGGGATCTTCACCCGATGGCCGGACATGGAGGCGTTGTTCGCCGAAGTGCGCGCGCGGGCGGCCGTGGCCATCCTGTCCGACACGAACCCGCTGCACTGGCGCGCGATCCAGGCGCTCGCCCCGCCCCTGGCCGCGCCCGACGCGGTGGGCCTCTCCTACCGGATCGGCGCGTGCAAGCCCGACCCGGCCACATACGCCGCGGTCGTTCGGGCCCTGGGCGCGGCGCCCGAGCGTTGCGTGTTCGTGGACGACCTGGACGCGAACGTTCGGGGCGCGCGGCGCGCGGGTATGCGCGCGTTCCGGCACACGGACGCGCGCGCGTCGCGCGAGCGGCTTCTCGACATGTTGGGGGACGGGTGACCCGCTTAGTTCGCGAGTTCGAGGTGGTGGTGCTGGGTCTTGCGCAGCCGCTCGCGCTGGCGGCCGAGCGCCTCCAGGGCGAGCTCCAGGCGCACGAGCAGGTCCAGGGCCTCGTCGCCGAGCTGCGCGCGGACCTCCGGGTTCTCGAGCGCGAGCTGTGCGGTCAGGTGCGCGAGCGCGGCGTCGTCGGCCGCGCCCTGGAGCGTGGCGCGGATCTCGCGCAGCTGTTCGCACAGGCGCCTGGCGTCGGACTGGTTCACGGTCGCTCCTTGCGCACAAGACCGGCGCGGCCGACACGCACATTCCCGACAGCCGCGTACATGCGTATCGACCGGTCCGCCGCGTCGCTTTAGCCAACCAGGGCCGCAGCGGACGCGTGCGCCGAGGCGCATGCGCAATGGCGCCCCGCGCGCACGCGGTATGCGGATGCGGGAACGGGTCTTGCACCGGCCCGCGGAGGTGGTACAGTCTGCTTGCGCCGCGGGCGCGTCCGCCGGGAGAGATCCAGCATGCGCCACACCCGATCCGCCATGCACAGCCTGCCGGTGAGCTGCGCAGGGGCCGCGCTCTTGGTGGCGGCGCTCGCAGGCGCGCCGCGCGCGGGCGAGGGCCCTCAGGTGCGCTACCGGGTGCGCCTCGTGGGCGCGGAGGGGGACGAGGCGCGCGAGCCCGCGCATGTGGGGGCGGCCGAGGTCTTTCCGGGCGGGATTCCGGCCGCGCGGTGCGTGGTGCAGGTGCGCACAGCCGACGGCGCGCCGGTGCGCCACCGCGTGCTGTGGCGCGCCACGGGCGAGCCGCTCAAGGTCCAGTTCGACACCTCCTCGGGCGCGGAGGCGTACGAGGTGCTCCTGTCCGAAGGCACGCCCCCGGCCTCGTCCGGATGGCGGCCGCGCGCGGGCCTGGTGCTCGAGACCCGCGCCTACCCCGGCGGCACGGCCAGGAACTGGGACGAGGCCCTGGCCCTGTGGCAGCAGGCCGCGCGTCCCCTGGGCCGAAGCCTGGTGGACAAGATCTGGCACGGCATCCACCCGCACGGGCCCACCGAGGCGCTGATCGCCGGATACCAGGGCGCGTTCGTGGCGCCCAAGACGGGCACGTATCTGTTCGCCGCGGTGAGCGACGACGCGAGCTTTCTGCGGGTGGACGGCGAGCTCGTGGCCGCGTGGCCGGGCTGGCACTCGGTGTGGCGGGGCCGGCGCGGCGAGCACCGCGGCAAGAAGCACCTCGCCGAGGGCGTGCACGTGATCGAGTACGTCAACGTCCAGCGCGACCAGAACTTCTGCGCGGTGGCCGCGTGGCGCGTGCCCGGCGAGAAGAACCTGGAGGTCATCCCGGCCGAGGCGTTCGTGCCCGTGGCCCGGTTCCAGGTCCGGGACGCCGCGGGCGGCCCTTACTTCGGGTGGAAGCTCGCGCGCCACGTGCGCGCGGACGGCCACGCCCTGGTGCGCGCGCGGTTCCTGGCCGCCCAGGATGGGGCCGGCGACGGCGGGGCGTGGATCTGGCGGTTCGACGACGGCGCGCAGGCGCGGGGGCGTGCGTGCGCGCATCTCTTTCTGCGGCCGGGGCTTCGCACGGTCACGCTCACGCGCGCGCGGGCCGACCGAGAGGCCGAGGAACTCACCTGCGCCGTGCACGTGCACCCCGTGTGGCCCCAGCGCGTGGACCTGGACGAGGACGCGCTCGCGCAGGAGCGCGAGGCGCTCCGGGCGCGCGACCTGGGCAAGGCGCCCGTGGCCGACCTCGCGTACCTCGTGCGGTTCGCCCACGCCGCGGAGGACCACGCGATCCTGGACCATGCGGGCGCGGCGTGCCTGGCGCGCGCGCAAGACTTCTCGGGCGAGGCGGCGCAGGTCTTCCTGCTGCTGGCTTTCCACTACCAGGACCCCGAGGTGCGCGCCTACGACCGGGCCGAGGCGGCGTTCCGCGCCGCGCTCGCGAACCTGTCCGAGGACAGCCCGCCC
>Ga0180432_10003698_pt1 | contig 21598 bp, 15 predicted proteins | sample SS_ome_10_FD_132414 | JGI IMG/M metagenome (GOLD analysis project Ga0180432, IMG submission 132414) | Hypersaline lake sediment archaeal communities from the Salton Sea, California, USA - SS_1_MS_2 metaG | ecosystem: Environmental > Aquatic > Non-marine Saline and Alkaline > Hypersaline >...
GTGCCGCCAGCGAAGACGCGGATCGTGAACGTCTCGGTACTACCCGCAACCAGTCTGACCGACTATGTCGTCGTCACGCTCTGCCTCTGCGGAGATCGGTCCGGGTCCAGACTCTCGTTGCCCGTCCGGTGGGCGAACGCTCAGGGAAAGGCTGCTGCCTTTGCCGACCCAATGCCGTTGCGTTCGGGAAGGAGCTGTGCTATCATGTTGGTCGCGCGGAGCGCAGTCGGCCCGTTGGTGGAATGAGCCGCGGCTGAGGAGGAGACATATGGTAGCGGGAACCAGGGACCAGTCTACCGAGGACTTGGAGGGCCTGCGGGACCAGTTGACGAATCAGTTGGGATTGCTGTTGATCGTCGCTGCTTGCACCGGGATGTGGGCCCTGCTTCGAGTAGCGCCTCTCCCCCCCATCGAGGTTGCCTTGCTCGTCATGACTATGGCGTGCGGCCTGCAGGCGAGAGCTCTGAAGGGTCGGCGCCCGGATCTGGCACGCCACATACTGGCCTGGGGGCCCACCATCGCGCTGCTGATTGGCATGTGGCTGCTACCCTATGTTTGGCTTCCGTTCCTGGGGCTGTCGGTAGCGCTGATCGGCGCTGTCCTTGTTCCTCGGTCCGGCGTGATCACTGCGGCGGCAACTCTTGTGCTGGCGATCGTTCTGGTGCGAGCGGGCATTCGTGAGTACTCCTTGCTCGGCTTGGGCGTGGCTCTCACTCTTGGGGCGGTGGTGACTGAGCTGACCCTTGGCGTCTTGTATACGGTGCTGGAGTGGCTATGGACCATGGAGCGTCGAGCGGGTCATCTCTTGGACGTGGCCCGCGACCGGCAGGGCGAGCTGAGCCGGACTCTGAAGTCGCTCGAACTCGCGTATAGACTTCAGCATCGCACGCAGCAGGAACTGATCGTCGCTCGAAGACAGGCCGACGAGGCACGACGGGCGAAGGAACAGTTCGCGGCCAATATCAGCCACGACTTGCGGACACCGCTCAACATAATCCTGGGCTTCAGCGAGGTGATGTATCAGTCGCCGGAGGTTTACGGCCAGATGCGGTGGCCACCCACTTTGCGGCGCGACGTGTTCCAGATCTATCGGAGCAGCCGTCACTTGCTGGAGATGATCGACGATATCCTCGATCTATCGCGCTTCGAGATGGTGGGCTTTGCCCTGAACAGAGAGCCCATGCAGATCGAACCGCTGCTCAGAGAGACCGTGGACATGGTCCAAGACCTGTATCGCGGTCAGCCTGTGTCTCTGGAGGTGGAGGTTGCTCAAGGGTTGCCCATTCTGGAGCTAGACCGAGTGCGCATCCGACAGGTGCTCCTGAATCTGCTGAACAATGCCCGGCGCTTCACCGAGCGCGGGACGGTTCGAGTCGAAGCCAGGCGAGCGAATGGCGAGGTGATTGTGAGTATCAGCGACACCGGCATCGGGATTCCGGCGGATGAGTTGCCGCGCATCTTCGAGGAGTTTCATCAGGTTGATCCCTCGCTGCGTCGTGCGCACGGTGGGGCAGGCCTGGGATTGGCGATATGCCAACACCTGGTGTTGGCTCATGAGGGCCGGATCTGGGTGGAGAGCGAGCTTGGGTCAGGCTCCACGTTCTCCTTCGCGCTGCCAATCCCGGGTCAGCATGCTCCAACGGCGAGAGTCCACAGTGATGATTCGGTGGATCGATTGCACTCCGATGACCATCCCTGCGTTGTGGTGGTGGACACGGATCCCCAGGTAGCCACGCTTCTGGGTCGCCACCTCGAAGGGCACGAAGTTGTCCACGCAAGGAACGTGCAGCAGGCAACAGAGCACAAAGGCCTGCATCACCCGCACGCGGTAATCTTGAACGCCCCGCCGGGAAGCCGGTCGGCGAGTGCCGAGATCCCAGGGCTCAATGTGCCTATCATTGAGTGCTCATTACCCAGTCAGGCCTGGGTGGCAAGGGATCTCGCAGTTACGGCCAGCCTGTCCAAGCCCACAACGGCTCAGGATCTCCTCGCGGAGCTAGACAAGCTGGATGACGTTCACGATATCCTGATCGTGGACAACGATCGGGCCTTCTGTCATCTGGTGAGGCGATTCCTGGAGACCAGTGGGCGGTCCTTCGCCGTGCGCCATGCTCTCGATGGCGAGGAGGGTCTTCGCGCGCTGCGGACACACCGCCCGGATCTTCTGCTACTTGATCTGCTCATGCCGGGCGTGGATGGATTCCAAGTACTGGAGGAGATGCGCAAGGAACCCGATTTGGCCGATCTGCGGGTTGTTCTGCTGACTGCTTTTAGCTATGCCGAGGACTACCTGGCGCGATCCGGCGGGCATGTCTCGGTCAACCGTCCAGGAGGGTTGAGCCTGGACGAGACCATTAGATGCCTGAAGGCGACGATGGCCGCGCTGGAATCTCGCTGAAAGGAGCGTGTGACTCGCTCCGAGGCGAAAGAGCCTAGACCAGGCCCAGCTCGCGCAAGGCACCGAGGATCTCGTCTCGGGAGACGGGTTTCGGCAGCAGGAGAGAGGCCCCCAGTGAGTAGGCCAGCTTCGGGTCGTTGATGACCGAGCAGAGGATCACGGGGATAGAGACCGTCCGGGGGTGGGCTCGCAGCTTCTGCAACGTCTCCCACCCGTCCATTTCTGGCATCATGACGTCCAGTATGATGGCGTCGGGGGCCAGCTCTCGTGCCAAGCGAAAGCCATCCGTTCCGTTGGTGGCTGCCACGACTCGACAGGCCTCGCCGGCGAGGTAGCGATCCAGAAGCTCCACCAGTCCCTTGTTGTCATCGATCACGAGAGCGATGGGCCCCCGGGGACGCATGCTCAGAGTGACGACTCGAGCGCTGGGAGGTCGGTCTTCCTGCGCCACGGTCCACCCCAGTTGGTCCACCAATTGGGCGACCACGCCGTCGATCATCGGAGAGTTGTCCACTAGTTCAGTGACATAGGTCAGAGCTGGGGGAGTCTGCCGGTTCTGTACCGCTAGCACTATGTCCAAGGTCCCCTTCTCGGCTACCTGTATGGCGTGGCTTAGTGCGCTTACCAGCACCTGACGGGCCACCGTACGGTCAGTCGACACGATCACCGGTTCTGGAGGGACCTCAACGCGCAGTGTAACCGATCGCTGCGAGGCCAGTCGCGCGACGGCCTGTACCGCGTCCTGTAGTAGCGAGCGCACGTCTGTGGGGCGGTGGTTCGTTTCCAGGCGGGCGATCTCCGCCTGAATCGAAGTGACTTGTTTGCCGTTGGGCTCTTGGGTGTTGTCTCCAGGCTGGCGTGCCCAGAGTACTGCTGCCACGCTCTCCTGGGCTCGCCGCAGATCGCGGTACGCCTGTCGAAGGGAAATGGCCAACTCCTGGCCGGCCTCACGAACGGTCATCCCCTCGACGTAGTGCAGTGCGAGGAGATTGTAGCGCCGAGCACTGAGCGTACGGAAGGGTACTCCTGGTCCGGGGTTGAGGGACTCGATGGCGGAGACGAGTTCGCGACGCAGATGATGGCCGGCGGCCTCGGTCGAATCAGCCCGGGCCCGTCCACGTTGCCGGGCCAACGGGTGACCCTGAAGGTGTGGAAAGTCATACAGGTGTTCGAGGGCGTCCTTCACCATCTTGACGAACGATTCCGGGGGGCCCCCACGTTCATCCGTGGGTAGGTTGTCGGTTGCCATGTTCTTGCCCTGGTGAGAGATACTAGACGAGCTCGGTTGTGGCCTGATCCTGCAGAGTAGGCACAGAGTGACCCAGGGCCATGATTATACAGGTGTTTGCGCGGCAAGCCAAAGTGGCCCTGTTTCTGCAGGGTCGCCCGGTGGCTCGTGGAGCGATTCTCGACGGGAGGGCAGAGACATGCCTCTCGGTCTCGTCGTTGACACGGTCACTCGCCTGTGCTTGAAGCGTGGGGCTCCCACCGAGAGGACGCGTTACCGGTGTTCTGCTGGCTGCAGATCCACGCTACAATCGGATGGGGTCCTTGGTGGCGTGAGTGCACCGGACAGCAAGGTGTGCCGGCGTGAGTTCGGCGGGGCAAGCCTTCCTGTGCCATTGTTGCCAGAACGTCTGTGCGCGGAGCCGAAGTCCGCAGAGGCGGTTGCTTGCGATCAGTCGGCGGAGAAGAAGGTGCCAGAACGTAGTGAGCGTGGCGTTGGCGTACGTACGAGAGCACGTGACGGCAGTCCGATGGCACGCAAACGGCAAAAAAGTGTAGACTGAGCTGCCGACGGTGTGATACAATGGTCTCAGACTAGTCACGCGGAAGACAGCTCAGTGTCGTGGCCCTCAGGCTCGAGACCCATGGGTGCTGTGGACAAGGATGCTTGTCCTCAGGCTGCAGGAGGCCTATCGAATCTCGCTCCCAGGCTTCGGTCTCTTACGACATTCCCGCGGTGAGTCCTTCAAGCACTATGGAGAGGTGGAAGGGGGGTGATTCCTGGGAAGAGACCCGTTCAGTCCCAGTCAGGTTTGTGGCATCAATCTCAGTGGACAAAGGAGGCAGGAATGAGTAGACGAATGAGGCGACGCGACTTCTTGCGGCTTTCAGCCCTGGCCACGGCAGGCACTGCTCTGGCAGCGTGCGCGCCCGAGGTGGTCAAGGAGACCGTGATCGTCGAGAAGCCCGTCGATAAGGTCGTCAAAGAGACGGTCATTGTGGAGGGCACGCCGCAGGTGGTTGAGAAAGTCGTGACAGCCGTGCCTTCCCAGCAAGAGCCGATCACGCTGGTCTACCCGAACAAGTGGCACTCCCGGGCGGAAGCCAAATACGAGGCCACAGACTGGATTATCAGCACCTTTGAGGCCAAGTACCCCTACATCAAGATCGACAGTATCCCGAATCCCAACAAGCCAGAAATGCTGAAGAAGATCCAGGCGGACTGCGTAGCGGGTGACTGCCCTGATCTCTTCGAGCGCGCTCGGCAGGAAGAATGGAACTCGGGCTGGCTACTGGACCTTGCTCCCTACATAGACGACGTATGGATGTCGAGACTGGAGCCCGAGTCGGTCAAGATGAACTCCTGGGAGGGCCACATCTTTGGTATCGGGACCGAGATCTCGCCTGTGCCTTGCTGGTGGAACCTCAAAGTTCTGGAGCAGGTCGATGCGGAGCCACCCACGAATTGGGAGGAGATTCTCACGCTGGCGGAAGCCTTGAAGCAGGAAGGTCTCTTCTTCGCGAGTTTCGCCTTCGGGCTGGACAATCATCTACCGTGGAACCTGCTGCGCCGGCAGCCCGGAGCGGATGAGGCGCAGGTCAATGAGCAGTGGGACAGCGAGTACGTGCGCTTCACTGTGGAGCGTTTGAAGGAGCTATCGGATGGTGGGTATCACCCACCCAACGATCTGGACATGAGCTGGCGCCAGGCCGTGCCGCTTTGGCAGAACCATCGGATGGCTCTGCTCATGAACGGTGCCTGGGGCATCGCGCAGATGATCGACGCTGAGGGCCTAGATCCAGAATTGAAGGAGAAAGTGGTCTTCACGCCAATGCCGAAGACGGGACCGGAGGGCAACAGCACCGGCATGGTGTGTGCCGGCCAGATCGGGATCGGAAAGCACCTGGAGAACGATCCGAATAAGCTGGACGCGGCGCTCAAGTTTGTCGATCACTTCACCAGTGTAGATGCTGCGTTGAAGTGGGCAGACAGCGGTCGCTCGCTCATGGGTGTGCGGATACCCCCGGAAAAGTGGCAGACGATCCTTGAGAGACGCCCCCTCTTGGCGGCATTCATGACGGCCTGGGACTCGTCCGACGTGCAGTGGTCGGTCAGCTTGCCGTCGCTCACGATCCGCACTGCAGCCTGGGTTCAGTTCGTGCCCATTCGGGATTCACTGCTGTCGGGTGGGAGCGTTGACGATGCTGTGGCGGCCTACGCCGCGGAGATGGAGAAGTTCGGCTAGTTCTCCTTCTCCTGGTGGTCTCTGTGCACCGGGGCGGGGTGCGGCTGCACCCCGCCTTGGTCATTTCTCTGCTTGCAGGTCCGGAAGTATGATCAGAAAGATGAGGATGTCATCATGAGCAAGAAGGGCTCTGTGTCCCGCAGACCGGGGTTTGGCAGTAGAGCAGGCATTGCTCTGTTCCTGTTACCCGGCGTGGGGACATATGCGGTCTTCATGCTGTACCCTACGATTCAGTCATTCCTCTACAGCGTGATCGAATGGCAACTGCTGAAGCCCGTGTGGCGCTTCGAAGGTTTCCATAACTACGTACAACTGCTGCACGACCCGATCCTCCTGATGGCGTTGGGCAACAACTTCCGGGCTTGGGTGCTACACGCCTTTCTGGCTCTGCCTCTGGCGGTGCTGCTGTCCTACGCCTTGAGTCGCAGAGCGCACGCGGCGGGCTTCTTTCGCCTCATCTACTATATCCCAAACGTGTGTGGAGGTTCTATTCTGGCCCTGATTTGGAGGTTCCTGTATACCCAGGAGTATGGCATCAACGCCGTGCTGAAGCTCGTTGGGCTGGGTTCTATCATCCGGCCGTGGCTGAGCGCCGACGGGATCGTGCAGTGGGCAACGAACTTTCCTCAGACCTGGGCCAGGGTTGGTTTCTGGACCGTTGTCTTCCTGGCGGCGATGAGTAGCATCCCGGAAGAGCTCTACGAGGCGGCGCAGCTAGATGGTGCCAATGCCTGGCGCGAGGTCATTCACGTGACGCTACCAGGCATCAGGGGCGTGTACCTGTCAGCCAATATCATGGCGGTGATCGGTTCACTGGGTAGCTACATCTACCAGTACATCATGACCAAGGGTGGGCCATTGCATCGAAGTGAGACTGTGATGACCTATACACTCGATACCCTCTTCACGAAGAACGACTGGGGATACGGGAGTACGCTGGCCGTGTTCCAGTTCTGTCTGGGAGCAGTCCTTTCTCTGCTCATCTCACGCTTCGCGCGCAAGGGGCTACGGAGTATGGAAGGAGTGTCTTGAGGTGACTTCCACGACCACGGATGCAGGCTACGGCAGAAGACGCTTCGCCATCGTGAGCAAGATGAAGAAGAGGATGAGCCAGGCAGCACTGTATTCTGTGCTCATTGGCTGGGGCCTCTGCGCCGGCTATCCATTCTATTGGCTCATCGTTTCTTCGTTCAAGAGGCCGTACGAGGTGTTCTCGAGTCCTTTTGCATTCCCCAAGGAACTGCTGTTCTCCAACTATGTGGATGCATGGGTCTTGGCACATGTCGGTGAGATGGCACAGCGGAGCCTGTATGTCACCATAGCGTCTGGTGTGTTTGCCATTGTGCTGGCCTCTACCGTCTCTTACGCACTCAGCCGCTTCGATTTCCGCGGCAAGGGCCTGCTCTCGGGATTCCTGTCCATGGGGTTCATGGTTCCAGAGACGATCCGCCTGTTGCCCTTGGCGATCTTCAGTCGCAAGGTGGGCGTGTACGACAACCTGGTGGGGCTCGCACTGATCTATGCTGCCAGCAGGCTGCCCTTCAACAGTTTCTTGTTGACCGCCTTCATGGAGGGCCTGCCGCGGGAATTGGAAGAGGCTGCCATAATGGATGGTGCCGGCATGTGGCGCGTGTTCTGGCATATCACCTTGCCACTTTCCAAGCCGGCCCTCGTGACAGTAACCACCTTCCAGGTGCTCTACTCCTGGAATGAGTTCATTCTCGCCCTGATGCTAACCAAGTCGTTCGAGAATCGAACGCTTCCCGTGGGTATGATGATGCTGATCGGTGAGTTCTTCACCAACTTCCCCGTCCTGTTCGCCGCATCGGTAGTGGGAATCATTCCAGGGATTGTGTTCTTCCTTGTCCTGCAGAAGCAGGTGGTACAGGGGGTCGCCGCCGGCGCGCTGAAGGGAGTGTGAGCGGGCTGCAAGTGAGGCCACCCCGGGTAGGGCCTGGGATCAGTTGGAGTAGGCGCTGTGGCCGCTGCGACTCTGCTCGCAGTGGCCTCTTGGTCGTGCTGCAAGCCGCCTTCCCCGTGTGGGCGGCCATTCCGAGTCTTCCTTGCGACGCTCGCGCGAGTGGTACGTGGCGCTTCCCGTTCAGTGTAGTGAGTGCTATCGGAAGTTGAGCATCTCTCTCGAGTATCTTCCGACCCGCCGAGCCGCGATCCTCCCGATCATCCGGTCTCGTTGTGGCGTGTCACAGAGGCCGGACCCCGCCTGCAGCGCCGCCCCCGATGCACGGAGATGCGATCCTTGGAGAGACCACGCTGTTGAGGGTATAATGGGTGCTGAGTCTCGACGTGTTCATGGTCGTCGAGCACTCATCGGCGGTATCCTTCTGGGAATGTGGTGGTTCCAGTAGGCAGCGGGTGGTAGGATTCCCGACTATTGATGGAGGAAGACAAATCGTGAAGTCCAATCGTTTCAGGCAAGCGCTTTCGGAGAAGGGCATGGCCGTGGGCCACATGATCACCGAGTTCGCATGTCGGGGAACACCCCACATGCTCGAGGTGGCGGACCTCGACTTTGCGCTCATCGATTGCGAACACACGGGCCTGGGTGTGGGTGATGTAGCCGATCTGATCGGATGGTTCAGAGCGACTTCGGTGGCACCCTTCGTGCGCGTGCCTCAGCTTCAGTATCACTTCATCGCGCGGACGCTTGACCTGGGTGCTCTCGGCATCATGGTCCCCAACGTTAGGAATGCGGACGAGGCTCGTGCAATCGTGGATGCCGCCAAGTACGCTCCGCTTGGGAAGAGGGGCGTAGGGTTAGGAGGGGCCAACACGGACTACCGATCGGTGGTCCCGACAGAGTACATTCGGAGCGCCAACCAGAATACGACGGTGATCTGTCAGATCGAGAGCGCCGAGGCGCTGGACGATCTGGAGGCCATTGCGTCTGTCCCCGGAGTGGATGTGCTGTGGGTCGGGCACTTCGATCTGAGCCAATCGATGGGCATCGTGGGAGAGCTAGACCACCCGGCACTCCTGGATGCATTGAGAAGGGTGGCACGGACGGCGAGGGAGCATGGCCTGGCCGCGGGCGTGCAGCCCAACAGCATCGAGCAGACCAGAGAATGGATGGAGCTGGGTTTCAACGTGATATCGTGCAGCAACGACAAGCGTCTCTACTCCAAGGCTCTGTCGTCGGTGGCGGCTGAAGTGCGCCAGAATGCGCCCTAGCCACGCGTTCTTCAATCGATGCGCCCGGGTAGTCAGGACTCGTTCCGGCCGCCCGGGCCGCGATCAACATCTCGACGGTTGAGCCTAGGGGAGGTTATCGCCGGGTCGGGCCAGGCCTTGGAGGTCAAGCGCTACTACCTCCGCCAAGTCCTTGAGCGTATCATGCAGGATCTGCACGATGTAGTCGGGATTGTGCACGTAGCAGCCCGGGTCCTGGAAGACGAAGTGATAGTTGTAGGCGCATCGGACCAGGCGCGGAGTCCAGGACTGGTAGCGGTTCCCGAAACTCGCCTCGTCAGAGTCGGCTCTTCCGTCCGCATCGCTGTCGACGAAGAAATACGGGTACGCGTCGGAGACATAGACCAGCGGCTTTCCGATGATGGAGTCGGCGTAGGCCTGTATCGCCTCGCCGAGCATGATCTGCATACCGCCGATCTCCTTGGCGATGCCTTCCTCAGCGAAGTCATCTCCATCGTAGTCGGCGGTGTGCACGCGAATGTCCTCGAAGTCCGAGTCATCGACAACGTTCACGTGGCAGATGCTGCACAAGCCGCCTGACACGTCCAGTGAATGAACGTCGTGACACTGGACGCAGGTTGAAACCTCCGCGTGGTGCGTGAAGCGGCCCGCGTACGATGATCCGTGGTACTGGTAGGCTCCTCCCGCCTCGGCTCCCAACTGAGTTGAAGCGGCTATGAGGTAGTGAGCGTTGATGAATGCCAGGTTCTCATTCACCTCGTCGTCGGCCAGGCCCTCTATCGCACGAGCTACGCTGTTGGACGACGAGCGTCCCTGATGGCACTGCATGCAGTTCGCCTCGGCTGCGCTGCTGACGACAGTAGCCCCGGACGGAAACTCCACCTCGGTCATGGCATGCGCGGAGTCGTTGTGGCAGGCATTGCACGATATCACGGAGCCGGTTGCCGCGGCGCTATCAACGACCAGCGAGCTGGTGCCGTCCTCGCCGAGGTAGTCGAGGAAACCGTAGCTGGAGTGGCACTTCGCGCAACCTGCGGGAATCACGGGGGGCTCGTCTTCGTTCCAGTGGGTGAATGACTCGGACTGGGCGTCCGAGTGGCCCGATCGGGCCCATTTTCCGCTGACTGCCTGGACAGACTCGGGTGCCGGTTGCGCAACGGACAGAGCCGTTATGCCGGCCACGAGCACTATGAGACCTATGAGCCCAATGGCTCGCTTCATCGGCGCCTCCCTTTCCGACCCGTTTGCTACGTCATCCCGGACAGGCAATCCTGCCTCCCACAGGGTGGGTCCTTCGGCCTTCAAGGGGGAAGAACCTCGCCTCGAGGCCACACCGGCTGGGAAGAAACCTCACAACCATTATACGATGTGTCGGAGCGAGGCGCAAGACCCATCCTACCAGTGCCAGCACGACCGCGTTGGTCTCAGACCACAAACGGGTGTCGTCGTGGACTGAACGCCTCAAAGACACAGGAGCCTGTTGACACTGCAGACTCCAGAAGGTATAATCACATCAAGTCAGTGGACAGAAGCACGAGCTGGCTGACCTCGCTCCTTCGGCGCTTCGAGGCGCCCTTCGGATAGGGGTGATCCATCACCACGAGCTTCGACTCTGGGGAGGGGCTGATCATGACCCGCACCACGAAGCAGTGGCTGTCGGTGATCGTCTACCTGTTGATCGTCTTGTCTCCTGTGATCGTGCTGTTGGTAGCCCCCGGGCCGGAACACCGTCAGGTGTGGCGCGAGATATCGGTGGCGCTGGCCTTCGTCGGCCTTTCCCTGATGGGTCTGCAGTTCGTGCCTACCGCACGATTGCCTGTTCTGGCCAACCTGTTCCCGCTCGATGCGATCTACCGTTTCCATCACTGGTCCTCGGTAGCCGCGCTGGTGCTGGTTCTATCCCATCCGATCATTCTGATTGGCTTCAATCCTTTCATCCTGCGTCTTCTGAACCTGGCCACCGCACCCGGTCGCGCGCGGGCAGGAGTGATTGCTTTGCTGGCTGCTGTTCTGCTGGCGGTCCTGTCGATCTACCGGAAGGAGATCAAGCTCAAGTATGAGATCTGGCGCGCTTCGCACATTGCCTTCACGCTGGTAGCCGCCGGCTTTGCTCTCTATCACATCGTTGGAGTGGGTCACTATATGGGCATGCCTGCTGAACGGGCTCTGTGGACCGTCATGGCAGCGATGTGGGTGGTCCTGACCCTCTGGGTTCGGGTGCTCAAGCCCCTGCAACTCCTCAAGCGCCCCTACGAGGTGAAGGAGGTGAGGGGGGAGCGGGCCGACTCGTGGAGTTTGGTGCTGGAGCCGGTGGGACACGCCGGCCTCACCTTCAAAGCCGGACAGGCGGCCTGGTTGAACCTCGGAGGCTCACCGTTCGGAATTGGGGAGCATCCGTTCTCGTTCTCTTCGAGCGCCGAGCATCCGGAGCGGCTGGAGTTCACCGTGCGCGAGTTGGGAGATTTCACCTCGGCTATCGGTGATACTCCCGTCGGCACGAAAGCTTACGTCGACGGACCCTACGGAACGTTCGGCCTGCACTGCCGAGATGGGGACGGATGCGTGTTCGTAGCCGGCGGGGTGGGTTCGGCACCCATTATGAGCATTCTCCGGACCATGGCGGATCGGGGAGACGAACGGCCTCTGATCCTGGTGTATGGCAGCCGGACTTGGGACGACGTAATCTACAGGGAGGAGCTGCAGCCTCTAGAGCAGAAGCTGAACCTCCACGTGGTGCACGTTCTGGAAGAGCCTCCGTCTGGCTGGTCAGGCGAGGTGGGTTACATCACTGCCGACGTGCTCGGCCGCCATCTGCCGGACGATCGGAGAAGCCTCGCTTACTTGATCTGCGGGCCCTTGCTCATGATCAGGCTGGTGGAGAAGGCGCTGAGGAGTCTGGGAGTACCGAGGTCCAGGATCGACTCGGAGAAGTACGAGATGGCTTGACGGAAGGGGGCGCGGCGGACCGCGTCCAGGCGAGATCAGCGACGATCCTTGCTCCCTTGATCGGCGTGGGATCGGACCCGGGTCATACCTTTCGCTGGGCCCGGTAGGCCGTGGAAGTAGACCGGCAGCGAGGGTTCGATCTGTCGAAGGATGATCCACACCTGCGCGAATTCATCGCTATTGGTAGCATAGCACCCAGTGCCTACCGGATGAGGGTTGGCTGCGGGCTGGAGCTCGCACGGGCGACTCGCCGAGTCGCCCGTGCGATAGACACTAGCTACTGAAGGAGCGCCTCCAGGCAGTCCTTCCGCTTGCTCCTCTTTCGAGCTACTCGTTTGAAGGCCCGCGGTATCGTTGCCAGCAGTGCCTCAGACCGTTCTGCCACCTCGAGATAGAACCTGATAGCAGCATCTTCCAGTTCTATGGCGACGTTCAGGGCATCTGTGAGACTGACGCCCTCGGCCAACGCGGTATCGACGGCGTAGGACGCCAGCTCCAATCCTTCGAAGCAGAAGCATGCTTCCAGGGCATCGGTGATGGTCTCCTGATAGGTTCTCACTACCGTAACCTTGTTCTTCTTGCTCTCCGCGGCAAAGGCCGCGAATGAGTCCCTGTGCCCCTTGAATCGCTCGGCGAGTTCCCCGTAGAACGCTGCAGAGCCATCCTCGAGACTCTGGACGTAGCTGATGATACTGGAAGCAGTCAGGTTCTCCATGCTAGAACCACCTCTGGATCACTACCTTGCTCTCGGTGAAGAAGCGCACTGCTTCTCTGCCCTGACCGTGCAGGCTGCCGAAGAAGGAATCCTTCATGCCGCTGAAGGGGAAGAAGGCCATGGGCGCAGCGACTCCGATGTTGACGCCGATGTTGCCGCATTCGACCCGATACTGAAACTCTCGGGCCCATTTGCCACTGGCGGTGAAGATCGACGCGGCGTTGCCGAACGGGTTGCTGTGGATCATGTCGATAGCTTGGTCCAGCCCGCTGGCTCGCACGATGCTGGCCACCGGCCCAAAGATCTCTTCCTTGGCGATAGTCATGTCACATGAGACATCCTCGAAGATGGTCGGACCGACGAAACAATCACTCGGCCAGCCTCCGATGATCTCGGGGTCGCGACCATCGAGGATCAGCTTGGCGCCCTCCTGGATGCCTCTCTCTATGTAGCCGAGGACCCTCTCTGCCTTTCTCCTGTCGCGTAGAGGGCCCATCTGCACGGACTCGTCGAGTCCGTAGCCGACGCGGATCCTGGAGGCCGCGTCGACGAAGGCTTTCTTCACCTTCTCGTAGAAGGCTTCGTACTCACTATCGGTGAGTCCCTCTCCGGCGATTACCAGGTTTCCGTTGGCCAGGCAGCGCTGGCCGGTGTTGCCGAAGAAAGACGTCATGCAAGAGGCCACCGTCATGGAGATATCAGCGTCGGGCATCACCACGGCGAAGTTCTTGGCACCGCACTGGGAGATGACGCGCTTGCCCGTCTCGCCGCAGCGCTTGTAGACCACGTCGCGACCAACCGGGGTAGACCCCACGAAGCAGATTCCTTTGATGTCGGGATGGTCCAGCATGCTCGAGACGACCGTTCTCCCTCCGTGGACCACGTTCCACACTCCTGGTGGGATGCCGGCCTCGTCGGCCAATTCGACGATCTTGTGCTGGCTGATGGGGTCCTCGCTCGAAGGCTTGAGGACCACGCAGTTGCCGGTGGCGACGGCGTACGGTGCGAACCACAGGGGTACCATGAAGGGGAAATTGTAGGGCCCTATGATACCGAACACGCCCAGCGGCTGCCTGACCAGATATTCGTCGATGCCCGAAGCGATGTCCTCGAGGTTCTCTCCCATCATCAGCGTGGGAATACCCGCGGGGACTTCGACGTTTTCGATTCCGCGTCTCGTCTCCCCTCGGGACTCGTCGATGGTCTTGCCGTGCTCCATCGTTTGAACTCTGCTCAACTCCTCGAAGTTCTGCTCCATCAACTCCTTGAGTCGGAAGAGGCATCTCGCTCGAGCCAGCGGAGGAGTCCTTCTCCATTCGGGGTAGGCTTTCCGGGCCGCCTGCACCGCGGCGCCCAGCTCCTCCTTCGTGGAGATGGGCACCCTGGCGATGGCCTTCCCGGTGGCCGGGTTGACCACGTCTTTCATCTCGCCGTCTGACGCAACCCACTCGCCGTCGATGAAATTCTCCAGCTCCGGTGTTCCCTTGATCGGTTCCTCTAGAATCGCCATTCTCTGTTCCTCCTTCTCCAGCGTCAAGGTTCTGTTGTGGCTTTCGCCCAGGTCTGCAGTGCCGCCCACTACGTGCAAGCGGCGTCAGTGATGCCCAATACAAACATCCGGTGCTTGCGACAGCGGACTTCTTCTCGCTGTAGGCAGAGATGCTTGGCGCAACGGCCCTACTTGCGAGCCAGTGCTCGCCGAACTGCCTCGACGATGTCTGTAACCGCCAGTCCGCAGGCGTCCATCAGTGAGTCGGGATCCGGGGCCGTCCGCGTGAAAGCGTCGGCGATGCCTACTCGTTCCAGGATCGTAGGGTGCGCTGAGCAGAGGACTTCCGCTATTGCGCCACCCAGGCCCCCGACGACCGAATGCTCCTCTGCCGTGACCAGGGCGCCGGTCTCCTCTGCAGCCTGCTGAATCAGTTCGGCGTCTATCGGTTTGATGGTGTGGATCTCCAACACGCGAGCATCGACTCCTGCCTCGGCCAGCTCGTCCGCAGCCAGCATGCTTCTGCCTACCATGGAACCGGTCGCGACGATCGTCAGGTCCGTTCCTTCGCGCAGAGTCAGGCCCTTGCCGATTTCTACCTCGACGGCATTGTCGTGCACCGGAATGGTGGCGGCGCGGCTGAGGCGCAGGTACACGGGCCCATCGTATTCGGCGATGATCGGAACCCACTTGGCAGCCTCGACCGCATCCGCGGGCACGATCACGGTGAGTTCGGGCAGGCTCCTCATCGCCGCTATGTCCACGATCGAGTGGTGCGTTGGTCCATCCTTGTAGTCGGAGACTCCCGAGTATCCGGCGACTAGCTTGACATTGGTACGGGCGTAGCACACGCAGGTGCGTATCTGCTCCATGGCTCGCAGTGAGAGCAGGGCGGCGAAAGCGTTGGCGAAGGGGATCTTGCCTCCCAGAGCCAGACCCACCGCGAAGTCCACCATGCAGGGTTCCATGATGCCGATGTTGAAGAAGCGCTCGGGATAGCGTCGGGCGAAGAAGCTGCTCAGCGTCGACGAAGAGGTGTCCGCATCCAGGACCACCACATCGGGATTGATCTCCCCGTATTCTTCCAGAGCCCTTCCGTAGCCTTCGCGCATTGCGATGTCTGTCATCGTCGAGTCTCCTTCAACTCCGCTAGTGCCTGGGCCCACTGCTCGTCGTTCGGCGGTACCCCGTGCCAGTGGCAGTCGTTCTCCATGTATGACACGCCCTTGCCCTTGGTGGTATGAGCCACGATCACTGAGGGCCGGTCGTGGATCTCCTCGACTGCATCGAGGGCTTCCAGCACCTGGCGAACGTCGTGCCCGTTGATCTCCAATACGGCCCAATTGAAGGCGCGCCACTTGTCGACCAATGGCGCCAAGGGCATTATCTCGTGGACCGGTCCGTCGAGCTGAACGTCGTTGTAGTCCAGTATGGCGGTAAGGTTGGCCAACCGGAACTTGCTGGCGGCCATGGCGCCCTCCCAGATCACACCGGCCTGGCATTCCCCGTCACCCAGGACAACGTACACGCGGTAGGACAGGCCGTTCATGCGGGCGACCGTGGCCAATCCTGCTCCAATGGCCACGCCGTGTCCGAGGATGCCCGAGTTCATGTCTACGCCCGGGGTCTTGAGGCGGTCGGGGTGACCTTGCAGGTGACAGGGCAGTTCTCCCCATTGTTCCAGATCCTTGCGGGGGAAGAAGCCGCGTCGCGCCAGGGCGGCGTACAGGATGGCAGAAGCATGTCCCTTGCTGAGGATGAAGCGGTCTCGCTCGGTCCAGTCGGGGCGTTTGGGGTCCAGGCGCATCTTGGAGAAGAAGAGAGCTGCCATGACCTCTGCGACGGAAAGCGACCCTCCTGGGTGCCCGGCCTGCCTTGCGTGGATCATGGCCAGGCTGTCGATACGCAGCTCTCTGGCACGCTCTTCGAGCGCGAGTGTCTCCTCTTCGGTGTGGTAGGGCATGGGGTCTTCACCTCGATTCCGTCTGTTGTGAAACGGCTTGTGGCGGTTCAGGAATCACGCCGCGTGGGTCGACGCCGCTGGTGCGCGTCTTCCTCGTCTGGGCAGTGACACCGGTACAGGTTCGACCCTCGCTGCGGTGCTGGGTTTCCAGTGATTCTTGACTCGAACGACGAGATCTGCACGATGCGGGCCGCGTGCTCTGGACAGGACGGCGCGAGTTCGGGGCGTGCGTCACTCTCGCCCCTGGCTTGCGTCACTCACCGGCCCGGTCGTGTCACGGACCACAAGTTCCACTGCGAGCTGAATCGTCTTATGCTCAAGGGCCTTGCCCTCTATGACGTCTATCAGCATGTTGGCGGCGGTAGCACCCATTTCGTACGTGGGGCTGCGTACGGTCGTCAAGCCAACGGGTCCCATAGATGAGAGCGAGATGTCGTCGAAGCCGACGAGGGAAACATCATTGGGCACGTGCAGACCCATCTGGGCCAAGCATTGCCACGCGCCGAAGGCCATCACATCGTTGGAGCAGATCAGGGCGGTTGGAGGGACATCCAGTTCCAGCAGGTACTGGGCTGCCCGGTAACCGCTCGCCTCGCGGTAGTCGCCGTCACAGATTAGCGTGGGCTCGCACACCAAGTGATTACGCCGCAGGCCTTCTTCGAACCCCTTGATGCGGGCTGCGGCGGCGCTGGAAGACGGGTTTCCCCGAACGAAGGCGATTCGACGATGGCCGAGTCTGGCCAGGTGGTTCACTGCCTCGATCATGCCACCCTCGTTGTCGATACCCACGTGGAGCGAATCTCGGCGATCTGTGCGACGGGTGATCAGAACACACGGGGTACCCCTATCACGCAAGCGCCCCGGAATGGCACTGTCCGTGGTGATCGAAGTGTACATCAGGCCGTCGACGCGCTTCTGTAGCAGGACGGTGGTGGCCTGTTCTTCGACCACGGGGCTATCGTCGCAATCCACCAGAATGACGTGATAGCCTCTCTGAGCTGCGGCCACAGAAGCGCCCTTGGCCACAGCAGGGTAGTAGGGGTTGGCCAGGTCGGCGGTGATGAAGCCGAGGGAATGGGTGCGTTGGGTCCGGAGGGAGCGGGCAACCAGATTGGGGACGTAGTCGAGCTTGGCCATGGCGTCGCGCACGCGCCCGGCCAGCTCGGGACTGACGAAACGCGTCCCATTGATGACGTGCGAGACCGTCGCCACGGAGACGCCGGCTGTCTTGGCTACTTCTTTGACCGATGCCATGCTCACTCCCCAATCTCTGATTGCCGGAATGAGGTTGATGACGTTGAGAAAATCGTTTACGCAACCGTTTACTCACCAAGACCATTATAGCATGGGGGAGTCCGTTTGTCAAGCAGTGGATGTGCGGGGGGTTGATGTTCAATGGAATTGTCACCCACTTACTGTTCAGTGATAATGTCACCCTATGAAGAGAATGGTGGCGATTCGTCCCTGGCAATGTGGCCATCCTGGGATGCGTCGCGCTCTTGCTCCTGCTCAAATGATGGTTTCACTGAGCTGCGATTTCCTCCCTGCACGGATTGAGGGCACGAGAGCGTTTGGATGACGTCCCCTGTGCTGCCCGGCGTTTGCAGGATGCTCATGATGACGCGTCGCGCCCGGCACCCGTCATTCTGAGGCCGGGGACACGAAGTGTCCCCGCGATGAAGAATCTGGGCCGTTTGGTGGGGAAGAGAGATCCTTCACTCACGTTGGTCGCTCAGGATGACTGGGGGGGGAGGATGAAGTCCAGGGCGGGGCAGGTCTCAGACCCGGCCCAGTGAAACGATGATGGCGTTGCACGGAGACAGAGGCATCGCAGGGATCGTAGACGTCAGGAACGAGGCAATGGTCCGCGCGACCCCAGCGGCCGCGTGGCGCACGAGGACAAACGCACTGTGGCAGAGACAGGCACGAGAAGCACACAGACAGTCATTCGATACGACGGTTACAGGGCCCAAGCTTCAGCGGATGCCAGACGCGGAATCGTCTACCGGGACTGTGATTGCTGCTCCCGGGCCTGGTGGCCTGGATCGCTGGCCGGCTGTGGTGGCGTCGTGGGTGGCTGATCGGGGAACGGAGCATCGTTCCCCGTGCTCGAATGCCCCTCAGCGTTATCAACCTGGCTGTTCCGGCAGATGCTCGATGGCCCAGGCGACGTCCAGTTCGTGCAGCTTGATGGGCAGTGGCACGCCCGAGTCTCTGCTCCACCCGGCCATCTCGTAGTAGGTGTGAACGGCCTGGCGCAGTTGCTCTCGATCGATTCCTGCTTCGGCGAGGGGTCCGTTCCTGGTGGGGCCGTGGCTGCGCTCCGCCAAGCGGTCATCCTCGGCGCTCAGTCCTTCGCGCACGTTGAACACTCGTGCCAGATTGAGTGCGCGCTCCCCAACCTTGAACAGTTCGAAGTCCGTCACGTCCCAGCCCGTAGCTGCCCCCACAAGTTCGGTGTGCTCTTGGGTTGTCCACGGCACGAAGTTGCATACCGCGATGCAATTGGTCATGACCCGCGCAATCGTGAAGTAGAGCGTGGCACGGACCTTCGCTGGGCTCAGACTGTGTGGATCGATCGTTTGCAGTATGCCCAGGCTTCTCAAAGAGTGGGAACTTACGAAGCCCTTCTCGTCGGCCTTGTTGAGGCCAAAGGTGTCGTGTATGGCGTGCATGTGATCTGCCCCGGTGGGTGAGACCGCATAGGAGATGCCGAGGCCGGCCTTGAGCCGGGGTTCGTGCATGGGGTATGCCTGATGCTTCACCTCCATCGCGAACGCCTCAGCGCCTCTCCCGATTGCCTGAGCCGAGCGGGAGGCACCCTGGGCCAGGAGGTCGCCCAGACCGTCGCGATGAGCGATCTTCTCGATCATCTGAATCACGGCATCGGCGTTGCCGAAGCGGAGGTCGAGGCCGTCGGTGTCCTCGATGCCAAGAAGACCGTTCTCGAAGCACTCCATAGCGAAGGCGATGGACACGCCCGTGCCGATGGTGTCCAATGAGTATGCGTTGCACAACTCGCTGGCCTTGGAGACGGCGATGGGATCCCCGATTCCGCAGCAAGTCCCCAGCGCCCCCAAGGCCTCATATTCCGGGCCTCCATAAGAGGGGTCGACCGAGTACGGCGATTCGGCCTGGACGATCTTCTTGCACCTGATTGGGCAAGCATAGCACCCTTCCATCCCTATCCCGATCGTCTGAAGAAAACTGATGGGACTGAGAGCATCCACGGCCTCGAATTCGCCGTCTCTGAAGTTGTGGACCGGCATGTTCCCCTCGCGCAGGCCGCGATCCAGGTACGCGCCGGTGCCGTAGCGATGCATCGAGGCAGCCAGATCTCCTGCCTTTACTGCTGCTGCCATCGAGCGAGCCATCTCCCGCAGTCTATCGGGGTCGGCACCCTTGATTGGACTGGTGCCCCGCACGACGACGCTCTTGAGCTTCTTGGCCCCCATGACCGCACCGAGACCACATCGCCCGACAGCGTCAAGCGTTCCGTGCATGATGTTCGCGTACGGCACCATGTTCTCTCCGCCTGGCCCAATGGAGGCACAGCGGATCCGGCTGTCTCCAAGCTCATCCTTGAGCGTCTCGAGCGTGTCTTTGGTGGTCTTGCCCCACAGGTGGGTAGCATCGCGCAGCTCGGGCTCGCCGTCATGGATCCATAGGTATACCGGTTCGGCTGAGGCGCCTTCGACTATCAGCGCATCGTATCCCGCGCGCTTGAGTTCGGTTCCCCAATGGCCTCCGACCTCGCCGGCACCGAACCCCCCGGTGAGAGGGGACTTGGCACCAACTGCGTGGCGAGCTACGCCGGCGACCGCGAGCCCTGTGATGACTCCCGGCGCAAAGATGAGCCTGTTCTCAGGGCCCAAGGGATCTGCTCCCGGTGGCACTTCGCGCAGCAGGGTGTCCGCGATCACGTTCCAGCCCCCCATGTAGCGGCGCAAGTACAGGTTGCCGGGCTGATCTGAGTGAATCGTGCGATCGGTCAGATTGACGCGAAGGATCTTGTTCCAGAAAGATGGTGACACGCTGGCCTCCCTCGTAGAGAGAACACTTCGGGGATCCTAACGGCTCCCCCGGTAGACATAACACCACTGCTTCGATCGGAAGCTGACATCACATTCCGCCGGGTCTCTGCGAGGCGTGTGACCCGCCCGTGATACCTGCCAAGGATCCAAGGTACTCCATAGCCGCGTGTTCTCCTCTGGAGTGTGGCGGGATCCCGCACCGGACAAGCAGTGAGATCGGTATGCAGGAAGCTGCGCCGCGCGGACTCTGGTCAGGACCGCAGCGGGCCCCGTACTCGTGCCTGGCATCCAGGTGGCGGCGACTACACACCGCGAGGCGGTACGTGACGGGATGCGCCAATGGTGGCGATCGTGAGCATCGTTGAGTGAGGGCAATCCCGGTATCGGAGACACCACAATGACCACTCATACTGTAGCAGCAACGGGGCCTTTGCGCAAGTCGGGTTCGAATCTGGATGAAGACTTGGTGCGGCAAGGATCCGTTTCGTGAGTCAGCAACCTTGAAGAGAGGCGGGTGGGGGAGATCGAGAATGACGTTGCGATCAAGCCTGCCCTTCAGCGGACGGAGGGTGCCAGCTGCAGGGAGTGCACGCGCCAGTCGGTCTGCCGGTCGAGCAAGCGCGGGTTCGCGGAAGAGGTCGCCGTGTCTGCGGCGCTGTGTCGCGCACAGATCGGCCTTGCAGGAGCATGGCGGTGATGGTACAATCGGGAGGATGAGTCCTGATGATCCTTCCCCGCACGGAAGGCCATTGCCAGGAGAGAGGGCCGAGAAGCAATCCGTGAAGCAGGTCAACGGGAGGGGCGACTGAATCGCTCTGCTGCGGGAGGTGCCGCGATGAAGAGAAAGACCGGGAGGAAAAGGCTTGCGGTTGCGCTGGCGTGCTTTCTTCTGATTGCGGTGGCGGGCTGCACTACGGAGGATAGGGAGATCGCGTGGGACCTCTTCGTGGGGTGGCTCGGCGAGAATGGCACCAGCGCCTTCCTGGGCTCGACCGGGGATCCTGAAGCAGACGCTGCCCTGAATCCGGGCGAAGTCCTCAAGGACATCAAGCAGGCCGACGAGCACATGGAGAAGGCTCGGGAGAGCAAGGACGTGCACGAGGCCATCAAGGCCGTGAGGCTTCGGCCCAAGGATTGGACCTACCGCCTCTCCATCGCCACCCTGATGTTGGAAGTGAGCCATGTCGAATGGGAGGAGCAGTTCGACTGGGCGGACAAGTTGGCCGCGGAGAATCCCTGGCAGACCGAGTACTACGCCAACGAAGGGATTCGACAGCTCGAGGAGGTTCGGGCCGAGTTCGGGGATCGCGTCGGGACTGCGGAACACGATTTCACCAACTATCAGTGCGTAAGCCTCTTTGGGCAGTTGGCCAAGTACTACAAGCTTCGCTGGGACTGCTGTGGGCACTCCA
>Ga0180432_10003699_pt1 | contig 21597 bp, 16 predicted proteins | sample SS_ome_10_FD_132414 | JGI IMG/M metagenome (GOLD analysis project Ga0180432, IMG submission 132414) | Hypersaline lake sediment archaeal communities from the Salton Sea, California, USA - SS_1_MS_2 metaG | ecosystem: Environmental > Aquatic > Non-marine Saline and Alkaline > Hypersaline >...
AACCGTCCTGAACTCGGGAGGTTCCAGGGTCTGCTAACGAGTTGTCGCGGACATGGTGACCGGTTGGACACCGTCGGCGCCAAACGGGCGCCGGTCTACTGGCCAGTTGTAACTGGCATGCGAGGCAAGCACACGCTCGTGAGGTGCGACCCACCTGAGAGGTACATCGCACCGGTGGCGGCGACAACTCGTTAGTGCACCCGAGGTTCCACGGGCACTTGACAACAAGTCATGACTTTGATAGAATGCGAATCAATTGGCGTAAAGGATATCTCCATAACTCATCTTCCTTGATGATGAACGACACTGCGGGAACGGGAGTGGCACCGGCATCTCTGACGCAGGTCGTCGAGAGCACAGACAAGTCGCCCAGGCCATTCATCGAGGTGGTGACGACAAGCGAGGACACGAGCAAGGAAACTCTCCACCTATCGTTAAGTAGCGCAACACGCCCTCAGGCCTACCCGAACCGCCTGCGAGATGATCCAGTCGAACACAGGACAAAGCCTTTCGGTCTCGCAACGGTCTTCTTGGTTGCTGGACGACGTCATTGACAACTTCATACGGGGTTGTAGAAGGCTTTCGCGATCGTCGCCTTCGCAGCCACTGCGTGTGGTTTGTGCCTGGATTCGTCGGCCGGGCAGGAGGGCGCTCGGGGACGCGGCGCTAGCTTGATTCCTATTCACGCGGTGCACCATCACGTGCATAGGCCCATCCAAATCGCTGTAGAGTACTGAGAGGAGAACAACCGTGAAAGACATACTAAGGAAGCTTCCGCGACACTGGATCAGCCTGGTCCTCCTCATCGCCAGCTTGATGCCAGCGAGCTATGTGCTGGCACGGACCGATGTCCCGGCCACCACCTTCGATAGTCCGACGCCGGGCATCCTGGGCCAACACACTGTACAGTCAGGTGAGAACCTGTACTGTATCGGGAGGGCATACGGCGTGGATCCAGCGGCCATCGCCAGCTCGAACGGCATCGTGAATCCGAACCTGGTCTACGCGGGGATGGTACTCGACATCCCCGACGTGCCGAAGACGCTTCCCGCCGGCCGCGTCTGTCCGGCTCAGTTCGGAAACGGTGCAACGCCTGAGCCAACGCCGGGATGTCGCTGGAATCACACCGTGGTTTCGGGGGACAACCTGTACCGCATCTCGCTTCACTACGGCGTGAGCATGTACGCCATTGCAGACGCGAACAGCATCGTCAACCTGAACCTGATCTACGTGGGGCAGGTGCTCTGCATCCCATAGCGGCTTGAGGCAATCCCCCCGAGACTCGTTTGAGACGAGTCTCGGGGGGTGCTGCACGGATCCCCTGAGGTCTCCTTCGGCGGGCACTGGTTCAACCGCCGATTGACGCGGCGCGCCGCTCAGGACGCCTGCTGACGCTGGCGAGTGTTCCACCCTCTCAGCACGCCATCGCTGCAAGCCAGGGGCTAGGCTATGATCTGCCCGAAGGCCTCGGCAGCGCTCTTCAAGTCCTCGTCGCCAATCCCGACGTGCGTCACGGCGCGGAAGCATCCCCCTCCCCGGCTGTTCACCAGGACACCCCGCTCTCTCAACTCAAGGTCCACCTGATCCGGGGATTTCGGTGCCTCTTCCGTGACAGTGAAGTAGACGATGTTGGTCGTCACGGGTGCCACCTCGACGCCAGGCATCTCCCCCAGGGCCTCAGCCAAGCGCTTTGCACGCGCGTGGTCGTCGGCGAGGCGGTCCGTCATCTTGTCCAGGGCCACGATACCGGCGGCAGCTATGACACCGGCCTGGCGCATCCCGCCCCCTACCACCTTGCGCGCGCGTCGCGCCTGCGCGATGAAGTCCACGTCGCCGCATAGCATCGAACCCACGGGCGCGCTCAGCCCTTTCGACAGGCAGAACTGGATGGAATCGACATCTCGAACGATCTCCTTCACATCGACCCCGAGAGCGACGGCCGCATTGAAGACCCGTGCGCCGTCCAGGTGCACACTCAAACCACGATCGTGAGCGAGTTCGGCAACCCGGGTCATGTAAGGGACCGGGAGCGCGGCTCCGTTGCAGACGTTGTGCGTGTTCTCCAAACAGAGAAGCCGGGTGCGGGGAAAGTGCGGGTTATCCGCCCGAATGGCCGCCCGAATGTCGTCAAGATGGAGCGTCCCGTCCGCTTGATTGGCCACGGTATGAGGGCTGATCCCGCCCAGCGCAGCCATGCCGCCCTGCTCGTATAGGAAGGTGTGGCTCTTGTCTCCCAATATGACCTCATCACCACGCCCACAGTGGGTCAGCAGCGCCACCAGGTTGCCCATCGTGCCGCTGACCACGAGGAGGGCCGCCTCCTTGCCGAGCTGCTCCGCCGCCTTCCGCTCCAGTTCGTTGACGGTGGGGTCGTCCCCGTAGACGTCGTCGCCCACCTCGGCCTCATACATGGCCTGACGCATCTCCGGGGTCGGTTTCGTGACGGTGTCACTACGTAGATCGATCATGTGCATTGTTATGTCCTCCACTGAAGGTTGCGGTCTGTACTAGACATTGAGTTTGTCACACCATTATAGCCTTCCCGGTACTTGGGTCAACACCGGAATTCACGATTGCGCTGGTTTGGCTTGACCTGTCCTAACCGTCACCTATAATCGATTGTGCACCGGGTCGTCGATCTCGGAACCCATCCAGCCCCAGGGGTAACCATACTAAAGGGAAAGGGAGAACAGCACCGTGGTAGAGAACAGCCCAAGCGACAGCCCCGGAGTGCGTGCCTTCGTGACTTTGGGCGAGTTCCTGGAGGCGGATGACTGGCACCCGCAGCGGCTGGGGGAGAAGACAATCTACCGCATGGTCTTCTCCGGCGAGAACGGACAAGTGGCCTGTTTCGCTCAGGTACGTACCGACTTGGAGCAGCTCGTCTTCTATGTCATGGCCCCAGTGAAGGTTCCAAAGGAGACCCGCCAAGCGGTGGCTGAGTACATCACGCGCGCCAACTACGGGCTGCGGATTGGCAACTTCGAGATGGACTTCCAGGATGGCGAGGTACGATACAAGAGCAGCCTGGACTTCGAGGATGTCGGCCTCTCCCCCGAGCTGATCCAGCACGCCATCTATCCAGCCGTGCAGACTATGGATCGATATCTCCCAGGCCTGATGAGGGTGATCTACGGCGGCACGTCGCCCGAGGAAGCCATCGACGCGATTGAGCAGTAGATAGCCCCCACACAAACGGAGCAGACGTGGACGTCATACTGACCCACGAGAACGCGGATTTCGATGCTATTGCCAGCTTGCTGGGCGCGAGCAAGCTATTCCCGGCCGCCCTCCCCGTCTTGCCCCGGCGTATCAACCGGAACGGAAGTGCCTTTCTCCAACTCTACGGAGCCCACATGCCTTTCGTCCACCCTGACGATCTACCCCACGAGGAGATCGAGAGAGCCATACTCGTGGACACCCAGAGCCTCACGACGCTCAAAGGCATGCCCCCCGATCTTCCGGTCGACATCATCGATCACCACAAGCTGGACCGCGATCTGCCTGACAACTGGTCTTTCTCCGGCGAACCGATTGGGGCCACCACGACCCTCTTGCTTGAAGAGATCTCGGCACGCTTCCTCAAGCTCAGCGATCTGGAGGCGACGCTGTTGCTGCTCGGGATCTACGAAGACACAGGGTCGCTGTCGTACCAATCCACCGGCGTACGGGATATCCGCGCCGCCGCCTGGCTCATGGAGCAAGGCGCCCGACTGGAATTGGTCAATGAGTTCCTGCACCACCCCCTGGACCCGGAGCAGAGGGAGCTTTACGAGCGACTGTTGGAACAGAGTGAGACCTTCGAGATAGACGGACACGCCATCATCATCGCCATGGAGCGTGCACCAGGCTTCACGAAGGGCCTCTCTACCATTGCCCACAAGCTGCGGGACCTCCTCGAGCCTTCGGGGCTATTCATGTTTGTCGCGTTGGACGGACGCGTCCAATTGGTCGCCCGGAGCACGACAGACGACATCGACGTGTCGGTGGTCGCCAAACACTTCGGCGGCGGCGGACACGCCCGTGCAGCTGCGGCGCTGATCCACGACCGCAGCCTGGAGGACGTCCGGCAGACTCTTCTGGAGATGCTCCACGACATTGTCGAACCGGCTGTCACGGTCGCGGAGGTGATGTCCTTAGGCGTGCAAGTATTGTCCCCGGACGACAGCGTGGGCGATGCGGCAGCGCACATGCGACGGACTGGGCACGAGGGCTATCCGGTGGTGGAGGAGGGCCGAGTCGTGGGGCTGGTGACCCGTCGAGCCGTCGATCGGGCTCAGCAGTTCGAGATGACGAAAACGTCGGTCACCCAGGTAATGGAGGCAGGCAACGTCACGGTCAGCCCCCAGGATTCGGTAGAGTATCTCCAGCAACTGATGATCGAAAGCGGTTGGGGACAGATCCCAGTGGTCGACTGCGGTGAGGTCGTCGGGGTCGTGACCCGCACGGATCTGATCAGGCTGTGGGGCGTGCCCGAGGAGCCGTCACGCCGGCTGGGCATAGCCGCCCGGCTACGCCGAGGACTATCTGAGCCGGTTCTCACCGTGGTGCGGCGCGTGTCGCAGGCGGCCCACGAGATGGGCTTCGTGCCCTATTTCGTGGGCGGTCTGGTGCGAGACCTTCTCCTCGGCCAGCCCATCGTGGACCTGGACATGGTCATCGAGGGTGATGCCATTTCTCTCGCCGAACGGTTGAGCCGGAGGGTGGGCGGACGGGTGATTGCACACAACCGGTTCGGTACAGCGAAGTGGATACTTTCCGACAAGGTATGGGCCAAGGTCACCGATGACGTTTCACGCAAGGGTACACTGCCCCCCAGCGTCGACTTCGTCACCGCTCGAACGGAATTCTACACCCATCCGACTGCCCTTCCGCAGGTGGAACAGAGCTCGATCAAGCAGGATCTCCACCGAAGGGATTTCACGATCAACACCCTGGCCATCCGGCTCGATCCAGATCACTGGGGCGAACTGCTGGACTTCTACGGCGGCGAGGAGGACCTGGAGAAAGGCGTCATTCGGGTGCTCCACAGCCTGAGTTTCATCGACGATCCGACACGGATTCTCCGCGCTGCCCGACTGGAGAGCCGTTTGGGCTTTCATCTCGATCCGCGGAGTGAGGAGCTGATCGATGACGCCTTGCCCCTGTTGAAGCGTGTGAGCGGCGACCGAATCCGTCACGAGTTCGAGCTGATCTTCCGTGAGGAGGAGCCGGAGCGCGCTATCTGTCGACTCGATGAGCTGGGGGCTCTGGATCGGATTCACTCGAACCTCACGTGTGATCGCTGGCTCGAGCGAAAATACCGCTTCCTGCGTGACGCACTTGACCGGGACTTGTGGGGACTCGAGCCAGGGGATATGCTGTTTATGCACCTCGCTCTCTTGGGCTATGGCCTGGATCAAGAGGGGTTGAAGGCACTCAGCAGACGGCTGAAGCTGAAGCGCGAACAAGAGAAGGATCTGCTCGTCCTCCTGGACTTGCAGGGGCGACTGCCTGAGCTTTCCCGGTTGGAGCGGGCAAGCCGTATCACTCATCTACTGGAGCCATACCCGACCCGAGTGCTGGCCGTGATATGGGTCGCCAGTGAGAGCGATTTGATCCGCAAGCGGCTGCTCCGATATCAAACAGACTGGCGCATTGTAGAGGCGGCGCTCACGGGATCGGAACTGAAGGCCATGGGCCTTAGACCCGGCCCACTCTTCGGGGATCTCTTGGACACCCTGCGAGACGCTCGCCTAGATGAACAAGTGAGCACCCGGGGCGAGGAGGAAGCTCTGGTACGAGAGATGCTGGCCTCCCGCAATCAGACCGAGGAGAACGGATGAGCGAGCAAACTGGACGCGTCTTGGTTGACCCACGACGAGGCCCCACGTTCTCAAGGATCGTCGAGGGACAACCGATTGAAATCCAAGATCGGGAACTGATCCCGCTGGTGCGCGTGACTGGTTGGGTCAGGCGGCGGGCTTCGCTTCGTGGCGACGCAGTGGAGGCGCACGGGTACGGGTTCGTCCACATGAAACCAGTTGGGATGGTAGAGAGAGAGGGGACTGACGAGCGTAGGCACACCCTTCACGACGCCACGATGCGTGCCCTGGGGGTGTTGTTGCTAGCGGGCTTGCTGGTGTCCTGCGTCTCGATCCTGCTTGTCCATTTTGGACAGAGCATGCAGCAGGTCGAACCCCCGGATCGATCTGCTTGACAACGCAACAGCGCATGGTTATAATCAATTTCACAATAGGGTTTTCAAGGAGAGAAACCATGACCAAGGTCGAACTAAGGAACGGCGAATCGTTCGAATCCCTGCTGAAGCGGTTCAACAAGCAAGTGCACAGCGACCGTGTGCTATGGGAAGCACGACGACGGCGCTTCTTCGAGAAGCCCAGTGTGGTCCGGAAGCGGAAGCAGGCGGCTAAGCTGCGAAAGAGCCGCCAGCAGACACTCAAGGATCAACAGGGCAGCCTCTAAGCGGGTAAGCGTGAGTCTCAAAGAGCAGCTGCGGCACGATCTCAAGGACGCGATCCGTTCGGGGGCTGAGATCCGCAAACGGGTCATTCGTATGGCTCTGGCCGAGATCACCAACGCCGAGATCAAGCAGGAGATGGCATCGGGTGCGGCTGAGTTCAGCGAGCAAGATGTCCTCTCGGTTCTGCAGAAGCAGGCCAAGCAGCGAGAGGAGACCATCGAAGAGCTGGAGCGCGTAGATCGTCCTGAGTTGCTTGCAGCAGAGAAGAAAGAGTTGGCTGTCCTGGAGGAATACCTCCCGGAGCAACTCTCACGAGAGGAGATTGTCGAGGAAGCTCGAGAGGTCATCAAAGAGGTCAACGCAACAGGTATGAAGGATATGGGCCCGGTAATGGGCCGGTTGATGTCCAAGCTGAAGGGACGGGCTGACGGTCACGTCGTCAACGACGTGGTCCGGGATTTATTGACCAGTCGCTAGATACTCGCTGCTGAGCGAGACATACTAGAATAACGAGAGGGAGCGCCTTGGGTGCTCCCTTTTGTTGCTGTCATATGTGTGCGAGGACATTGAAGGCAAATAACGGCAACGGAAGGCGTGAGGCACCGCGTGGGAACGGCCGCCATTGGTGGGCGTGGGTGCGGCTGATCCTCCTCGGAACTGCGCTGGCGACCGTGACCGGCCTGGTGATGGTGCAGCCCCTGCTGCCCACAGACCAGGTCAGCCTGGAAGTGGGGGATGTCGCTCCAGACACTATTCCTGCGCCTTACACCCTTTCCTACGACAGTGCCATCCGACGGGAGGAAGAACGGGAGAGCGCTTCCTCCAGTGTCAATCCCATATACACGTCTCCCGAGGGTGATCTGGCACGGCAGCAGTTGGAGCGAGCCCGCGAGGTGCTCGACTATCTTGGATCAGTCCGCGCGGATCCTCTGGCATCCACAGCCCAGAAGCGGGCGTGGGTCTTAGCCGTTCCCGAGTTATCCAGCCTGTCCTCCGCCGTCATCGATAGTATGCTGGCCGTGTCGGACCAGAGCTGGGACCGTCTCCAGCTTGAGACCCTGGACGTGATCGGCGAAGTGATGCGTCAGGAGATCCGTGAAGGGGAGATCAATCACGTCCGTGGAGAGGTGCCACGAATGATCGGCCTTGATCTCTCCGACGCGGAAGCCGCCGTCGCTGCCGCCCTGACCCAGTCCTTCGTGATCTCCAACTCCTTCCTGGATCCGGAGGCCACGGCCGCCGCCCAGGCCGCGGCGCGCGAGAATGTCGGGCCGGTGGCTCGACGTTTCGAGGAGGGACAGGTCATTGTCCGTCAAGGCGACCGAGTGCGGGCCTTGGATATCGAGGCCCTTGATCAGTACAATCTCCGTCAGCCACGCACCCAGTGGACGGACATCGTGGTGTCGGGGGTGCTGGCAATCCTGGGCGTCACCGTGTTCTACCTGTACCTGGGACGGTTCAGCCCCACGGTGGTCTGGAAAGGCCAGCAACCCTCTCTGCTTGTGCTGTTGACCACGGTTTTCGTGCTTGGTTCAGGGCTGATGGTGCCGGCCGGTGGGGTTTTGCGCTACCTGGCACCAGTTCCTGCCCTGGGCATGCTGCTCACCGCCACCCTGGGCCGGCACGCCGGGGTGGCAGCAGCGGTATTCCTGGGTGTTCTGACAGGCCTCATCGCTGATGGATCGCTGGACATGACGATCTATGCCACCACGGGCGGATTGATCGCCGCATTGGCCCTCGATCGCGTGGAGCGAATTGGAGAGATGTTCAAGGCCGGTGCCTTTGTCGCCCTGACGCACCTGAGTGTCCTTGGAGTCTTCCACCTGGCTGAGGACGGCGCACTGCCCACTGAGCTCATAGCATCGGGGCTGGCCGGAGTGGTCAACGGGGGGATATCGGCAAGCCTCGCGTTGGGTGTGCTCTTTCTCATCGGACCACTATTCGACATCGTCACAACGATGCGGCTCATCGAACTGAGCAGGCCCGAGCACCCCCTGCTCCAGCGTATGCTCCGCGAGGCGCCAGCCACTTATCACCACAGCCTTATGGTCGCTAACTTGGCGGAGCAAGCTGCGGAGGCTATTGAGGCCAACGCGCTCTTGACTCGCGTCGGTGCATACTACCACGACATCGGAAAGATAGCCCGCCCCTATTTCTTCTCTGAAAACCAGACGGAGGGGCTCAATCCCCACGACCGCCTTGATCCAGAGACGAGTGCTGAAGTGATCATCGGCCACGTCACCGACGGCATCAAGCTTGGCCGCCGCTACCGGCTACCAAGCCGCGTCCGCGCCTTTATTCCCGAGCATCACGGCGGGTCTCGAGTTAGCTTCTTGTATCAGAAAGCAGCGCAGTTAGCAGGGAGCGAGGTACTCGTCAACGAGGAGAATTTCCGTTACCCCGGCAAAAAACCCCAAAGTCGAGAGACGGCTCTGGTGATGCTGGCCGACGGGTGCGAGGCGGCCGTTCGCTCCGCGCGACCCGAGAGCGGCAAGGAGGTGGCCGGCATCGTTGACGGGATCATCGACCAGCGGGTTGAGGATGGTCAACTGAACGAGTCAGGCCTGACCCTGCAGGATGTGGAGGCTATCAGGCGTGTCTTTGCATCGGCCCTCAAAGGCACTTTTCACCCCAGGATCAAATACCCGGAGAGACTTGGAGAGGAGCAGCCCATCGAATCGAGAGTCGCCGAAGGGGAAGAGGGATGAGCCATCACACGATAGACATACAGATCGAGAAGCCCTATCGGTCGGCCGCCGACACGGAGGCCCTGCGAAAGGCCGCCGGGGAGACGCTCGTGCACGAGCAGGTCGACGATCCCGCTGAGCTGGTTGTGGTGATCACCGGGGACGAGACCCTGCACGACCTGAACCGCCGTCACCGTGGGGTCGATGCGGCGACGGATGTGCTCGCGTTTCCTCACCAGACGAAAAGCCCTCCCCCGTTCGCCTTCGTCGATGCCCCAGGCTTGCCCCGTTATCTGGGCGACGTCGTGATCTCCCTGCCTCGGGCCCGTGCTCAGGCGGAGAAGGCGAAGAACACTCTTCAGGCAGAACTTCAGCTTCTGGTGGTGCACGGGGTCCTGCATCTGCTCGGCTACGATGATCAGGCCGGACACGAGCGCGCCCGGATGTGGCATGCCCAGAAAGCGGTCCTTGAGACGATGGGCGTCGATGTGAATCTGCCGGACTAGCCATGCGTAGCCGGAACCTCCTGGAGGCATTCCGCTTCGCCTTCGCCGGCCTGTGGTATACCCTCTGCACCCAGCGCAATATGCGAATCCACCTCGCGATCGCCGGCGCCGTGACCGCGGTAGGCATCTGGTTGGAGCTCTCTGCTGAACGATGGGCAATCATTGTTCTCACCAGCGGACTGGTACTCGTCACCGAGATGACGAACACGGTGATCGAGAACCTCGTCGATCTCATCTGCCCCGAGTACCATCCGTTAGCCAAGGTGGTCAAGGACGTCATGGCGGGCACGGTGGTCCTTGCGGCGGTGATCTCGGTAATCGTCGGGCTGCTAATCATAGGTCCGCCTCTTCGGAGCAAACTGGCAGGCTGACTGACCTGGAGCAGCCACGTGAAAGACGGCTTCAAGAACAGAAAGGGATTTCATCCTACAGCACAGGTGGTCAGTTGATGGGTGGTTATAGCTAGTTGATTAGGAGGAGTAGCGTATGCACGAGCGAGACAAGGTCTATCTCACGCCCGAGGGAGAACAGAAGCTCAGAGAAGAGTTGGGCAAGTTGGTCAATGTGAAACGGCCTGCGCTGGCGGAGAGACTGCGGAAGGCCATCGCGCAGGGAGACCTCTCAGAGAATGCCGACTACAAGGCAGCCAAGGAGGAACAGTCCTTCCTGGAGGGCCGCATCCAGGAGGTCGAGGCGATGCTGCGTAACGCGGAGATCATCGAGGAGATCCGTGACACCGAGGTCGTGTCCTTAGGCAGCTATGTCACCGTCGTCGAGGAAGGTACGGAGAGGCCAGAAACCTTCCGCGTGGTCGGAACAGCGGAGGCGGACCCGATCAACGGGAAGGTCTCGCACGAGTCGCCGATGGGCCGGAACCTACTGGGGCGCAAGGTCGGTGACGTGGTGACGGTGGAGGCCCCAGCAGGGACCATCGCTTTCGAGATCAAGGACATCAGCTGTGGGTGATTCTATGTCCGCAGGGGACGCTCTCGGCGCGCTCCACCGGGAGATGAGAGCATGCCGCCGATGCCTGGACGAGGGACACTCGATTGTACCTGGAGCCGTGATGTCCGGGCCGTCCACAGCGCGGGTGATGATCGTAGGGCAGGCTCCAGGCTCGACGGAGTGCGACACCGGGCGCCCTTTCAATGGGCCGTCCGGCACCCGCTTGTTTGACTGGCTGGCGGAGGCCGGTTGGGACGAGCGGGATTTCCGTACCACCCAGTATATGACCGCCATCACCAAGTGCTACCCGGGGAGGGCGTCCAGCGGCAAGGGTGACCGAGCCCCCTCGGGGGCTGAACAGAAGCTCTGCGCGCCCTTCCTGGACCGGGAGATAGCGCTGGTGGCACCCGAGGTGATTATCCCGGTGGGGAGCATGGCGGTGCGGAAATTCGTCGGCCGGGTCCGCCTGACCGACGTCGTGGGGAAGAGAGTCGAACAAGAGAACTGCCTGATCATACCTCTACCTCACCCAAGCGGGGTGAACCTGTGGCTCAATCGCGAGGAGAACCAAGAGCGAGTGAGCCAGGCACTGGGCCACTTGCGGCAGTTGCAGCGAGAGCGAGGCTGGTAGTCTGAGACAAGAAATCTTCATGTGCAGACCAAGGATGTGGATGTCCGTGGCTCTGGCACTCACGTTGGTGGCCTGCCAAGCATCCGTCGAGCCTTCACCGCCTCGTCCCACCACGACCCCCGACGCCTGCGTCGAGCCCGCCCTGATCGAACTGGACGAAGGATGGCGCTTCAGTACGGACCCCGACGACGTGGGGATCTCCCGTGGCTGGAGCGAGCCCTCCTTTGCCGACGGCGACTGGCGCCACCTCTCCCCGGGAAGGCCCTGGGAGGAACACGGTCTGGACTACGACGGTGTCGCGTGGTATCGGACAACCTTGACCCTGCCGGCCTGGTCACGGGTCTACCTCGGGTTTGGCGAGATTGATGACACGGCCACCCTCTGGGTGAATGGCAAGCAGCAGATGAGCTGGGAGGCCGGGGATCGACACTCGGAGGCCCAGGCCCTGGACATCACAGGTTTAGCCGACCCCGGGGCTGGAGTTGCTCTCGCGCTGAGAATCAGCGACCGGGGTGGCTACGGAGGGGTCAAGGGCGCCATCCGACTGAGTGACGAACCCCGAGGCGTCATGGGAGGGCCGGAGTATGTCAGGTATCTGTTCGAGTCCCATCCAGACTGGCCAATGCCAGGATGGCTGCGCGGGGGACCGCTGGCGTACACGATGACCGGACGTCCGGAGTCCGGTGTGGAAGCCCTGGTACGGTCTGACGGAGCGGTGGCGCCGTGGGCAACGGGGCCGACCGCCGAGTTATGGCTCTACGATCCCTCCACTGGAAGCCTGGCCACGGGACCGGCCGACAGCACCATCTTCTCCCTGTACGAAGGTCACCTCCCGATGCCGGCCTGGCAATGGGAGGCCATGGGAGCCGGTGTGACTAGCGTGCTCTACAGTGACGCAGGCGATGATGCAGTACGATGGCAGGCCTCGCTGCGCAATGGAACAGAGGAGCCTCTTGAGCTGATCGTGTTGCTGGTGGTGCGCCCCCTGGGGATCAATCGGTCACTGGCGCCGATCTGCTCAATCGGGCTAGAGGGGAAATCCCGCGTGTGGATGGACGGAAGCCCGTATCTGTTCGCCGGAACAGAGCCCTCAGAAGCCGGCGTTTCCTCCCTCCAAGGTGTCATGGCGGCCGCTCTGCGTGGCACAGCACCGGACGGTGAGCGGACTTCATCCCACCGGTCTGGTCTTGGAGCGGGGACGATGGTCTATCCGTTGGAGCTGAGTCCGGGAGAATCGGAGACGTTCTCGTTTGCATTCCCAGTCGCCCGGCACGCTGCGGGGGATCGAGAGCCGCTCCCGTCCATGGACCATGATGGACTGTCGGAAACGACGGCTGAATGGGAAAAGGCCGTCGACCAGGTGGGCATCTCCGTCCCGGACGAGTTGATCGAAGGAGGGGTGAAGGCCTCCACAGCTTACCTCCTTCTGGCCCTTGATCTCAAGGGTCCCCATCCGGGGCCGTTGGCGCACGACTCTATGTGGGTTCGCGATGCAGCGTATGTAGGCCTGGCGCTTCTGCAGATGGGACACGCCGATAAGGTACGGAGCTACATCCCGGACCTCCTAGCCGCGCAAGAGGAAGACGGACGCGTGCCCCCGATTCAGGGGGACGATATACCGTGGGACGACGAGGAATGGGATGCGCAGGGACAGATGATCTTCCTGGTCACGAGCTACTACCGCTATACGGGAGAGTTACCCGCGCTTGAGGCCTGGTACCCAGCGTTGCGGTCTGCGGCCGACTTCATCATCGAACTCCGAGCCACCAAGGCTGACCCCGGCGGCCCCACTGCCGGTCTCCTTCCCCCGAGTAAGAGCGCTGAGGACCTGGGGCCCGAGGACAGGCACTACTACTGGGACGACTTCTGGGCTGTGGTCGGGCTGCAGGAGGCGGCCTATGCTGGCCGGGTGCTCGGGGAGCTGGAGGATGCGGACCGCTTCGAGGCCGAGGCCGACGACTTGCGTCAGGCAATCCTCGACTCCGTGGAGCACTTGATGGGAGAGGAGCCCGAGTACGTCCCCGGCGCCGTCGAGGACCTGGAGAGCTCCGCTATGGCTCGCGGCACCGTGCCCGCTCTCTGGCCGGTACGCGTGTTGTCGCCCGAAAGCGCACTGATGCAGCGTTCCTTCGATGTTTATCACGAGCGCTGGGTTGCCCCGGACGCCGGAGGGTTCCGTCACCGGCAGGGGCAGTTCTGGCCCTACGGGGGATTGGAGCTCGCGCACGCGTATCTGCGGCTCGGGCGTACCGACGTGCTCCATGAGATCTTGGGTTGGACCTTGACGCATCAGACTCTTGAAGGTACCTATGCGTGGGCTGAGCAGGTGAATCCGGAGAACGGGGGCATCTCGGGAGGGGACATGCCCCACGCCTGGGCCGCCGCCAGTTACGCCACGCTGGTGCGGGAGATGATCGTGACGGAGAACGAGGAACGTCTGGAGCTCTTCACCGGCGTACCCGATTGGTGGTTCGAAGGAGATAGGAAGATCACGCTCACCCGGGCACCAACCCACTTCGGGGCGCTAGACCTCCACACGGACGGAAACGTCCAGCAGACCGATGACGGATGGACCGGGGTGCTCCGGCTCACGCTATCGGGCGCAAAGCCTCCAGGAGGCTTCCACTGGCGAATGCCCTACGAGCCTGCGTCCATTGACGGACCGCCCGGGTTGATCGTGGAGGACGGTTGGCTAACCGTGCCCGGGTCTGGCGGCACTGTGCGCCTGTCCTTCTCCACCGCGACCCCATAGCCGCCGTCGTGACATGGGCGTCCTGGCGCTCGGGCCCTCCCGTAACCGTGTTCCCAAGAGGATTGGTGTGAGTCTGACGTCTATGCATCAGGAACCAGCTGGCGCTGATGAGCGATAATCCAGAAATTCGGCACACGAGGCTCCGCCAGTGGGGGTTGGTAGGGCTCTTCCTGTTGGCGTTTTTGCCACGTGCGCTGTATCCGGTATCGCGCGCACTACAGTGGTATTTCCGCTCAGGGGAGTTCTTCCAGGCCGTCCTGCACGGCGACTGGTCCGGGACGCTGCTATCCGAGCATCCGGGCGTTCCAGTGATGTGGCTCTCGGGGGCCACACTCTGGGCCTGGCACGGTCTACGGTCCCTCATCGGCTTGAATCCTCCGACACCCCTGGAGACCGAGGGGTACGCCTTTTTCGATCAGGTGGCCGTGGGCGTGTTGCCGCTGGCACTCGTCGTCGCATTGGGCATCGTGTGGGGATGGAAGCTGCTGCGGCGGCTCTGGGGCGAGAGAGTGGCCTGGGTCACTGCAGCCCTCTGGGCCCTGGATCCATTCTTCCTGGCCAACTCGAAGACCCTCCATCTAGATGCATTGCATTCCGTACTCACGGTGCTCACCGCCCTATGGCTGCTCCTGTACGTACGGGAGCGAGAGGAAAGACAACTGGTCCTGTCGGGAATCCTCGGTGGGTTGGCCATACTCACAAAGATAACGGCCGTGTTTCTGGTCCCGTTCGTGGGTGTCGCACTTTTTCTCTCCCTCACTCGGGACAATGATGGAAAAGGGAATGACATCTCACTTGGGCTGGGCTCGATCAGTCAGCACCTCATGCGCCCACTGTTCGTTTGGTTGATCGTCGCTCTAGGCCTCGCTGTCGTGCTGTGGCCCTCACTGTGGGTGCAGCCCCAGGAGAGCATTCGCTTCATCATCGAGGAGGGGATCCTCACCAAGGTCAATCCGACCCACGCCTTGCCGCGATTCTATCGAGGAGACATTCTAGTAGGTGATCCAGGCATGACCTACTATCTGGATACCCTGCTCTTCCGGACGACCTTCGTGACCCTGCCGTTCGCGATATTGGGACTCGGGAGAGGTCTCCTCCGGCGGCAAGGTAGGGGGTCCAAGGTCTTGCTGGCCGTTTTCGCCCTACTCTATTTCACGCAGATGATACTCGGGGGGCGCAAAGAGGAACGGTATATGCTCCCCGTACTACTCGTCATCGACGCATTCGCCGCGCTAGGGATTGTCTGGCTGGTGGATTACGTGCTGACCAATCCGCGAGGGCGGATCGCCCTGACCGCCGTCTTGGTCAGTGCCCAGGCGTGTCTCGTTCTCGCCAGGCATCCGTACTACGGCACTCACTATAACGGCCTGTTGGGAGGCGCTCAGACTGCGTCCCGGGTGCTTCCCTTGGCCGAGTTCGGCGAAGGTCTTGATCTGGCCGGACAGTACATCGAAGACCAGTTGGCTGGAGAGGACGGTACGGTGGCTACCCAGTTCCTCGCCAACGAGATGGTTGTTCAGCACGTCCGGGCACCGGTCTACGATTTCGCGCAGGTTGGACAGGACGCCGACTACCTGGTGTTTGGGACCCAGTACACAACGCGAGGAGGTGCCTACCCGAGATGGGGAGCATTGTGGGAACAGACTTACAAGTTCCGTGAGCCGGCCTTCGCGGTCCGGTTTGCTGGCCTTCCCTACGCCTGGGTCCATCGTCCCGGCGCCGACCCCATGGTACCCCAGCCCGTAGACGCTCAACTTGGAGAGTCCGTGGAATTTGTGGGCTACCGGCTGGCGGAGTCTAGGGTGGCGCCGGGAGAGTCTCTGTTGCTGACACTGTATTGGCAGGCGACGGCGCCCGTGGATGGCGCCTTCAAGGTCTTCGCCCACATACGGGGCCCGGGGGAGCAGCTTATGGCCCAACGGGACAGCGTCCCGGGACGCGGCACACAACCAACAACCAGCTGGTCTCCCGGCGTGTTGATCGAGGACCCATACGTCATCGAGATCCCCAACTCCGCAGCTTCAGGAAACTACGAGATCCACGTGGGCATGTATGACCCGACGACAATGGAGCGCTTGCCGGCGCGGAATGCCGAGGGGACGCGTGTTTTGGACGATAGCCTGTTCCTGACCCAAGTGCGCATTCGACCTCGGGTACCCTCGTGGCGCTGGGCCCTTTCGGCGATCTGGCTGGCGTCTACCGCCGCTGTAGCGGGACACGCTACGTTATCCTCGATGAATCAGGACACCAAGAAGAGTTCCTAGCTCGACCATCGGACACGCCACCAGGCATCCGTCGCTATCTGTCGCACCCAGCCCCCCTAGACCCCTCCCCTGCCCTTGGCAACCAGCGGAAGCGCGCTCAAGAATGAATGCGCGCAGAGATCCCGGCAGATTGACAAGTCGCCCAACGGCTAACTGGCAGCGCCGCGGCAGCACGCAGCTCGCAGCAGACCACTTGCGCACTGAAGACAATGGGTTAGCATACAGAACTCAGGCCGTCGCTATGCCTATGCCGGTCGGATAAGCCCATCGAGGTTGAATGAAACGACTCGCAGAAATCTGCGACAGAAGGGCAGGACTGCTTGCGCTCATAGGTTATGCGCTCTTCACAGTCTTGATGACCCTCCCAGTCACAACGCGACTCACGACCCATCTAGTCGGCTGCGGTAACGATCCGTACGTCCACTATTGGAACACCTGGTGGGTGGGGGAAGCACTGAGACGCGGGACGAATCCATACTTCACGGACATGCTTTTCCACCCCAACGGCGCCAGCCTGGTCTACCACAACTTCGCCTGGCTCAACATCGCGGGTTCACTGGTGCTGAGGCCGTTCGCGGGGCCCGTGGGCGCCTATAACCTCGTCTACCTGGCCAATATGGCTCTGTGCGGGTTCGCCATGTACCAGCTGACCAACTACGTCGTAGGCTCTCGGGGGGCTGCCTTCATCGCCGGGTTGGTGCACGCCTTCTGGCCTTACCGCATGCAACGCGCTGTTCATCCGAATCTTATCAGCACGCAATGGATGGTCTGGTTCTTATTGTTTCTCATGAAGACCGTGCGAGAGGGAAGACGACGGCACACCCTTCTGACGGCGCTCTTCCTGACGCTCACTGCCCTTGCTCGGCTTCAGTTGTTTGTCCTGGCGCTATTCCCGGCTGCCTTGTATCTAGCCCACAGCTTCTTCACGGAACGCGAGCGCTGGAAATGGGGTACGTTCGGCCGCCTGACGACGATCGCCGCGATAACGACTATGGCGCTGGCGTACCCTCTCTTCCCGCTGGTTCAGCAGCAGATCGCGGGCGAGCATCCGGGGGATCTGTTCCTCGATGAACAAACAACGGATCAATCGGACCTGCTGGCCTATGTGTGGCCTAACACGGACCACCCCCTCCGCGAGGCATTCCTTCGCAACCCGTTCGATGCAACGGTCGTGTTCATAGGCTACTCAACACTAGCTCTGGCGATCTATGGCGTAGTCCGGGAACGCAGCCAAACTCGGATGTGGATTCTGATGGCGGTGATGAGCTTCGTCTTGGCCTTGGGCCCGTCGCTGCGGTTTGCGGGGCAGGTCTACGATCATATTCCGCTGCCCTATAGGCTCGTGGGGTGGACCTTTCCGGTCCGGATTATGCGGAACCCACACCGGTTCAACATCCTCCTGGCAATACCTGTGGCCGTGCTGGTCGGCTTCGGCGTCCGCGCCATTCTCAAGCGCCGCCGCCAGGTGGTAGCCTATGGTTTGGCCGGCCTGGTCCTGTTCGAGTATCTATGGTTCCCAATGCCCACTCTGGCGCTCGAGCATTCCCCGTTCTATGACGAACTGCGCGCAGAGGAGGGTGTCTTTGGCCTATGCGACCTGCCTATGGGGTTCAGCGGACCGGCCAAGTTCTATATGTACCTTCAGACCATCCACGAGAAGCCCATCATTCAGGGCAAGATGTCACGCCCCCAGCGGACGGTCAACGATTTCATCGATGGTGATCCTTTCACAAAGCATTTCCGGCTGACAAAGAACCGAGTCGATCCGGAGCTGACGGCTGTCTCGCGCCATTTGAACTACCTGGCTGAGGCCGGGTTCCGCTACATCATCCTCCATCGAGATCCTCAGCTCGAAAAACGACAACCAACCGATGAGCACTGGATGGAGTGGCAGGATTGGCTGGTCGCCGAACCCATCTATGAAGATGATCGAATCGCTGTGCATCGCACGAGCCTGGAGTACGGTCGGGACTTCACCTTCGAACGGGACCTAGGAACAGATGTCGGGATCGTCCGGGCCAGAGAGATCCCAGGCTCGCTGAAGCAGGGCAATGTGTTGGAGTTTGAGCTTCTCTGGGGAAGCCGCGAAGCCCCGCGGCGAGACCTGAGGGCGCGCTTCTCGCTTGTCGACGGGCAGGGGGTCGAACGGCAATCGGTGAGGGCCAAGCCCTGCGAGGAGTGGCCTACGAGTGAGTGGCCGCCCCATGCCTTAGCCATCGGCCGTCACGCATTTCAGATAGACCCGCGTCTGCCAGCGGGCGAGTACTCATTGACGGCTGAAGTGGTCGGTGTTGGGCATCGAGCAACGGTGGCAAAGCTGACGATTGAAGCACTTCCAAGGGTATTCAAGCGACCAACCGAGATGATGCGCGCCGTTGACGCAAGTCTCGGTGAAGAGATCCGACTGCTAGGCTACGATCTCGTGCAAGAAGATAACGACTTGGAACTGACGTTGTATTGGCAAGCGGTCGAACGACCAGCAGGTTACTACAAGGCCTTCGTCCACGTGCTGCATCCCGGATCAGGCGCCGTTGTTGCGCAACACGACGCCGTGCCGCGTGATTGGACGTACCCGACCAACTGGTGGGAGAGGGGCGAGGTCGTCAGCGACACGATCGTCTTGTCGATGGGGGATGTGCCGTCTGGCAAGTATAAGCTCGCCGTCGGAATGTATGAGCCCGATGTTGGGGACCGGCTCGCCGTGAGAGACGAAGCAGGCACACGACAGCCGAAGAACCATCTGGTGCTACCGGACGGCATCGCGTGGTGACTGAGCCGATCAGAGGACGCGACCGTGACTGCGTCGGAGGCCACTTTGGCTGGTCACGTCCAGCGGGCCTGCGGGCATCTCTGAGCGTCACGCCCAAGCAGGCCGTCCCAAAACGGGGAACGCCTGCTGGGCTGGAACTCCTGAGCCCAATGGACGAAAGAGGCCACACCTCCGTGGGTCATCTCAGCGACCTCGGTTGTCCTCCCAGTCAATTGGCCCTCGGAGGCGCAGCTCAGAGCCGCTGCACGGTAGAGGCTCGTAGGAGAATCTCTGGTTATCGTGGAGGTTCTGCAGGAGACAGCAGTGAAGCAGTCCACTGAGGGTTGGAGACGGACGCTCGGCTGGGTCGGGCTGTTGGCAGTCCTGGTGGGATTGAATTACGTGCGCAGCACGACTAGACTCACGCTGCCGACGCTAAGGGTGGAGGACGGCACGCATGTTTTCGCCCACTTCTATGAGAATCGTAGTGTCGCGGAGATCTTCCGCTTCAAGGCAGGCTACGTTCCTTTGGTGGCGAACATCATTGGGTGGCTATCTGTGCGGCTTCCGACCCGATTCATACCGTACGGGCTCACCTGGTTTCCTCTGGCTCTCTTTGTAGGCACGTGCAGCATTGTCGTCTCCAGGCGTTATGCCGCCTGGATTCCCTCCCAAGAGGTGAGGGGGCTCATCGCCATGCTCTTTGTCCTGTCTCCTCTGGCCAACACCAATCTCCGGGCCCATACGGACTACTCGATATGGACCACGCTATTCATGCTGATCCTGCTGACGGCGCGCCCTCTCCCCCGTCGGCCATGGCCCAAGGCCCTCAGCCTGGGCACCGTGAGCCTACTGATCTGGTCGCATCCACTCACCATCGTGGCGCTGCCGGTGGTGGTGTTTTTCCTCATCCGCGAGCGCGGAGACCGCGCGCTGTATGGCATCACGGCGTTGAACCTGATCATCCATCAGCTGGTCGGGGTGGCATCCTCAAGCGTCTTTGGGAGTATGAAGGGTGCAGCCGTCTTGAGGAAGATTACGGCGGCGGCTGGCTGGACTGTGATTGTGACGGCCAAGACGGCGTTTGCAGCCGTCTTCGGGACATCTCCTCTGGACTGGGCAAATGGGCGCGCCGCCTATCTGTTCGTCGTCTGGGGGCTAGTGTTGGTCGGGACCCTGGCCTACGTGTTTCACAGGGTTCGCCATACTAGAGGCCCGATCCTGCTCTCACTCTACTACATTGTCTCTCTCACGTTCCTGAGCCTCATCAGTCGAGGCTATGACACTGCAGGCCTCATAGAGGGAGGAAGGCGCTACGTCCACGTCCAGGGGCTACTCTTTCTACTGATATACGGCTTGCTGGGCTACGAACTCGGGACGCAGACCCTTGCCCACTACGACAGCAGGCTCCCCCGTCACGGGCGAGGCTTGATCAAGAGATTGGCCACGACACTCCCTGTAGGGATCCTGCTCTGCCATCATCTCGTTATGGGATATGACGTGGGTGACCCGCCTTCGCACGCCGTGGAGAACGGACTCATCGTTCGACGTTTCTTCGATGAACTAGCCGAACTCGAAGCAGTCAAGGGCTCTCACAGGGGGATCTACCTTGTCGGGAGCAAGGTCGATGATTGGCCCATCGTCGTCGACACCCGTTGACGATGGGCCGCAGCGGTCGCTGCTGAGTGCACCGCCCCTATCCTGCTCCGGGCGGATCTCGTAAGAGGGTGCGTGAGCACGGACTCTGCGTGACCGCAGCCCCTCTGCTGCTGACAAAGGGCTGAGTTTGACGAGGCTTCCGGCGTGAATGGGGCAGCGGGATCGAGCCGGCTGCAGACCGATGGGTTCTCAATCAAGCCAAAAAACACAGTCTGAAGCTCGACGGCCATCTGCGCCGCATCAAAGTCCGTACGTGCCACCTCTAGTTGGTTGGAGGGCGAAACTATGCGGACGGGGAGATCCGTCAGGCGGCAGGTCAGTCTGTGAACCAGGATCGATCGACGGCCGGACGCCTGGTCTGCACTTGGGCGCGGTCAGCACCATCCCCGATCAGGTTGCACCATGAGACGAGGGACAGAGTAGAGTAACACATGCTAGCACTGCGTCCCGCATGTGGTATCATTCACTAGTTCGACTGACGGATGGCGCGGTATTGTTATGATGAGGATTGGGTGAGGGGGTATGAGGCCGCAGATTTGGTCGAGTCGAAAGGATGGCCCGCCAAAGCAACTGTTGAAGCCGTGGGGAGGCCGCGCACGAGAGAGGCCGAAACGGGCATCCGACGGCGCGTTCCGTCGATGCCGTCGCCTCAGGTCCACCGTCGTTCACCTCCGGTTGGCGGTGCCCGCCGTCGCGTCGCCTTCAGGCGATGCCGTGAACGCTGTAACCCTCGACCCCATGACGTTGGTACACCTGAGAATTCCTTCCGCCATTCACGTGCCCGGTCGCGCTCGACACGTCGCCTTTCCACCTACTTGTATGTCTCGGTCATCCGTCATCGGACCTGGAAGCTGTGCGAGCCCGGTCCGTTCCAGGAGATCAGTCGACGTGGGGTTGCCCGTTCCATGAACGCCGGAGGTGGCCTCTCCGATTGTTGGACA
>Ga0180432_10003700_pt1 | contig 21594 bp, 19 predicted proteins | sample SS_ome_10_FD_132414 | JGI IMG/M metagenome (GOLD analysis project Ga0180432, IMG submission 132414) | Hypersaline lake sediment archaeal communities from the Salton Sea, California, USA - SS_1_MS_2 metaG | ecosystem: Environmental > Aquatic > Non-marine Saline and Alkaline > Hypersaline >...
CTCATTACCGATACATCCGGGTTTGGGGCTGCCGGGTTAGCTTTCCTGCAAGCTGATGCTGAGGGATATGGAATCGAGATTCTTGTAGAGCAGACTTTTGATAGTGGCGACACCAGCATGGAAGCACAGCTTACCAACATCATGGGCACGGATGCCGAAGCTGTTATTTGCTGGGCTACGACTGATGAGTCAGCTACTGTTGCGCTTGACATTCAGACTCTTGGCCTGGAGGCCCCGTTATATTGCAGCCACGGCATAGCCAATATGGACTTTATTGATCAGGCTGGTGACGCTGCCAACGGCGTGATATTCCCGGCGGGAAAACTGTTGTTTGTTGATCAGGTTCTGGAGAGCGATCCTCAAAAGCAGGTGCTGGTTGATTATATTGCCGATTACGAAGGAATCAATGGTGAGGGAACCATGAGCACATTCGGTGGACATCTCTATGATGCTCTTAGCATGGTAGCCATTGCCCTGGAAGGTGTGGAAGAAGGAGCCAGTACTGCTGAGGCCAGAACTCAAATTAGAGATGGCTTGGAGAAGATAACTGATTTCGCTGGTACTGGCGGTGTTTTCACCATGTCGCCTGAGAACCATCTCGGGATGGCGCCCGGCTCACTGGGCATGATCGAAATCGTTGATGGTGAATGGACTCTGGCACCGTAACAGGCGATAAAAATATTAAGGCGATAAAAAGACAGAAGGGGGGAAAGTGGAAACTTTCCCCCTTCTTGTTGTATTATTCCAATAGTGGCAAAATAAGGTTTTCTATATGACTTGGGAACAGTTCCAGCAGTATATTGTAATAGGGATTCAGGATGGCAGCATCTATGCCCTGATCGGTTTGGGCTTCACAATCATATATGCTGTCACCAATATCATCAACTTTGCCCAGGGCGAATTCGTGATGCTGGGGGGTATGTGTTCCTATATGCTTGTGGATTCTGTTGACGTTCCCACTACCCCCACTGTGATCATAGCTCTTCTCTGTGCGGCAGCAATTGGGGCTTTAATTCATCTACTGTGGAGCCGACAAACCAGTCGGTTGATGTTAAGCTCTATGGTAGTTCTTCTTCTTGGTTCCATTCCACTTGTCCTTTTCTTATACGGCGAATTTGCTTCGATGGAGATGCCCGTAGGCATTGCTTCATTTCTCCCTATATTGATGGTTGCTGCTGTTGGTTTTATCATGTACCTCCTGGGTATCCAAACCGCACGACGTCCTACTACAGTTGGTTTGATTATTATCACGATTGGGGCTGCTCTGGTTATACGTGGGATTGCCGGGGTAATCTGGGGGGACAAGATGCACCGCACGCCACTCTATTGGGAGCAGCGAACTATCGATGTGCTGGATGCCACTGTTCATACCCAGGTGCTATGGATTCTGGCAACTATGGTGATCGTGGCCATACTCCTTCAGCTGTTCCTCTCGCGTACGATGCTGGGCAAGTCGCTTAAGGCCTGCGCGCATAATCCGATCGGGGCCGGACTGATGGGTATCAATCCTAAAATGATGGCGCTCATCGCCTTCGCTCTTGCAGCGGCTGTCGGCGGAGCAATTGGGGCTGTGATGACACCAAAGGTAGGAATGACCTATGAATCCGGTTTTCTATACGGATTGTATGGATTTGTCGCTGCCTCGCTTGGCGGCTTCAGGAGCCCGATCGGTGCGGTTATAGGTGGATTTCTGTTGGGCATCGGCAGGGCACTCATTATCGGTGTCGACTGGTGGCTTTTCAATTCCGATTATAAAGACGTATGGCCGATGGTAATCCTGGTTGTGATATTGTTATTGCGATCAAATATCTTAGCAGAGGAAGAGCGGCTGGGTTAATGTCAAGAAAAATACTTTCACAATGGCGTTTGCTCCTTATTCCGGTGGTTATAACTTTTATGGCCCTGGTACCGTTTGACTGGTTCTTGGGTCAATACAAATATCTGGGTACCGTTATTGGCTTAAGCACTATAGTCACGGTGGGGCTTTGCCTTTTTATGGGATATACGGGCCAGGTTTCGCTGGGACAGGCAGCTTTCTACGGGATCGGGATGTACTTTTCCGCTGTTCTCAGCAGCGTTCACGGGCTCAATCCCTGGCTGGCAATGCTGATAGCGGCATGTGTTACCGGTTTAGTTGCACTTCTTCTCGGAATTATCTTGAGATTAAAAGGGAATTACCTCGCGATGGCTACTCTGGCAGTGGGCTTCGTTGTGTGGAAAATCGCGGTGATCGATGATATGGGGTGCACCGGCGGGCCGGACGGAATACGCGGGATTCCCTACCTTTCAATCGGCAGCTTTGAATTTGATTCGCAATTCAAACGATATTATCTTGTCTGGGGTTTTTGTCTGGCAATTCTGTTGATTTCACAGAGTATTGTTAACTCGCGGATAGGGCGTGCGCTGAGGGCAGTACATGGGAGCGAAGAGGCTGCGGAATCACTGGGGATCAATGTTTTTCGGTTCAAACTGAAGATATTTGTGGTAAGCGCAGTCTATGCCTCAATTGCCGGAAGCCTTTTTGCTCATCATCAACTACACGCCAGCCCCGGTTACTTTGAGCCCATTGATTCAGTATATCTCGTTATCATGGCAGTAATTGGTGGATTGGCCAGTATATGGGGAGCCATATTTGGAGCCGGTGCTGTCGAAATCTTAAGGAACGAGATACTAATCCACTATGATAAGTGGAATATGGTCATTTTAGGACTTATCCTCATGGTAATCCTGATCCTTATGCCGGAGGGCCTGTTCGTGGCATTGAAGACGGGATACCAGCAGGAGGGGGTGTTTTTCATCCCCAGAAGGATCTGGCGGTTAGCCCGAAGTCTTTATTCCGGGATAAAAGGCTTCCATCGACGAAAGATAGCAGGATCGCTTCAGGGAGAGCCTGACTGATGATGGATATCATACTGGAGACTAAGGGATTGACTCGTGCTTTTGGCGGGCTGGTGGCCGTTGATACGGTTGATCTTCAAATAGAGTCGAATAAAATCACCGCTGTCATTGGACCGAACGGAGCAGGTAAGACTACCTTGTTTAACTTGATAACAGGCGTCTATGCTCCCACTGATGGTGAGATTTTATTTAAAGGGGAACCAATATCCAAAGTTTTATCTAGAAGCGGCAGGCATAATCGGTTTCGAGTTATCGCAGATTCATTTATCAACTCATTACGATATCGGTCTTACCAAGTATCACCTGTGCAAAGAACAAAACTGGGGATTGTCAGAACCTTTCAGCATGTGCATCTATTTGGGAATATGAATGTGATTGAAAATGTCATGACCGGGCAGCATCTTCGCAGTAGTTATGGCTTTTTTGAAGCAGCATTCCTTTTACCAAAGCGGCATCGTGAGGAAACAAGAATTACACTCAATGCAAAGAAATATCTTAATATGGTGGGACTTGGTCAGCATGAAAATGCAGATGCTATGAGTTTACCGTTAGGACAGCAAAAACTGCTGGCGATTGCCCGTGCGCTGGCTACTGAACCGAAGCTGCTTTTGCTCGATGAGCCCGGTGCCGGTTTGAATCGACTTGAGAAGCAGGATCTCAGCGATTTGATCCGTCGAATTCGGGATATGGGAATCACAGTTGTTTTGGTAGAACATGATATGCCGCTGGTGATGGGTCTGGCGGAAAAAGTTATTGTACTTGATACCGGGAAGAAAATTGCGGAAGGTACCGCTGCCCAGGTTCAAAAAGATAAAAGAGTAATAGCAGCCTATCTTGGCGAAGATGAGGACGAACTGTAAAAATGCTCAAGGTTGATGAAGTATTTGTAGCCTATGGCCGATCCACTGCCGTCAGGGACGCATCTTTGATGGTGGGGAAAGGTGAAATCGTTACTCTCATCGGCGCAAATGGAGCTGGCAAGACCAGCCTGATGAATGCCATTACAGGTGTGGTTCCGCTTAAAAACGGCGAGATATGGCTGGAAGAGAATCGGCTTACCGGGTTATCTTCCTATGAGACTGTGAGGCTTGGTTTGGGCTATGTACCGGAAGGACGACATCTGTTCGGGTCGATGTCCGTGAAAGATAATCTGATCCTCGGTGCATATTCCGATTGTGCCAGACAGAAATTAGGAACCATTGGCCCTATCGGATGGTATCTGAGAAGGCAATCATTCAAGGCGCAATTGGAAGCTGTTTATAGTCTCTTCCCCATACTCAAAGAACGCGAAAAGCAAAAGGCAGGCAGTATGAGTGGGGGGCAGCAGCAAATGCTGGCCATTGGTCGGGCGCTGATGTCTTCTCCGAAGATGTTGTTGTTGGATGAACCTTCCCTTGGTCTGGCCCCCAATCTGGTAAGAGATATCCTCAAGTTGCTGCGTCGATTGAGGGATGAAGGGCTTACCATATTGCTGGTGGAACAGGATGCCAATGCTGCTCTCAGGATAGCTGATCGAGGTTATGTGATGGAGCGTGGCCGCATAACTATCGAAGGTACTGCCAAGGAACTTATGGGCAATGATCAGGTTCGACAGGCATACTTGGGCAAATCGGTGGCATAGACAGTGTTGGCAGTGGTAAAATGGCAAAGGACAATTAACCGCAGAGAGTGCAGCGAAAACAGCGAGGATGAATATGTTATACCTCTGCGAACTCTGCAATCTCCGCGGTGATTTAAATCAGGCAGGTGTAGTATGAAACAGTTATTAGCAGGAAATGAAGCTATCGCCTTGGGGGCGTATCATGCGGGGGTGGGCTTTGCCACTGCCTATCCGGGAACTCCGAGTACGGAAATATTGCAGACCATGGCCTCCATGGAAGGCATGTATACAGAATGGTCCGTCAATGAAAAAGTGGCATTGGAAGTTGGAATGGGTGCGGCTTACGGGGGCGTGAGAACTCTGGTGATAATGAAGCATGTGGGCTTGAATGTGGCTGCCGATCCCTTCTTCGCGCTGGCCACTACCGGAACAAACGCCGGAATAGTCGTAGTCACCTGTGATGATCCGGGGGAACACAGTTCGCAGGGGGAGCAGGATAACCGGCACTTTGCCAAGTTTGCCAAGGTTCCCATGCTCGAACCCACCGATAGTCAGGAAGCTTATGAACTGATGGATCGGGCTTTCAAAATGAGTGAAGAGTTCGATACGCCGGTGCTGTTCCGTTCCACTACCCGCATATCCCATTGCAAATGCGTGGTTGATGTAAAGCGGGATCGACCGGCCGATTTGAAAAAGCCGGGATTCTTGCGTTCCTCGGCTAAATATGTGATGGTCCCTTCAAATGCGCGCGTCAGGCGTATTGCTATGGAGGAGCGCATTGCCAAACTCCGCGATTACGTGGAAGAGTTTCCTTTAAACGAGATGATAATGGACGACCCCAAACTTGGTGTGATATCGAGCGGGATTTCCTATCAATATGCCAGAGAGGTTTTCAAGGGGGCATCGTTCCTTAAATTAGTCACTACTTATCCTGTTCCCGAGAAACTGATCCGCAAGTTCGCTGCCGAAGTGGATAAAGTAATCGTAATCGAAGAACTCGATCCTCATCTGGAGGAAGAGGTAAGGTTGCTGGGTATCCCGGTTGAAGGAAAGAGCATTGTCCCAATTATCGGGGAATTCAATCCGGAGACCGTTGAAGCAGGAGCGGTCAAAGCAGAGGTGCTCCCGGCACCGATAGAGACTTCTACGGAATTACCACCAGTGCAGATACCACCCCGTCGGCCTCAACTGTGTGCCGGGTGCCCTCATGTAGGCCCTGAGTTTGTACTGAGGAAGATCGGGTTTGATTCCAAGATCAAGCCATCGCCAACTCCGAGGGAGATGACCGAGAAAGAAATAGTGGTTACCAGTGATATCGGATGCTATACGCTGGGAGTGTATGAACCACTTGGTGCTCTGGATACCTGTGCCTGTATGGGCGCGAGTATCGGGCAGGCGCTGGGGATGGAAAAAGCGGGCATACCCAACAGAAGCGTGGCCGTGCTGGGGGATTCCACTTTCATGCACTCCGGTATCACCGGGCTGGTTGACATGGTATATAAACAGGGTAACAGCACGGTCATTATCCTGGACAACAGCACTACTGCCATGACCGGTCATCAGGGGCATCCGGGAACCGGGATTTCTATAAATGGTACCCAGGGGCCACAGGTCGATCTGGAAAAGCTGGTGGAAGGGATCGGGGTCAAAGATGTTAATGTGGTCAATGCCTATGATTTACAGGCTTTTGAATCTACCATTAAACGATGTATAGAAACCGAGGAACCTTCCGTGGTTATTGCCCGGGGCCCGTGTGTTTTGAGAGAGAAAATCAAATGGACACCGTTTGAGGTGGATATCGATAATTGTGTTGACTGCCGGGAATGCCTGGATGTCGGCTGCCCGGCCATATGCATCTGGGATGGGCAGGTTCAGATAGATGCTTCAGTCTGTGTGGGCTGTGGCGTTTGTGCTCAGGTCTGCCCGCAGGAAGCTATCGTGGAGAAAAAGTCATGAAAGATATAAACGTATTGATGGTTGGGGTCGGTGGTCAGGGGGTTATCTTGGCAAGTGATGCTATGGCTGAGATCGGTATGGCCGCCGGGTACGATGTTAAAAAGACGGACTCTCTGGGTATGGCGCAGCGGGGTGGCAGTGTGGTGAGCAATATGCGCTGGGGTGAAAAGGTTTTCTCCCCGATGATCAAAAAGGGCGAGGTTGATTTTCTGGTCTCTTTTGAGCAGGTAGAAGCGGCACGATGGGCTGCGTATTTGAGACCGGGCGGAGTGGCGATTGTGGCTGATGTAGTGGTCATGCCGATATCAGCGATGAGCGGAGCGTTCCCGTACCCGGGCTGGGATGAGATTAAGACCACTCTTACTCCCGCTACCGATCAGGTATACCTTGTCCCGGCCATTCGTATCGGGCAGGAAGTGGGCAATCCCAAGGCCCTCAATATCGTAATGATGGGCGCTTTATCCACTTTCCTTGATCTTGGTGACGAGGCATGGCTGGAGGATATCCGCAAGAAGGTTCCGCCGAAATTCCTTGATTCCAGTCTTCAGGCTTTCCATCGAGGGGTTGAAGCCATGAAGTCGATGAAATAGGTTGGGTAGGGGCGTATGGTCATACGCCCTCACTTTTGTACAAGTCCGCATGAGAGGTGATATGTAATGATTCGTGATCCTGAAAATGAGCAGATGTCGAGGGGTAACTTGGAGAAGCTCCAGCTTGAGCGTCTGAAAGCCCAGGTTGCTTATGTCGCTGAAAAATCCCCCTATTACCAGCGTGCCTTCAAAGAAAAGGGCGTCAAACCCGATGATATTCAGTCGCTGAAAGATATTGCCAAACTGCCTTTCACCAGCAAGCTGGATTTCCGAGATAATTATCCGTTTGGGCTGCTGGCTGTGCCAATGGATAAAGTGGTTCGCTTTCACTCTTCCAGCGGTACTACCGGCAAACCAGTCATTGCTCCTTACACTCAAAAAGACATTGATATCTGGTCGGAGGTGATGGCACGTACACTGGCTACGGCAGGTGTGACCAAAGATGATGTGCTGCAGAATTCTTATGGCTACGGTCTTTTCACCGGAGGGCTTGGATTTCACTACGGCGCTGAATGCCTTGGCGCTGCGGTCATCCCAACTAGCGGCGGCAATACCAAGCGGCAAATACTGCTGATGCAGGACTTGGGAACCACAGTTATTACCTGCACTCCTTCCTATGCGCTTATCCTGAACGAAACTGCTCTGGAGATGGGCGTTGACCTGCGCGAATCAAAGTTGCGCGTGGGAGTACTCGGTGCTGAACCCTGGTCTGATCAAATGCGGGATGATATCGAGGGTAAAATGGGCATCTCAGCCATTAACATTTATGGACTGACTGAAATCATCGGGCCTGGTGTTTCCACTGAATGTCCTTATCAGTGTGGCATGCATATTGCGGAAGATCATTTCTTGGCTGAGATCATCAATCCGAATACCGGGGAGCCGTTGCCTTACGGAGAGACGGGTGAGTTGGTTCTGACAACCCTGACCAAGCAAGCACAGCCGGTCATACGCTTCAGAACCAAGGACATTACCAGCCTCAATCCCGAACCCTGTGAATGTGGCAGAACGCATGTCCGAATGAGTCGCATTACCGGGCGTACCGATGATATGCTGGTGGTCAAGGGAGTGAATGTGTTCCCGTCTCAGATTGAGAGTGTACTACTTGATGTTGAGGGAGTAGAGCCCCATTACATGATCGTGGTGGACCGGCAGGAAGGGTTTAAATCCGATACCATTGAAATATGGGTTGAAGTCTCCGAGGATATATTCTCCGATGAGATGTCCAAGATGGAAGGTCTGGAGGCGAAACTTCGGGCGGAGATGGACAGCGTGCTGGCGATTGCCGCCAAGATCAAGCTGGTGGAGCCTCGGACAATTGCTCGAACCGAGGGCAAGGCGAAGCGGGTTTTTGATCGAAGCGAGCTTTAGCGTTCACAGGAGGGTAATGATGAGAGTAGAACAAATTTCTGTTTTTGTGGAAAACCATCCCGGCCGACTGGTGGCAATTCTTGAAGCCCTTGAAGAAGCGCAGATCAATATCCGTGCCCTTTCAATCAGCGAGAGTGGCGAATTTGGCATTGTCCGAATGATTCTTCCTCATGCAGAAAAAAGCCAGGAATCGCTGCGGGAGGCTGGATTCACCACCCGGATTGATACTATCCTCAGTTACTCTATGCCCGATGTTTCCGGTGGATTGCTGAACAATGTGGTGAGGCCCCTTTCCGATTCCGGGGTCAATCTGAAGTATTTCTATGCTTACACCGATCCAGCCACGGATCAGGCGATGGTGGTTCTCAAGCCGGATGATCTGGATAGAGCCGAAGAAATTCTGAAATCACTTTAGGAAACTCTGATCAAGAGGTGACTTCGGGGGTCTTGGGGTGTCCCTCAGCTTCAATCCCCCTGTTTCCCCCTTTACAAAAGGGGGATAATCAGAAGTTCCTTTAATTGACTTGTGTAAAAACGCACTTGTCATGTCATTCCGGGCCTGCCCGCCGTACATAGTACTAATGGAAGGCGCGGCTTGACCCGGAATCCACGTCCCCTCTCCCATAGGTTCCCATCTTCATGGGAATGACACAAACGGTTTCTGCTTTTGCACATATCACCCCCATGCAAGGTGCAAAATGATTGCCTCGCGATTCCTCGCAGGTGTCATTGGGCACTCCGGTTCAGGCAAAAATTTACCGCCATTTACCGAAATATTACCCGATACATCCTGACTTTCCCCGAAACCGTGCGCTAAACTTGCATATAGAGAATTCATTTTTCTCTTAAGGAGAAATCCATGTCCCATATCACGGTGACGATCGACAGTTTGCGAGTACATCCTGAGACCTTCGAGAAGATAGTGATCCTGCGGATCGAAGCTCAAAGAGAAGCCATGTTTCTGCCTTTCGCCATCGGACAGGCGGAGTTCGATGCCCTTACTATCAGAATGCAGGCAGGCAACTCTCTTACTCCACTTACGCACGATTTGTACGTATCGATCATTGCTCAACTGGGAGGAAGAATCGATTCCATTATCATCAGCGACTTTAAAGATACTCTCTTCTACGCCAAACTGATTTTAGATGTAAAAGGGGTAAAATTGGAACTTGATTGCCGCCCCTCTGATGCGCTGAATATTGCTCTCAGCGCAGGGGTGCCAATGTTTATCGAAGAAGAACTCTTGCCCCGGCTCAGTTACGGTATGGAAAACGGGGTGCTCGCAGCACCTGCCAGAGAAAAGCCCGGAAACGGTTTCTGGGCTTTGACAACCATTACCAAAAATAACGTCATCCTCAACAACCTCAGACTTTCCTGAACGTTTCGGAATCCTATCCCGTTTCCAGCTTACCCGCTATTTGGGCAACTCAATTTCGCCGGGAAACTCCCCGTAATTCCATGCCAAATCCTCGATCCGTTCGGTGATTCTCCAGCCATCGGTGGTGCGAATCAGTTTGTCGTTATAGTAACCGCCAACAAAAAACATCGGCATTTTTTCTTCAGGAGTTTTAAATCTCATCGGATTGTAAAACACACATCGGGAGGTAGCCGTATCCCCGGACACTTTGATATCGAAGTTGGCCACCACGTGCTGGGTCATGGAAAATAGGGCAAGTACTTCTTCAAGCCATGCTTTGACCTCAGGAAATTGCCCTTTGGTGCCTCCGGACGCGGTGTAATCGATAAAGGCATCCGAGGTAAAAACTGAATCGAGCCCGTCATATTGTTTGGAATCGAGGGAAGTACAGTAAAGAGTAAGAATGCCCTGGATTTCCATTTGATCGGAGATTTCCCGGATTCTGTTCGATTCAACCATTTTTTCATCTCCTTGCTAAAAGCCTGAATCATCGAGTGTTAAGTCAATCCTGATCTGCTCCTGAAGATCAAAACCAGTTTGAGCGGGGAAATTACCATCTCCACAGGAATGACATATCGAAAACGATTTTCTCATCCGACATTGGAGTATTCCCGGCTTTGGCTAAAGCTGCCTTCTGATGACGGCCTGCGCATGAGCAGTCAGGCCTTCCGCACTGGCAATGGCTTTGGCGTGGGGAGCAAGCTCTTTGAATGATTTCTCCCCCAATTCAACCAGACTGGTAACCTTGAGAAAATCGAGCACGTTGAGCGGTGAACTGAAGCGAGCCGTTCCTCCGGTGGGCATCACATGGCTGGGTCCGGCTACATAATCGCCCAGAACTTCGGGGGAGCTTTCTCCGATAAAAATGCCGCCTGAATGCCGGATTTTGCCAGCAACCGAATTGGAGTCCTCAACCAGCAGGCACAGATGTTCTGGAGCATAAGCATTGACCAGTTCGATAGCTTCATCCATACTTTCCGTCACAACGATTCCGCCATGCTGCTCAAGTGATTTTCGGGCTATTTCGCCACGATCCAGTTCAGCAAGCTGATTCCCGACCTCATCGCTGACCTTTTCCGCCAGCGACGCAGACGTAGTGATCATGATCGCCGAAGACAATTCATCGTGTTCGGCCTGGGCCAGCAGATCGGCAGCGCAGGAAACCGGGCGGGCAGAATCATCAGCCAGAACTATAGTTTCCGTGGGCCCCTGGAGTCCATCAATAGCTACTGCCCCAAACACCTGCTTTTTAGCCAGCATCACAAAGATGTTGCCCGGGCCACAGATTTTATCGACTTTGGGAACTGACTCGGTCCCGAACGCTAAGGCAGCTACGGCTGCCGCTCCGCCAATCGCAAAAACCCGATCGACTCCGGCGATCTGAGCTGCCGCCAGTGTGAGTGGTGGGATGTGACCATCTGGCTGAGGCGGAGTTGCCAGGATTACCTCATCGACTCCAGCCGCTTTCGCCGGAATGGCTGTCATCAGCACAGTGGAAGGATACGAAGCTGTCCCTCCGGGAGCGTACACCCCTACTCGCTCAAGAGGAGCCAGCAACTGTCCGATTCCCTCGCCAAATTCACTTCTGCCGAGAGGGAGCGAATCACGTTGCCGGAGGTGAAAAGCCCGAATCCTTTCGGCAGCGATCTCAAGAGAAGTCAGCAGTTTTTCGTCGGCTTTTTCCTTCGCCGCTGAAATTTCTTCCCGAGTTACCTCAAATCGATCAAGCTTTGCTCCATCCAGCTTTTCAGCGTACTCAGAAATGGCGGCATCACCATTGCTTCTCATATCAGCAATAATTCGTTCAACAACTGCCTCAGCCGTGAGCTCCTGGCCAAATGTATCCCTGATTCTCTGCTTCACCTGCGGAGGAAGCTCCACGGTTCCAGCAGGCAATCGTTTGAGCAAAGTGGATTTGGCAGTTTCGATATCGCGAATTATCTTCATCGATCTTCTCTTATCCCTGATCCAATCCCTTTTCAAACAGTGCTATCATCCTTTCCATCCGGTCCTTTTTTGCGGGATCAATCAGGCTGTTTGAATTCCCGATCAGGCAACCGGTCGATTCAAAAAGAGTCTCAATTATTTTGAGGTTGTTTTTCCTGAGCGTGCTGCCGGTCTCGGTGTTTTCGATCAGCACGTCGGCGTCCTCCGGCAAAAAGGCTTCGGTAGCTCCCCACGAGGGGATTACCTTGTACGGCGAAAGGTGATTATCACGGGCGTACTTATCGGCAATGTTCGTGTATTCGGAAGCGATCCGCAAAACCGGGATTTCCCCCGACCGCATGAGTGCTTTCAGTGCGCTGGTGCTTTCGGCCGGAACATCGTTGTGAACCACCGCCACAATCCGAACCCGGCCAAATCCGAGACTGACCAGTTCCTCTACCGGACTCAGGGGAAATCGATCAAGCTGGTCGGCCAGCCAGTCCTGTCCGGTAATCGCCAGATCGAAGTTGCCGTTGGCCACCTGCAGCGGCATATCCTGCGGTCGAACCACCTTTACGCTGACGCCGTCAAAAACAGGAATCGGACGCCTGGTAGGGAGGGGCGAACGATAGCCCTTGACCTTCAGCCCGGCTTCCTTAAGGAATTTGATGGTATGAGATTGCTGATGCCCATCGGCCAGCGCCAGGGAAACTACATCATCGGGAAAGAGCGAGAATTCAAATTTGTCCTCCGAATCGATTTCGGAAATGGTCAATTCTTTCTCTTCTTCCTTCACCTTTGGATTGGTTCGGTAGAACGGGGCCATGAGAGAACTCATGTCCTTTTGCTCTAAACTGTTCCGGTTAGCGATAAGACAAGCGTTACCGGAGAGGATTCTGGCTATCGGGATGAGGCCTTTTTCTTCAATATCCTCCACCGAAGTGGCAGATACAATAGCCAGGTCAGCATGCTCCGGCGGATAGGCATCAGTAGCTCCCCATAAAGGAAATATGCGGAAGTTGGGCAGTCTAAGTTTCAGCGCAAAAGCCTCGGCCAGATTAGGGTACTCGCTAACGATGCGCACGGGACCGGGCACGGACTTCACATCCTCTACCGAATGCAGGCCCGAAAACCTGCTGGTGCTCAAATATAGCTCTCGCTGGCCGTATCCCAGATCGCGCACTTTTACGATCGCATCGCTGTGATACTTGGCCAGCAGCTCCTGAGTCCAGTCGGAACCGCAGATCGCCAGATCGTAGTTCCCGCTGGCGACCTGGATGGCGATATCCTTTTCCTGCAGAACCTTGGTGAACAAATCCGGAAACGTTTTGGATTTCGGGCGATAAGAACGGCTAGATTCGCTATAATCGAGATATTCAAACCCTGCCCTTTCGAGAAAGGCTGCCGTATATCCCTGAATCCAGCCCTTGGGAAGAGCCAGCTTCACTTTGCCCCCGCTTTTAGAGCTTCCAGAAGCTGTTTTCGGGAAAGCTCTGGCTGATCCTCGCCGGTAGTTGCATCGGTCAAACTGAACAGGATTTGCTTCCCTTTCCTCTCGAATGAAACCAGCCAGTGGTACTCAGTCCCGCTGTCTTTACCCAGGTCTATTTGCACTACATATCCCTCTGTGCGCAGCACGCCGGCAATTTCAAACGAGTACTTCATCCCTTCCTCCTGCCCGACTCTGCTGGTGAGCAGGATTTTCACGGGGCCTGGTTTGGCCTCATCGATTCTCACAAGGTCAATCCGGTTGGCAAAGAGCGCAAAACCGGAAGCAGGAACATTATTTCCTCCTACGAGGGGGATTAATTCATCGTAGCGGCCACCGTGCCCTAGCGCTTTGCCCATGCTATATAACTGGAATATCATGCCGGTATAATATTCAAACCCCTCACCGGAAGCAAGGTCGATTTCATAATCCTGCCCGATGCTATCCAGCAACTCAGCTATCTGAGAGAGGTCATCTATACAGTGTTTGACAGGTTTGAGTTTTTTCGGCAACACGCTCTTGAGATTCTCCAGAAAACCCGATGACGTGCCCTGCAAATCAAGCAGCAGGTTGAGAAATCTCTTGACCCCCGGCGATTGGCCCTCAATATTGCTGAGGATACTGGTATCACCGGAGAGGATTTCCTTGAGTCTTTGAGACTGCTCTTCCTCGTCAAGGCCCATCTCTTTGAGCAGCGTTTTGAACAGTCCGACATGTGAAAGTTTCACACTGACCGGACCAATGCTTAGCTTATTTAGAATCTCCAGTGCCAGCATGATGAGTTCAGCATCGCCTTTCGGTTCCGTTCCGCCAATCAGCTCAGCCCCGCATTGCCATCGCTCCCTCGATTTCTGCCCGGTTCCCTCGAAGGAAAACATGTTCTCCACATAGCAAAGCCGGGCCACAGGTACATCCAGCATGTTTTCAACGTAGAATCGGGCTGCCGGAATGGTGCCATCCGGCCTTAAAACCACCCGCTCGCCACTCCATCCATCCCAGTCCAGGAAGGTATACACTCGACTCAGCATCTCAGGGGTAAGAGTCCCAGCAGACGTGAAAAGATGCAGATATTCCAAAGTCGGGGTCCGTATCTCCTTATAGCCCCAAGCCAGGCAGGAGGTGCGGAACACCTCTTCAATACGGCGGAACCGCAGCATATCCTGTGGCATCAAATCACTGGCGCCTTTACATCGCGGAATTTTCATATGCTATCTCCAAAGGTATATCAAGATTCATTCTATCGGAATGTGAATGGCACTTCAAGGGAATAAAGCTAGCCATCAGAATCCTGAGGTTCTTTCAGCTTTAGATTGCTGACGTCGGCGTGAGAAAACTTGCCCGCAGATATGACCATCTTCATGCATTCATCGACCGTCATATCAGTATGGATAATCTGATCTTCCGGGAGAATCTGCAGGAACCCGGAGGTCGGATTGGGAGCAGTAGGGACATAAACGTTGACTATTTTCCGACCTGATTCGTCACAGGCCACATTTGTTACTAGTCCGGGAGTAAAGGTCCCCTTCCTGGGGAATTCGATAAACACCACCTCGACAAAACTACCATCATCCTGCCGAGAAAAGCTTTCAATAATCTGCTTGGTCCCATTGTATAATTCGCGAATCACCGGGATTTTCCCAAGGTGGAATTCCACAAATTTGATTACGTTGCGCCCGGCAACCCGGCTGCCGACGACCCCAAATATGAAAATAAGCAATATGGTAACACCAAACCCAATGCCGTCATAATATCTGCCGAATGCCCACTCAATGGGTTCCTGCAATACCCCGTCAATGGTATTGAATATCCAGAGGAGAGCCCAGATGGTAATGAAAATCGGGATAAAAAGCAGCAACCCTGTGAAGAAGTAATTTCTCAGCACCTTCCACGTTTTGCGAAGGCCAATCAAGACCGCCCACTGCATGGTTCTTGCTTTGGGGCTTAAACCGTCCCGGGATCGAGACGCCAGGGAATTAAGACGGGATTTGAAATTTTCTTTCACGGCTCGTACTTTCATAATAAGACTATCTCGTAATGGAAACTTTAGGCATCCGGGAAGGATTTGTCAATAGCGCGGGTGGCAAATCACATAATTGCGGCCAGCGTGGACCAGCTGAAATCCCTTTCGCCTCCGCCTTCGCCAGAAAGCGGATTGTAGTATTCCCAGAAGCCGAACTGTTCTACCAGATTCCTGCTTGCCTGCGATATCGAATCCGCCAGTTCATCGTACCCATGCCTCCTGAGTCCATTGGCCAGAAACCAGTTGGTATTGATCCATGTTGGACCCCGCCAGAGATACCGTTGATCCTGAGGTTCGAAGAACTTGCTGTTTTGCGGAACGGAAGGAACGGGAAACTGGAGCCAGAATTCGCTCGTGTCCGTCAAGTGCATAATCAGCGTTTCGAGTCTGGACTCGGGCACGTTGGCCAGCGCCAACGGCATTAACGATGAAACGCTCGGCTCGCTGATAAGAACACCGGTATTCACATCAACATCGTAATAGAGGCTGGTAGCAGCGCCATAACACTCCTGTAAAATCGCATTCTCCACTTCCCTGTTTCGGGTGCGGAAGGATTCTGCCTTCATGCGGTCCCCGATCACATCAAACATAACCCCGAGGGCTTCAAGTCCCAGGGCATAGATCGTGTTGAAGATCACTTCACGCACATTGAAATACCCTCGCTGGGCAATCTGATCCGGATCATATCTGCGCAGAGCCAGCCTTATTTCCGCGGTGTAAAGCGCAATATATCGACCCAGCGGAAACTTCACAGCCCGGCCCAGCACTTCATCAAACCCCGGCTTGTGATCGAGCCCGCATTCCCACGGAGAGATGATGGATACGAGAGGAGACCCGCCAAAGCAGCGTCTGGCCCCTAGCCACGCAAAATGGCGATTGAGCAGAGGAAGAGCTTCGTTCAGGAAACCAATATCTTCGGTTTGCTCCCAGATTTCCCTGACGGCCAAGGCTGCCACCGGCGGCTGTACCAGAGGGGATCGATCCGACTGAGGCCAGTAGCTCCGAAGCAGGCGATTTCCCAACATTCTGAGACTATGGCCGTGGAATACAATATGAGGCAGTACCCCTTCGGGTGACATCTTGTAAAGGAGAGTGAGTATCTCCTCTTTGGCGAGATCGGGTCTGCCGAGATGACAATTGACGATGGCATGAAACGAAGAATCCCATGACCACTGATGAGGGTATTTTTGCCTCGAAGGGGCGGTGTAATAATAATCTTTGCCTCTCCTGGCGTTAGCGTCGAGCAGCCGTATAGCTTCTTCCTGTATCGATATCATATCAAAAGCATTCTGGAGTTTGGATTCGGGCACAATTTATCGTGCTTCTACCCGCCACCCACCAGACAGTTTTGAATCCGAATATGCGGACTGCCATTAGATACCGGCAACGGACTCTGCCCGCCTTTGCCGCAACCACCGCCCTCATTCATATCCAGATCATTGCCGATTGCATCGATATTTTCCAGGGTGGTGAAAACATTCCCGGAAAGCACTACCGGCCGCATCAACTCTTCCACTTTACCATTGCGAATCATGTAGGACTCAGCAGCCGAAAAAGTGAACATCTCCATCGAAGTCATGCCCCCGTACCAGTTGCGGGCATAGACACCTTCTTTGATATCGGCGATCATTTCATCAAAACTGGTACCATCCGGTTCGATGTAGGTGTTGGTCATCCGCACAATGGGCTGATACTGATAACTTATGGCCCGGGCATTTCCTGTGGGATGTTCTCCCATTTTGGCCGCCGTTTCACGGGAATGGAGTCTTCCCGTCAGCACGCCTTCTCTAATCAGATATGTCTTGGTTGCAGGCGTGCCTTCGTCGTCGTATTTGAAGCTGCCGCGCAAATCCGGCACTGCCGCACCATCAACAATGTTCAGGTGCTTGCCGCCAAAAGTTCGGCCCAGCACCATGATTTCGCGCATTTTGTCGTTTTCGTAGACAAAATCAGATTCCGAAAGATGCCCAAAGGCTTCATGAACAAAGACACCAGCAAGAATGGGGTCACAAACAATAGTATACTCGCCACCTTTGCACTGCGGCGCAGCCAGCAATTCCGAAGCCCGTTGCGCCATCTCTTGTACCTGATCGTGCAGCGTTTCCACAAAACCGAATTCACCCCGGCTGCCTAAACTGAGATGGGACTGCTGAACATCACCACCGTCACGAGCTATCGCTGCCAATCTAATAGTCACGTCAGGGCGCGACTGCTCGATATAGCTACCCTCGGAACTGGCAAATATTTTCTTCCTGCGCGAATCGGAATAGCCGATCGTTGAAGTCTGAATTTTGGGAGCAGACCAGATAATCTCATTGTACTCGTCTAATATCTCTTTTTTGCGAGCCAGAGGAATGGTTGTGGGATCCTTTTTGACCGCAGCTTCAACGGTATCCACGATAGGTTCAACCGGAGCAAGCAGGCTTTCTTCCTGCCCAACGAGTCTGGCCTGTTTTACCGCTAATGCGACTCTCTCACCAAATCCGTCCATGCTGTTAAATGAAACGAAACCCCATCCACCTTTGACCAGCGCCCGGACGCACCCGCCAAGACCAGTGGTCCGGCCAATATCCTCAATCATACGATCCCGGTATTGAATTCGCGCCGATTCCGTTTCCTCTATGCGAATTTCTATGTAGTCAGCGTCGTGGCCTTTCAGTGCTGATTCAATTTTATGGCGCATGTTAATCCTCTTTCAGGTTGTTTCGGCGAAGATAATTATAGCATCATCACCTGAGGAATACACTGCAAACGAATATTGCTTATTTGCCGCAGAGCGCACAGCGAAGAATGGGGAAGTAGATTTATCGGCTATGGAATCGATGGTCAGGGAAGGTACGCTTAGTAGCGATATGTCTTGCTAAATCAACACAGGATCACGAAATCCGATGTCCGATTTCGCTTTGCTCCAGTATGTCGAATTTTTGCAGCATGTAGTCAATGGAATCATTTAAGACGTTTAGAAAATCTGTGGTTCCCTCTGTTCCCAGAGTCATGCTGCCATAACCACGGCAGTCTTCCAGGAACTGATCCCAAGTTTCAACGGAAACTCCAAGTCTTTGCATATTTATGACGCTATCGATGGACATACATTCGGAATATCTCAAGTGGAACATGCCGGCATAGGCATCTCCCGAGTAATCTCGTGTGGAAAGATAGCTGCGAAGCTCCCAGTCAAAATACAAATACAAATCGATACTGTCTTGTGTAAGAGTCCACCTTAGCTCATCGATCAACCCCTGTGCTTTGGAGTAGGAGAGGCGCACAGCGTCCTCCGATTTATCAGCGCCCCTCTCAATATGCCACGCGCTGATCATAGGCTGGAGCCCAAGTTCAAAACACACCCGTGCTTTGTTAATCGTGTCTATTGCATCAAATGTTGGTAACATTTGCAACTCTTGGAGCATTTTTTCGGCAGCTGCTCCACAAGCTTGCCATTTATAAATTTCCCGTGAATTCTCTGATTTGAGACGGGCATTCGTTTCGTACACGCCCAAAACAAACTTGATTTGATTCTTGATCAGTTTTTTCCAGAAGCGTAAGTTCATTGGTTTCTTATTCCTCTATGACTGTTTCGATTATAGTTTAATTAAAAGCATGGCGCAATGGGATAATAACAGTTTGGGCAATATTGATTTACCTTTAGATTATCGTGAAATCTGGTATAATTTTCCCTGACTGTTGTATTTATGCATTGCATTGGGTAGTATAGGGGAAAGGGGATATTTCTTGTTAAACTAGGGTAATTACCATGAATACGGCGAAGAGCGAATCGGAAACCGTAATGCATCGTCAGGAAATCGGGAAGTGGCAGGGTTCAATGTATGGGGAATAAACGGATAGTGCCAAAGACCCTTCGAGCCAGGATTATTCTGCAAATGCTGCTCATAAGCCTGATCCCGCTAATGATCATGGTAGTGGTGGTATACATAGCGGCGTGGAATTCACAGGAATTTGCCAGCGAAAGCATAGACGATAGCCGGGATATCTTGCAGCAGGAAACTGTTGGCGTTAACAAAGCAGGGCTGGCCTGGCTACTCTCCTATGATATGGAAACCTGGATAGCCCAGCGGATTGAAAACGTCAGGTCATGGGCACGCGATGGAGCCGTAATAAATGCGGCAAAAGAGGAGGCGGACAGCGCTTCGGCGCGCCTGTTCCTGGGTGATGAAATTATTGGCATGCCGGATTTCGCGGATGCGTATGTTGTCAATTTAACAGGTGATCTCGTGACCCAGGAGATTAGCTATGACCAGCCGGATATTGAATCGGATGGGGCCTCATGGCGTCTGGGTAAGGAGCAAGGCTTGTATGTTGGTAATTTGTATATGCCTAAAGAGGGGTTTTCTAATGTTTTTAGTATGGATATCGCAGTATTGATGGACGACTTAAGTACCGGTGACCCTCTGGGGGTGCTGGTTGGGGTGGTAAAGGTTCATCCATCTTCTCTGGTGCAAGAGTACGAACTAAAAGTCATGGACCATAGGATAATGGTTTTTGATCGTAACGGCATGATTATCGCCAATACGGACAGCGATAATCGTTTCCTTGAAGTGAACCCGGTTCGGACCGATTCTGAACAGCAGGTACTGAACAGGATTACCGAAGATGCTGTGCTCATTGAGCCGAATTATGTCATCAACGATGATGTGGTGGCCGGATACGCCCGTGCCACCAATGATTCGGTCAATATGAGGATTCCCGGCTTCGATGGGCTGGGATGGACGGTAATGGTAGAGCAGGATGCGGATACGGCTTTTGCGGCCCTCGAAAGTATGGAACAATTGGAAAAGGACCTTGATGAAAACACCCGCAACGCGCTTTTTCTGAGTATTGTGATTTTTGCCGCTGTTGCTATTTCGGTGCTGGGGCTGGCATTCTGGATTAGCCGCATATTCACGAAGCCTATCTTGAAGCTGCATCAGGGTGTTCAGGAGGTAATAGAGGGAAATCTGGATTATCGATTAGGCAGTGAAGCGGAGGATGAGATTGGAGATCTGTCACGCGTATTTGACGAAATGGCAGCTACTATCAAATGGTCACAGGAGGACCTCAGAGATTACAGCATGAACCTGGAGCAAAAGGTCGTCGAACGCACCGATGAGCTCCAGAAGGAGTTGTTCGAACGCAAACAGGCAGAGGCGAAACTCAAAGAGCAGACTTCCATGCTGATTCAGTCGGAGAAGATGAAGTCAATGGGCACGATGGTTGCGGGGGTTGCTCACGAACTGAATAATCCCATGACAGGAATCATTAATTACGCCCAGCATTGTATTAAGCACACAGAGGAAACCGATCGCAAATATCCGGTTCTCAAAGATATAGAAAAAGAGGCAAGGCGGTGCGCTAACATCATATGGAACCTGGTCACCTTTGCCCGTATGGAAGCGGAAGGGGAAGAAAGCTATCATATGGCAAATATTGCTACTCTGGTAGACAGGGTTATCATGCTATCTGCGCACCGTACAGTTATGGATAGTGTTACCATAACTCAGCATTTTGATGAGGGCATACCGGATATCCCGGTTAAGGCAACCGAGCTCGAGCAGATGATTTTTAATATTTTCAGCAATGCCATGGATGCGATGAAGGATACTCCCAAGAAAGAGATTCACGTCGAAGGCAAGGTTAATGGCGATTTCGTGGAATTAGTAATTTCTGATACTGGAAAGGGAATTGCCCCTGAGAATCTGGTCAAGATTTTCGATCCGTTCTATACCACCAAGACCGTTGGTGAGGGAACTGGTTTGGGTCTTTCTGTGTGTCAGAGTATCTGCAGGCAACACGGAGGAGTAATCACATGTGAAAGTGAAGTTGGAGTGGGGACAAAATTCATAATTCAGCTCTCTATTGGGCGGGAAAATATCAATCAGGAGGAAAACTAATGAGCAAACGGATTCTGATAATTGATGATGAGGAATCGATCAGGAAATCATTTAGTCTGGTTCTTGGGGATGCCGGATATGAAGTGGATTCGGCTGCCTCAGGAGAGGAAGGGGTTGAAAAATTCAGGAATGGCCAGATCAATATGGTCCTCCTCGATCTCAAGATGCCGGGCATGGATGGTGTGCAAACCCTGCGGGAGATCCGTAAGATGGATAGCGATGTGCCTGTTTATATCGTAACAGCATTTCATGCCGAGTTCTTTGATCAGTTGCAAAGTGCCTTCAAAGATGACATAGAATTTGAAGTCATGAGAAAGCCGGTTGAGAGTGATGATCTGTGTGCGATTGTTGACGGGGTTTTAGGTTAAACCAGGGGCTGGCACAAATGCAGGGGGGGTATCCAACAGAATTCCCCATAGCGAATTAAGGAGAAACAACATGA